>Ga0075423_10002434_pt1 | contig 16894 bp, 10 predicted proteins | sample SoiMethybrSBSTD2_FD_80114 | JGI IMG/M metagenome (GOLD analysis project Ga0075423, IMG submission 80114) | Bulk soil microbial communities from a Populus tree surrounding site in Tennessee, USA - Soil MetaG P. TD hybrid SBSTD2 | ecosystem: Environmental > Terrestrial > Soil > Tree plantation...
GCGACGGCGACGCGACCAGCGAGCCATCGGGTCTGAACTCGTTCAGCTCGTGGCCGCCGACGAAATCCTGGGTCGTGTAGATCTTGACCCAATCGACGCCGTGCAGCTTGGCTTCGCGCACGGCGGCGCGCGCGAGCCACGGCGAATTCGGATTCTTGCTCTCGGTGAAGCGATCCTGGAAGCGCTCGAAGAGCGACACGTACGGCCGCGCCGCACGCTGATTGAGCGATTGCCCCACCACCTGCATGCGCGGCCCGAGCACGACGCCGCGGTTGATGGCGTTGCGCAAGTCGACGGTGCCGTAGCCACCGCGCGAGTCCATGTCGAGCACCGTGGTGAAGCCGGCGGCAAGGTCTGCCTGCGCGTTGGCGACGGCAACGATCGTTCGCGTCGCCTCCGAGAGATCGTCGGCCGGATAGACGTGGACATGCGCATCGATCATGCCGGGGAGCACGGTGGCGCCGCTCAAGTCGATCACCCGGGCATCGGCAGGAATCGCCGCTGAAGGCCCGACGTCGATGATGCGATCGCCGCGCACGAGCACGATCTGATTCGTGAGCAGCATGCCGGTGCGGCTGTCGAACAGACGGCCCGCGCGAATGGCGACCGACTGCGTGGCAGGGGCGAGAAACCTGGCCGGGGCGCTCGCGATTCCGCCTTGACCGCGCACGACGCCTGAGAGAACGAGGACGAGGAACCCGAGGAATGTCACAGCCAGCGACAGACGACGCATCCGGCCCTCCATGTTGGGGGGACTATACCGCCTTGGGACATAATCCGACTGGAATGGGGTCGAGATTCATTTCGAAATGCGAAATGACTCTGGTCCCATCAACGAGGCGTGGCTATGGCGGCAATGGTCGGCTCAGTGGCACGTGTGGATCTGGCAGAACGGGCGAAGGTCGTGGCCCGCATCGCTGATCAGCACGCAGACATCGGAGACAAAGAAGGACGACTGGCCGAGCCAGTGGTCGAGGCGCTGCATCATGAGGGGCTCTTCGGCATGTGGGTGCCCTCGTCCGTGCGCGGCGGCGCGGAGCTCGATCCGGTGTCGTCGATCGGCGTGATCGAGAACCTCGCCTACGGCGATCCATCCACGGGATGGGTGTTGATGGCCGCGGCACTCGCGATTGGAACCGGGGCCGCGTACTTGGATGACGCGGCTGTGGCCGACCTGTTTGGACAAGAACGGCTGCCGGTGATCGCTGGTCAAGGAACGCGACCGGGGAATGCCGTCCCGACCAAGGGCGGATTCAATCTGAGCGGATCGTGGAGCTTCGCGTCCGGCATCAAGCACGGCACCCACATCCACACGCTCGGTCTGGTGCAGGGCACCCACGACGCGCGCATTTTCGTGCTGCCGGTCGAGCGCGCCACGCTCATCGACAACTGGGATGTCCTCGGGCTGCGCGCCACCGGCAGCATCGACTATCGGATCGACAACGTGTTCGTGCCCGAGGGCTACACGCATCCCGCGCTCATTGAAACACCGAAGCGCGGCGGCAGTCTGTATCACATCGGCGTCGTCGGCTTCGCGGTCATCTGCCACTCGGGTTGGGCATGCGGCATCGGCCGGCGCTGTCTCGACGAGATCGCGGCAGCGGCGAAGAGCAAGATGGGGCGATCGGGGACGTTGGCGATGAGCGAGTCGTTCCATCAGCGCTACGCGAAGATGGAAGCCACGTATCGCGCGGCGCGCGCGCTCGTCTACGAGTCGTGGAGCGACGTCAAAGCCACGCTCGATCGAGGCGAGCCGCTGTCGACCCGTCAGCACACGTTGATCCGGCTGGCGATGGCGCACATGAACTGGTCGTCGCACGAAGTGGCCACGTTCGCGTATCAGTCTGCCGGCACCATGGCGCTGCGCGCGGGCACGCTGCAGCGGCTGTTCCGAGACATGAATGCCGGCATCCAGCACATCGTGTGCTCACCGCCCGTGTTTCAGACGCTCGGACGCGAGCTGGCCGGTCTCGCCGACGGCCATCAGTGGCGATTCCTGGACCTCGCGCCCGGTTCCTAGTGGTATGTCGTTCCCACATCACAACCGGCCGCTCCGTTGTCGCGGCCGCCAGATCGCGGTCGTGGCTGGTTGCGGCGGGTACTCTTCCAGTTGATACCGTCCACGAGTATCTCTCGATCGATGCCGTCGACGCTCACGCGTCTCGAATGCTCGAGGCCGACGTGTAAAACGATCGCCGATCACACGCGCCGGCAGAATCTCTGCGAGACATGTCAGGCGCCCCTCCTCGCTCGCTACGATCTCGATGCCGCGCGCCGCACGTTCTCGCGCTCGGCGCTCACCGCCCGCGTGCACTCGATGTGGCGCTACGAAGAGGTGCTGCCAGGTGGACCTCCGGTCACGCTCGGTGAAGGTGCGACGCCCCTGATTCACGCACGTCGCCTCGGCGCGCATCTCGGCCTCGAGCGGCTCTACATCAAGGAAGAAGGGCAGAACCCGACGGCCTCGTTCAAGGCTCGAGGTCTTTCTGCCGCGGTGACCGTCGCACAGTCGCTCGGCGTCGAGACCATCGCGTTGCCAACAGCCGGCAACGCGGGCGGCGCGGCGGCCGCGTACGCGGCACATGCCGGAATGCACTGTGTGGTTGCGATGCCATCAGACACGCCGGCGGCAATCGTGCTCGAGACGCGGGCGTGCGGAGCGGATGTCCGCTTGATCGATGGGCTGATCTCCGACTGCGGCGCGTTCATCGCCGCGGAGGCGCCGAAGCACGGGTGGTACGAGGTGTCGACCTTGAAGGAGCCGTATCGCATCGAAGGCAAGAAGACGATGGGATACGAGCTGTGGGAAGAGTTCGACGGTGCGCTGCCCGATGTGATCGTGTATCCGACCGGCGGGGGCGTCGGTCTCATCGGCATGTGGAAGGCGTTCGAGGAACTGCAGGCGATGGGGCTGACAGGCGCCTCGCGTCCGCGCATGATCGCGGCGCAGGCCGAGGGCTGCGCGCCGATCGTGAAGGCGTTCGAGCAGCACGCTGCGGCATCGGTGAAGTGGGAGCACGCCGCAACTGTTGCCGCAGGTCTGCGCGTGCCGAAGGCGCTCGGCGATTTCATCATCCTCGCCGACATCTACGAGAGTCGCGGAGAGGCGATCGCCGTGAGCGACGCGGCATTGATGTCGTCGTGTCGCGACATGGCGCGCTTCGAGGGGATCTTCGCCGCGCCCGAGGGCGGCGCGGGGCTCGCAGCGATTCAGACACTCATCGCGCAGCGCAAGATTAAACCCGACGAATCGGTCGTCCTGTTCAATACCGGCAGCGGCTACAAATACCTCGAAGCCTGGCAGAGCTCATTGCAGTCGTAGTGTCCGGCTTCAGCCGGACCGTGAACGATCGTTCGGGCCGGTCCTTTGGACCGGTGGGGCGCGGGCCTTTGGCCCGCGTAGGGCACCGCGCTTCGCGCCGTGCGGGGCGCGGCCTTTCGGCCGCGTGGGTTCGGCTCTCGACAGCGACAGACGTAGTGTCCGCCTTCAGGCGGACCCGCCTACAATGACGCAGGCGATGAGTACTGCTGTTGCACGACCCCGGATCGAGTTCACGGTGAACAGCGAGCGGGTGACCATCGATGGCGCCGAGTCTCACACCACACTTCTCGACTTCCTGCGGGCGCGCGGACTCACCGGCGCAAAGGAAGGGTGCGCCGAGGGCGAGTGTGGTGCGTGCACGGTGGTGATGGTTGCGGACGAAGGCGGTCGCGCCGCGTATCGCGCGGTGAACAGCTGTCTCGTTCTGCTGCCGATGATTGCCGGGCACGAGATCTACACTGTGGAATCACTCGCCGCGTCGGGCGCGCTCTCCGAGGTGCAGCAGGCGATGGCCGCAGCCGGCGGATCGCAGTGCGGCTACTGCACGCCCGGCTTCGTGATGAGCCTGTTCGCCGAGCACTATCGTCTCGATCGCACGAGTGCCTGCGATCCGCACGCGATGGCCGGGAACCTGTGCCGCTGCACTGGCTATCGGCCGATTCGCGATGCTGCCCTTGTGCTCGGCCCCGCTCCCGCCGACGCATTTCACGACCGCCTCGATCGGCCTGCGCCCTCACTGACATCGATCGCGTCCGATTCGTATTCGCGGCCAACGAGCCTCGCCGCGTGTCTCGAGATCCTCGCCGCCCACCCGCGTGCCACGGTGATCGCCGGCGCCACTGATCTCGGCGTCGAGTCCAACCTTCGCGGGCGGCGGTTCACGCATCTGGTGAGTCTCGACGCGATCGACGAGCTGCGCGAGTACGCGGAGAGCGACGCGAGCATTCGCATCGGCGCTGCGCTGCCGCTCAGCGATATTGCACGTGAGTGGCGTGATGCCCCGGACGCGTTCCGTGAATGGCTCACGCTGTTTGCGTCGCCGCCGATTCGCAACCGAGCGACGCTCGGCGGCAATCTCGCCACCGCATCGCCGATTGGTGATTCGGCGCCGCTCTTCATGGCGCTCGACGCGCGGGTGCACATCGCCGGTCCCGGTCAATCGAGAACGCTGGAGCTGTCGTCGTTCTTCACCGGATATCGACGCACAGCACTGCGCGCCGGCGAGCTATTGACCGCGATCGAGATTCCGAAGCCGTATCCGAACTGGCTTCGCTTCTACAAAATCTCGAAACGGCGGCTCGACGACATCAGCACGGTCGCGGCGGCGATGGCGATCGATCTCGATCGCACCGGACGAGTGCGTCGCTCACGATTCGTCTACGGAGGAGTGGCCGCGACGCCGCTTCGAGTGACCGATGCCGAGGACGCCGTCGCCGGCCAGGCGTGGAATGAGGCCGCCGTCGAACGCCTACAACGCGTACTCGATCGCACACTGACGCCGCTGTCCGACGTGCGCGGGTCGAAAGAATACCGGCTCGAAGTCGCGAAGAGCCTCGTCGAGAAGTTCTATTGGGAGACAAGGTCGTGACGCCAAGTGATGCTCCGGCTGCCTTCGACTCCGCTCAGGCTACGAAAGCCGGACACTACGTACAGCAGGTACCACACGAGAGCGCGCGCGGCCATGTCACCGGCGAGGCGCTCTATACCGACGATGCGATCGCGCGTCATCCGGGACTGCTGCATGCCTGGCCCGTCGTCGCCCCGCATGCGCACGCGATGCTCACGTCGCTCGATACCGCTCCGGCGCTCGAACAGCCCGGTGTCGTCGCGGCGCTCACGAGCGCCGATGTACCAGGCGAGGGCGATACCGGCGCCAACCGCCACGACGAGCCGATGTTCCCGGCGGAGGTGATGTACTTCAACCAGCCGGTCGCCTGGGTGCTGGGCACGTCGCTCGATGCGGCGCGACTAGGTGCCGAGCGCGTGAAGGCCGTCTATACGCCGCTGCCCGCGATCCTCTCGATCCAGCAGGCGATTGAGGCCGGCAGTTATCTCACCGGTTTGCTGCGCATCGCCAACGGCGACATGTCCGTGCTCGATGCCAGCGCGCTGCGTCTCGACGGCGAGATCATGATTGGCGGTCAAGAGCACTTCTATCTCGAGACGCAGTCGGCGATCGCCTGGATCGATGAGACCGGCGGCGTCGCGGTGCAGTCGTCCACGCAGCACCCGAGCGAGACGCAGGAGGTCGTGGCGCGCGTGCTCGGCCTGGCCAAGCATCAGGTCACTGTCGAATGCGTGCGCATGGGCGGTGCGTTCGGCGGCAAGGAAGTGCAGGCGAATCCGTGGGCGGCCGTCGCGGCTCTCGGCGCGTGGAAAACCCGTCGACCGGTTCGCGTCCGCCTCACACGCGCGCTCGATATCGCGCTCACGGGCAAGCGTCATCCCTACCTGGCGCGGTACGCCGCGGGACTCGCCTCCGACGGGACGCTCGAGGCGTTGCGGCTCGAGCTCTTCTCGGACGGCGGATGGAGCCTCGATCTCTCCGAGCCGGTGATGTGGCGGTCGCTCTTCCACTGCGACAACGCCTATCGCATTCCCGCCGTCGACGTCACCGGACGCGTCTGTCTCACGCACAAGACGTCGCAGACTGCGTTTCGCGGCTTCGGCGGCCCGCAGGCGATGCTGGTGATCGAAGACATCCTCTCGCGCGCGGCGCAGCGGTTATCGATTCCCGGCGACGTGATTCGCGAGCGCAATTTCTACCGCGACGGCGACACCACGCCCTACGGACAGACCGTCGGCGAAGCGTCGCGCATGCGGAGCATCTGGACCGAGCTCAAAGCCAGCAGCGACTTCTCCGCGCGGCGATCCGAGATCGATCGCGCCAACACGGCGAGCGTGCACGCCAAGCGCGGGCTCGCGATCACGCCAGTGAAATTCGGCATCTCGTTCACGGCGACGTTCTTCAATCAGGGCGGCGCGCTCGTGCTCGTCTATCGCGACGGCAGCGTGCAGGTGAATCACGGCGGCACCGAGATGGGTCAGGGGCTGTTCACGAAGATCCGGCAGGTGGCGTCTCAGTCGCTCGGCGTGTCGATCGATCGAATTCGCCTGATGCCGACTCGCACGGACAAGGTGCCGAACACGTCGGCGACCGCGGCGTCGGCCGGCACCGATCTCAACGGCGCCGCCGTCGCTGACGCGTGCGCGCAGATCCGCACGCGCCTGCTGCCAGTCGCGGCCGCGCTGCTCCGATGCGACGAGTCGACGATCACGATCGAAGATGATCTCGTGACTGGCGGCGGGGCAACGACGTCGGTCGCCGCCGTGTGCGAAGCGGCCTACCGGCAGCGCATTCCGCTCTTCGCGCACGGCTACTACCGCACACCGAACATTCATTTCGATGCCGCGGCAGGACGCGGACGACCGTTCCACTATTTCGTCTACGGCGCCGCGGTGTCGGAGGTCGAGGTCGATGGGTTTACCGGCAGTTACCGGCTGCTCCGCAGCGACATCCTCGAAGACGTCGGCGACTCGCTGGCGCCGATTGTCGATCGCGGACAGATCGAAGGCGGGTTCGTCCAGGGCATTGGCTGGCTGACGATCGAGGAGCTGCTGTGGGACGCGCAAGGCCGCGTCGCGAGTGCCGGCGCCTCCACCTACAAGCTGCCGTCGTGGTCGGAGATGCCCGAGGTGTTCAACGTCGCGTTCCTCGAACGCGCGTCGCAGCCCGATGTCGTCCTTGGCAGCAAAGCAGTCGGAGAGCCACCGCTGATGCTCGCAATCTCCGTGCGCGAAGCGATCCGCGACGCGATCGCGGCGTTCGGGCACGGCGAGGATGTCATGTTGGACAGTCCCGCGACCCCCGAGCGCGTCTTCTTCGCCGTCCAACGCGTGCGCGCGAAAGCGGCACCTGTGGCTTAGAGATACGGGCTCGCACGGAGACACGGGGCAACGGAGATCAGACGGGGGCACGCCGGCGCCCCCACGCACGCACGACTGCGTCAGCAGTCGGCTCCGTCCGGCCTCCGTTTCTCCGTTGCTCCGTGCGAACCGTGTCTCCGAAAGCTCCGTGAGCTCTAGACAGCCATCGGTGCGTCTTGCCCTTGCCAGAGATTCATCGTGTTGAGCTCGTCGCGCCCGCACGATTTCAGATAACAGAACAACTGCGTGCGATACGCGGCGCAGCCGGCGAGCACGAGCTCGAGGAGGAACGCGCCGCGCGAGGCTTTGCGGCCGAACATGTCGATCTCGCCGCGAAAGTCGGCATCGGACCATTCGCTCAGTAAGCGCGCGTACTCGTCGCCTTGCCCTTCGATCATGCCGAGCACCTGCTCGAAGGTGGCTTTCTCGGCCGCCGCAGTTTGCGCCTGCCAGTGCTCGACATCGAAGGCACCAGCTTTGATGCTGCGGGTGAGCGCCGGGCCCATCGCCACCAGATAGCGCAGCAGCTCGATCGTGCTGCGCTGCTTGGCCGTGGGACGGTAGTCGAGCTGACTGGAATCGACCTTGCCAGCGAGGTGGCGAAGAATCTGGACTTCCTTCTGAAGCTGGGCGAGAACTTCGTCTTTGGTCAGTGCTGCCATAGCGTGTGAGACATCCTTCCTGCGTCGAATGAGCGGTTCCGAGAAGCGACGATTGTAATGCGCGCGCTGACATTCCGCGCGAAATCGGGACCAACGGCGCCGCCGATGCACGCCTCTGCATCGTCCAGCGCGGGCACCGGACTTGCGAATGTTCGAGGGATGCGCCGGACGCACTGGTGGACGACGAGCCTTGCCGTAGCCGCTTTTCTGCTGGGGACGATCGCCGCAGGATCAGGATCGCTGCGCGCGGCATGGGAGCCGATCGCTCGCGTGATCGGGCTCGACGAGCAGCGCACGCCGGCCTCGGCCAGCGTGCTGTCCGAGCACGAGATCGAAGGGCTTGCCGAGATGGCGCCGCAGCATCAGGCGGAACTGCTGCTCGAACGATCGATCAATCACTATCAGGGCGCGAACGAGCAGATCGCCGCTCGAGTGAAGGGCTGGCGCGGCAAGGTCGAGCTCAACGACCGGCTCAATCACCTGTTCATCACCGCGATCAACTCCGACGATCTCACGGTGCGTGTCGCCGGAATCGAGATCGACATCGCCGCACGCAATCTCGTCAAGGAGGTATCGACGGTCGATCGTCTCGAGCCGATCGCACGTGAGGGCGAGCAGGGTCCGCGCGTGAACGCGATGTGGGATCTCGCGCTCATCGGCAACCGCGGCGTCGAGCGCGAGCGCATCTTCGACATCCTGATGGCCTCACTGCACGACGACAACCAGAACATCCGTTACTGGGCGGTTGAAGGCCTCGCCTATCTCGCGATCGACAGCTCGATCGAGCCGCTGCTCGACATGTTCCACGACGATCCATCACCGACGATCCGTGAGCGCGCCGCGTGCGGCCTGGCGCAGTCGGGAATGTTCAGCGCGGAGCAGCGCCGCAAGGCCATTCCGCGCCTGCTCAACTTCGCCGGCGACGGCGCGCTCGACGATCAGACGCATTCGTGGGTGTTCCAGGCGCTGCGCGACATCACCGGCCAATCCCTGCCACGCGACGCGCGGGCGTGGAGGGACTGGTACGCGGGTCGCAAGTAGGGCGGCGGTCGCTTCGCGCCGTAGGCGGCTGTCCTCCTATAATCCCGGCACTACGGTGCCTCTCTCCAGCGGCGATCGACTCGGTCCATACCTCATCGTCGCACCCGTTGGCGCGGGCGGCTTCGGCGAAGTCTACGAAGCGCGGGATACCAGGCTCGATCGCACCGTCGCGATCAAGATCCTGCCGTCGACCGACCCCGAACTGAAAGCGCGCTTCGAGCGCGAAGCGAAGGCCATCGCGGCGCTGCAGCATCCGCACATCTGCACGCTCCACGACATCGGACACACCGACAGCGTTGACTACCTTGTGATGGAGTACCTCGAGGGAGAAACGCTGGCCGACCGCATCGAACGAGGCCCTCTTCCCGTTGACGAGGTGCTGAAGGTGGGTATCGAGGTGGCCGACGCGCTCGATGCCGCCCATCGCGCGGGCATCATCCATCGCGATCTCAAACCAGCCAACATCATGCTGACGCGGAGCGGCGTGAAGCTGCTCGACTTCGGCATTGCCAAACTCAAGGACGGCGGCGGCGCAAGCGGTGATCTCGCGACGGTCGCCACCGTCACTGCGGTACCGCTGACCGGAAAAGGCGCGATTCCCGGAACGCTGCTTTACATGAGCCCCGAGCAGGTCGAGGGACGCGACGTCGACGCGCGCACCGACATCTGGTCGTTGGGCCTCGTGCTGTACGAAATGATCACGGGCGCGCGCCCGTTTGCAGGCAAGAGCTCCGTGTCGATCGCTGCGGCTATCATCAGCTCTTCGCCGGCGCCACTCTCGACGGTCCAGCCGCACGTACCGCGATCGCTCGAACGACTCGTCGGCTCATGTCTCGCGAAGGACCGCGACGCACGCTTTCACTCGGCGCATGACGTCGCCCTTCTCCTCCAGTCAATCGGCGATGAACGACACGACGTGTCGCCGACGCGCGCATCGCGATGGCAGAAGCCGTTGCTCGTCTCACTGGCGATCGTCGGCATGCTGGGACTCATCGCGTCGCTGCTGTTGCGCGCACCGAAGACCGCGGCGCCGACGCCGATATCGTTTCTCGTTCAGTCGCCGGAGAACGCCGCGTTCGTGCAGGCGCCGATGTTTCTCACGGTCTCACCCGACGGACGCCGACTGGGGTTCGTCGGTCTTGACCCGGGCGGAACCAGGCATCTCTGGGTTCGGGATCTCGACTCTGCGCAAGTGAGACTGCTGCCGAGCACCGATGATGCGGATCAACCGTTCTGGTCGGCGGACGGTCGCGAGCTGGGGTTCCTCGACACGAAGGACTCGAAGTTGAAGCGCATCGACGTCAACGGCGGCCCGCCGCGCGTCATCTGTGATGTCCCTGGCGGCCAGACCTTGCAGGGTGGAACGTGGAGCGAGCGAGGCGTCGTGCTCTTTGCCACGATTGGGGGCGGCAATCCAATCTTTGCGGTCGCCGCAGACGGCGGCGCTCCCACACCGGCGACGGCGCTCGATCGCGCCACGGGTGAACTGGCGCATTTGTGGCCGCACTTCCTTCCCGACGGTGAGCATTTCCTGTTCCTGAATCAGAATGCACGCAGGGATCAGTCCCATATCAACGTGGCACGTGTGGGTGAAACCAAATCGACGCCGGTGGTGGATGCGCTGTCGAACGTGGCGTGTTCCGACGGATATCTGCTGTTCGCGCGCGACCAGCGGCTCCTGGCGCAGCCGTTCGACGCCACCCTGCTGCGCACCACTGGAGAAGCGGTCATGCTCGCCGAGAAACTCGGCGTGCCCCCTGGCAATGGCCGGTCGGCGTTCGCGGCTTCTCGCAATGGCGTGCTTGCGTATCGTCAGAGCGCCATCGATCTCTTCAGCTCTGTGCTCACGTGGTTCGACCGCAGCGGACGGAAGCTGGGGACAGTCGGCCCGCCGAACGCGTATCGTTCCACGGTGCTGTCTCCCGACGGCACCAAGGTGGCAGCACAGATCGGATGGACGGTTGGTTCCGACGTTTGGATCGCGGAGATCTCGCGCGGATTGTTCACTCGCCTGTCGTCGAGTCCGGCCAATGACGAATCACCGGTGTGGTCACCCGACAGCACGCGCGTCGCATTTGCCTCCAACCGCGACGGCAACATCTTCAACGTCTACGACATCGCTGCAGACGGATCCTCGCCCGAACGGCTGGTGTTTGCGTCGGATCGGAACAAGCGGCCGCTCCAATGGTCGGCCGACGGCAAATGGATGCTGCTCGACGCGAACGGGCTGGCGGCACTCTCGCTCGACAATCGACACACCGTCAAGCCACTCGGTGATCGCGAAACCCTCGCCGCATTCGGGCAGCTCTCTGCTGACAGCGAATGGGTCGCGTATACGTCTCGCGACTCAGGACGCCTGGAGATCTATGTGGAGCGGTTCCTCGCCCAGAGCCGCAAGTGGCAGGTGTCGACACAGGGCGGGACGCGCCCGCACTGGCGCGCCGACGGTCGTGAGCTTTTCTATCTCGGCCTCGACAACACGATCTACGCCGTGCCGGTGACGTTGGGCAGCACGCCGACGTTCGGCGTACCCGTGGCACTCTTCCCGGTGCAACTGACAAGCACGCTGCAAGGCGCCACGCAATTCGACGGCATCAACGTGACTCCTGACGGTCAACGATTCCTGGTCACATTGCAGAGCGACACTAGCGTCGAGAATCCGGTCACCGTCAAAGTGAACTGGACGGCCTCGCTGAAACGGTAGGGCGACGAGGGCTCGCGCTGCGCGCGAGTGGCGGCATTGCGGTGGGGACCCCACTACTGTCGGCGCATGTTCTCAGTCACGACGCCGACGCGCTGCACGCCCGCACCTTTCGCAGCATCGATCACGTGAACGATCTCGCCGTAGCGCAATGTGCCGGCGCCCATGAGAAACAGCGTCTTGTCGGTGCGCGTCTCGAACACGTCGCGCAGACGCGCCTCGAGATCCGACGGCGCGACATCCTGCTTGTTGATCGAGAGACGCTTGTCGCTCGTGTACTCGAGCACGATTTGAGGCGGTGGCGCGTGCGCAGCGCTGGGTGGCGCCGGAGGCGGCAGATTCACGTCGATGCCGCGCTGATTGAGTGGCAGCGCGGCCATGAAGATCACCAACAACACGAGCAGCACGTCGATCATCGGCGTGATGTTCATCGCTGACGTGGCGCGGGGGAGGTCGCCCTCGACGACCGTTTCGGCCCCGTGATGCTTATGCGCACTCATGCCGACTCCTTCGCGAGATCTGTAGGTCCCCCGCCTGTACCGCTTTGACACCGTGCACGCGACTTTGGTCCCTGCGCGGCCCGCTGAGGCACTGCCCCGCAAACGGGCGGTATGATCGCGGTTCGGGGAGCACACTCTTCAGGGAGGTCATCGTGCGCCATCGTGTTCCTGTCGTGATCGTGATGTCCTGCCTCGTCGTGAGTGGGGCTTGTAGCGGCGGTGCCGCGACTGCGCCAACGGCGGCAGACGCCAAGAAGTTTCTCGACGAGGTCGATCGCACGCTCACTCGTCTCAGCCTCGATGCCAACCGCGCCGGCTGGGTCGGGCAGAACTTCATCACGCCGGACACGGAAGCGATGGACGCGCGCGCGACGCAAGCGCTGGCCGACGCCTCATCGCGTTTCGCGAAAGAAGCCGTCCGCTTCGACAAGCTCGATCTCCCCGCCGACGAGCGCCGGCAGATGACGCTGTTGAAAGTCTCGCTGGTGCTGGCGACGCCATCGGATCCGAAGGAGGCCGAGGAGCTCACAACGCTCGTGTCGGCGATGCGCGGCGAATACGGGCGCGGCAAATGGTGCCGCGATGCCGCCAAACCCGACAGCTGCCTGAACATCGACGACATCACCAAGGTGCTGGCCACCTCGCGCACCGAGAAGGACATCCGCGCGGCATGGGAAGGCTGGCACACGATCTCGCCGCCAATGAAGAAGGAGTATCAGCGCTTCGCGGAGCTGTCGAACAAGGGCGCGAAGGAGCTGGGCTTCGCCGACACCGGCGCGATGTGGCGCGCGAAGTACGACATGGCGCCCGACGCGTTTGCCAACGAGCTGGATCGTCTCTACGAACAGCTGCGCCCGCTCTACCTCCAGCTCCACGCCTACGTGCGCGCGCGGCTCCACAAGAAATATGGCGACGTGGTGCCCGAGAACGGGCCGCTTCCCGCACATCTGCTCGGCAACATCTGGGCGCAGGACTGGTCGAACATCTACGACGTTGTCGCGCCGGCCAACGCCGACATCGGGTACTCGCTCACCGACATCCTCAAGCGGCGCAAGACGAGCCCCACCGACATGGTGAAAACCGGCGAGCACTTCTTCGTCTCGCTCGGGTTCGCATCCTTGCCGAAGACCTTCTGGGAGCGATCCCTCTTCGTGCGGCCGCGCGATCGTGAGGTCGTGTGCCACGCCAGCGCATGGGACATCGACAACCTCGAGGATGTGCGCATCAAGATGTGCATCGACCAGACCGCGGAGGACTTCACGACCATCCACCACGAGCTCGGGCACAACTTCTATCAGCGCGCCTACGACACGCTGCCGATGATCTTCCGCGACAGCGCCAACGACGGGTTCCACGAAGCGATCGGCGACACCATCGCGCTGTCGGTGACGCCCGAGTATCTGGTGAAGATCGGACTCCTGGACAAAGCTCCCGACGCGTCGCACGACATGGGCCTGCTGATGTCCAGAGCGCTCGAGAAGGTCGCGTTCATTCCGTTCGGCCTGGTCATCGACCAGTGGCGATGGAAAGTGTTCTCGGGCCAAGTCACGCCGGATCACTTCAACAGCGCGTGGTGGGATCTCCGCCTGAAGTATCAGGGCGTGGCGCCGCCCTCGGTGCGCGGCGAGCAGTTCTTCGATCCCGGCGCGAAGTACCACGTGCCCGACAACACGCCGTACATGCGCTACTTTCTCGCCAACGTGCTGGAATTCCAGTTCCACCGCGCGCTGTCGAAGGCGGCAGGGTGCACGGCTCCGCTCCATCGCTGCTCGATCTACGAGAGCAAGACCGCCGGTGCCAAGCTGAACGCGACACTGTCGCTCGGTCTCTCGAAGCCGTGGCCCGACGCGCTCGAAGCGATGACCGGATCGCGTCAGATGGACGCGTCAGCAATCCTCGACTACTTCAAACCGCTGCAGACCTGGCTGGAGGAACAAAACAAAGGCGTCGCTGTGGGCTGGTGATCATTTCAACTCGGCTTGGTACTTCTCAGCCTTCTGAGGCTGATTCGACGCGGTATAGAGCTTTACGAGGTCTTCGCGTGCGTTGCGCAGCCAGGAAACCGACGGACTGGTTTGCTTGGTGAGAATGTCGTAACCGGCCAGGATCTCCGTCTCGGCTTCCGCATAGCGCTTCTGCCCGACGAGGGCGCGTCCGAGCTTGATGCGGCCGATGCCGGTGTTGAGATGCGTCGGCGATTGCGTCTCCGAGAACATCGCGATCGCTTGACGATACAGCGGCTCGGCGCGCGCGTACTGATGCCGCAGCACGTAGACGCTGGCGAGGTTCGAGGTCGCGATGCCGAGCAAGTAGTGCTTCTCGCCGTAGACGCTGCGATAGATCGCGGCCATGCGCGTGAACGCGGCTTCGGCTTCGTCGAGGTCGCCGCGATTCTGAGCGATCATCCCGAGGTCGTTGACCGCTGACGCCACACGCGGGTGTATCGCTCCGAACACGCGCTCTTGAATCGCCACCGCGCGGCGGAGCACGTCGCCGGCCTCGTCATAGCGTTTTTGCATCTGCAGCGAGCGTCCCAGCATGGTCAGATTGGACGCGGTCTTGTAGTGATCCTTGCCGTACCAGCTCTCGTTGATCGCGAGCGCCTCGCGATAGTAGCGCTCGGCCTCTGCATACTGGCCGCGCTCGTGCTGCACCGCGCCGAGGTTGATCAGGTCTTCGGCGACCAGCGCGTGCCGCTCGCCGTTGACCTTCTTCGTCATCGCCAGGACGCGCTTGCCGATGTCTTCGGCCGTCGAGAGGTTTCCCGCGTAGAACTGCGAGTTGAACAACTCGCGTAATGCCGCCGCCAGATCGGCGCTCGCCGGCTCGCGCAACTCGTGGAGGCGCGCCGCCTCCTCGAGCGTAGCGATGGCGTCCTTGTACCCACCGCGCTCCTCGAACACGCGGCCAAGCGCCATCGTGGCTCGCGCGATCGCGGGATCGCCAGGCGGCAGATGCCGCTTGGTCATCTCGAGGCCGTCGCGGACGAAGCGCTCCGCATCTTCGAACTTCGCCTGTCCGATGCGCAACAATCCGAGCGCCACGAGACTCTCGGCCACTTCGGCGCTATCGGCGCCGAACAGCGAACGCCGTTCCTCGAGCGCACGGCGCAGGAGGCTATCCGCCTTTCCGAGATCACCGAGCGACTGATAGATGCCACCAAGGGTGCGGAACATCGTCACCTGCACCGCCGGATCGGCCCTGAGCGACTCGGCTTCCTGCACGCCTCGATCGATGAGCGATACCACGCGCAGATCCTCGGCCGGACCGGCCGCCTCGTCGCTGCCGGTGAAGAGGTTGAGCATGAGCCCCTGGATCCGCTGCGCGCGGGCCGCTTCGATGAGCGCGGCGTTGCGCGCGCTCGCGAGGCGCACGGTGTAGAACGTGACGAGCCCGATCGTCAGCGCCAGCACCGCCGCGGCCGCTGCCAGCCCGCGCCGATGACGGCCGACGAACTTCCCGATCCGATAACTGATCGCGTCGGGCCTCGCCTCGAGCGGCTCGCCACTGAGGAAGTTGCCGGCGTCGCGGCCGAGTGCTTCGACGCTCTGGTATCGCCTCGCGACATCCTTGTGCATGGCCGTCAGGCACAGCACGTCGATGTCGCTGCGAGCGGTACGGCCGAGCGCGGCGAGCAACGATCCGTCCGCCCGCGCGAGGCTCGACGGCCGCGCCGGCTCGTGCTCGACGATCATCGTCTGCGCCTCGGTGGGCGTGCGCGTCGACAGATCGAACGGCAGACGGCCGGTGACGAGCTCGTAGAGGATCACGCCAAGACTATAGACATCGGTCCGTACGCCGACGCGCTCGCCGCGAATCTGTTCGGGCGCGGCGTATGCCGGCGTCATCAGCCGCATGCCTGTGAGCGTCTGGTCGATCGAGATGCCCGCGCCATCGAGTTGCTTCGAGATCCCGAAGTCGACAAGCTTGATGCGACCGTCGGCGGTCACGAGGATGTTCGACGGTTTCAGGTCGCGGTGGATGACGAGATTCTGATGCGCGTATTGAACGGCCTCGCACACCGCGTGAAACAACTCGAGCCGCTCGCGTATCGATCGGGAATGGACGCGGCAGTAGTCGGTGATTGGCACACCGTCGACATACTCCATGACGATCCACGGTGTTCCGTCGGAGAGCGCCCCGGCGTCGTAGAGGCGTGCGATGGACGGGTGATTGAGGCTCGCGAGCGTCCGCTGCTCGGTCGCGAAGCGCTCGCGCCGCGCCGGCGACAGCCATGCATCGCGCAGAATCTTGATCGCGGCCTGGCTGTGGAGATCGGTGCGCTCGGCCAGGAACACCACACCCATGCCGCCTTCGCCGGCGACGCGAACGATGCGATAAGGGCCGATCTCGCGAATCGCGGCATCGTTGCCGAGCAGCGTGTCCGCCGCGTCACCGATGGCACGATCGAGCAGCGAGGAGCCGCGCGCATCCTCGTCGATGAACGCGAGCACCTCATCGACCAGCGCGTCATCGCCACTGCACGCCACGCTCAGAAACGCGCGCCGATCCGATTCAGGGAGATCGACGGCATCGTGAAAAAGCGACTGGATCCGCTCTCATCGCGCGCTATCCACGTGAGGTCCCCGACTTGATTTCTCGCGCGAGCCAGGCCTTCGCCGCGCGCCAGTCCCGCAGCACGGTAGCTTCGGACACGTCGAGCAGCTGCGCGATCTCTACGACCTCGAAGCCGCCGAAGAAGCGGCACACCACCATCTCCGCCTGTCGCGGTTGAATGCGC
>Ga0075423_10002436_pt1 | contig 16892 bp, 17 predicted proteins | sample SoiMethybrSBSTD2_FD_80114 | JGI IMG/M metagenome (GOLD analysis project Ga0075423, IMG submission 80114) | Bulk soil microbial communities from a Populus tree surrounding site in Tennessee, USA - Soil MetaG P. TD hybrid SBSTD2 | ecosystem: Environmental > Terrestrial > Soil > Tree plantation...
GAGCCCATGCGGCCGCGGAAGTACTTCTGCGCGACGATGTTCGTGGCCGTCTGCGACCAGAACTTCGGGAACTCGACGCCCTTCTGCTCGAAGACCGGCTTGTCCTTCCCCGGGATGAACGCGTCGCGGGGCTCCCACTCGATCTCGTCGAATGGATCGCGTCCAGGGATCGTGAAATAGCGCCTTACTGCAAGGCTTGCTTCGTCGTCGACAACCGTGTTCTCGACGTCGTCGAGAACGGCTGCAGGGGTCTCTTCCGCCGCCATCGTTCCTCCCAAGCGTATCGGTTTGGTCCGGCCCCGAGTGGGACCGCGGAACGTAGCTCGGCGGCCGGACGGATGCCGATTTGCAGGGGTTTTTCGCGGAGGCCGCCGCCTACGGAGGCGCCCGCCGCATGCGGATTCGCTTCGCGACCAGGCCTGCGGTTCCCGAAGCGATGAGGAGCACCGCGAGGCTGCCGAGCGCGATCAGCGGGATGGGGAACGAGTCCGGTTTGCTCGGTCCGATGCTGTTGATGGCTTTCGGGATGGGGCCGGGCGGATCAGGCGGGTCGCGCCTGGGCGCGGACGGCAGCTGGCTCTGATCGTTGTGGCTTTGATCCTGTCGCGACGAGATCGGGCCGCCGCTGCGTCCGCCGCTCCCGGAGGCAACGTAGGTCTGCCCGCCCTTCTTCACGAGGTGCGCGCTCTGCAGGAGCCGGTTGAGCTGCGACGGCAAGTCCGAGTACTGGCGGATGTCCTCCGGCGCGTTCTTGATCGCGGCGCGGTAGCACGCGTAGGAGTAGGTACCGTCGATGCGGCCGTCGTACCAGTCGTCGATCAGCTTCTTCCAGCAGGGCTGCGCGAGGGCGCTCCCGGCGCCGAACACGAGCATCAGCGCGGTGCCGGCGAAGACGAGCACGCTCAATCTCTTCAGCGATCGCATCATGACCTGCGTGGACGCCCCTCCTCGGGGACGGTACCAGTCCGCACCGTCGTCCCCCTGCATTCCCGCCAGTAAACAGCTTTCCCTGTTACGCATTTGTAAGACCTGAAGCGACGTCGCGTCGTGGTACCGTCGGCGCCATGCGCGCGGCGCCCGCCGTGTCCGTCGTCCTCGGCGCGGCGGGCCTTCTCGTCGGCGCGATCCTTTTCTTCAGCGCGGGCTCGCGGAACGATCGGGTGTTTCCGCTCGGCACCGCGGCGCTCCTCCTGGCGGCGATCGTGGCGGCAGCGAGTCTCGCGGGGGCATTGCCCCGGCCCGTGCTCGGCCGGCTCGGAGGCGCGTTCGTGGGGCTCTTCGGCGCCTTCGTCCTCTGGAGCGGACTCTCGGTCCAGTGGTCGATTGCGGCGGACGCCTCGTGGGACTACTTCAACCGCGACCTCGTCTACTTCGCACTCGTCGTGCTCGGCCTCGTGCTCGGGGCGGCGGGGTCGCGCACGGCGATCGCCGGCGGACTCGCTCTGCTGCTCGGGCTGGTGGTCGGGTGGGCGCTGCTCGGCAAGATCGTCCCGAGGCTGTTCCCCGACGGCGGGCGGATCGCCCGCCTGCGGGACCCGATCGGGTACTGGAACGGCCTCGCCCTGCTCTGCGCTGTGGCAATCGTGCTCGGCCTCTGGCTCGCGTCCGCTCGGTCGTTCCGTCCGCTCGTGCGCGCGGGTGGCGTCCTGCTCGTCTACGCGGCCACCGTCGCCGGCGTGCTCACGTACTCCCGCGCAGGCGTCGCGGTTGCCCTGCTCGCCGCGCTGGCGTGGGTGCTCCTCGCCGGCGTGGCGTTCGACAGCCTCGTGGCGATCGTCATCTCGGTCGCCCCGGCGCTTGGCGTGGCGGCGTTTGCCGTGTCCCTGCCGGGCGTGGGGGACGACGGACAGGACTACTCGACCCGCGTCCACGACGGCCGCCTGTTCGGCGTCGTCCTCGTTGCGGTCGCGATCGGCGTCTTCGGGATTGCGCTCGCTGCTGCGACCCGGCCGGCCCCGCGCGCGTCGCTGGCGCAACTCTGGGTTCGAGCCGCCGCCGTCGTCGCTGCCGGAGCCGTCGTCGTCCTCGCCGTGGTGGTGATCGCGCGGGCGGGCGGGCCGGGGCCGTGGGCGAGGACGCAGTGGGACGCGTTCCGGAGCGAGGACGCGGGCGTCGTCACCAACGACGTCAACCGCTTCGGGTCGGTGAGCTCGAACAACCGCTGGCTGTGGTGGCTCGAGGCGTGGCACGCCTTCCGCCAGGACCCGCTCGAGGGCAAGGGCGCCGGAACGTTCCCGCTCATCAACCGCATCGAGCGGACGAACAACGTCGCGGTCGACGAGCCGCACAACCTCCCCCTGCAGTTCCTCAGCGACCTGGGCGTCGTCGGCTTCCTCCTCGCGGTGGGAGCGCTCGCTACCGGCATCGCCGCTGCCGTCGTGACGATTCGTCGCCTGCACGGCGTCGAGCGCGGAGCGGCTCTCGCGATGACGATCGCCGTTGCCGCCTTCTGCGTCCATTCGCTCGTCGACTTCGACTGGGACTTCCTCGCCCTCGCCGGGCCGGTCGCCTTCATGCTCGGGACGCTCGCTCCCGTGCGTGCGACCGCGCCGGTGCGCCGGCCCGTGTGGGCCGTTGGCGCCGCGGCGTTCGGCCTCGTAGCCGTGAGCTCCCTGCTTGCCCCGTGGATGGCGGCACGACAGGTCGACGCGGCGTACTCCGCCATCGGCCGGGGTGCGCTCGGCACGGCCGCGAGTGACGCGGAGAACGCCCACAGCCTCAACCCACTCTCGATCGACCCGCTGCTCGCCTGGGGGCGAGCGGAGTGGATCCAGGGCGACCTCGGCGAGGCCTACCGCCGGTACGCGCAGGCGGTCGACCTGCAGCCGAAGAGTCCGGACGCCTGGTTCGCCCTCGGCGCCTTTCAGCTCGAGGGCCTGCAGCATCCTCGGAGCGCGCTCGCGTCTCTGACTCGATCCGCGGAGCTGGATCGCTACGGCTCGGATCTCGCCGCCCTGCTCGAAAAGGCGCACAAGCAGGCTAGGAACGCCCGACGATGACGGCGACCTGGGCGCCGAGGAGATCGCGCGGCTTCATGCCGTCGAGCGGCGCGACGACGTGGAAGCGGAGGTCGTGCGCGAGGCGTACCGCCTCGGCGCGGTAGCCGGCGCGGTACATGACGATGCTGCTCACGTAGTCGGTGCGCTTCGCGTCACCCACGTCGCTGATCCGGTACCCGCGCGCGCGTATGTGATCCGCCTCGGCCCCGGCGGCGCCGGTGACGCCGTTCCCGTTCAGGACGAGGACGGTCGTGTCCGCGCGGGTCCGCTTCGGCTTCCCGACGGGCGGCGGTCTCGGGATCTTCGTCGAGCCCGTGGCGCTGGCGACTGCTGCGCGCTTGAGGTGCCCGACGAGCGGCTTCGCGACGAACACGCTGAACAGGATCAGGAACTCGATCGTGGCCACGACGGTCGCGATCAGCGTCAGCGTCCGCCATTGGCGCGCGTCCGGCTCGATCGGAAGGGAGTGCTCCACGGGCGAGGTCTGATTCGCTCCCCGTCTCGGGGCTCCTTCCCAGGCGGGCGCTCGTATGCTTGCCGTCGATGTTCGTGAGCTTCGAAGGCCTGGACGGCTCCGGGAAGACGACACAGTCGCGGCTGCTCGCCGAGCGGCTTCGCGGGGAAGGGCGCGACGTGGTCGCGACGCGCGAGCCGGGCGGGACGGCGCTCGGCGAACGTATCCGGGAGCTGCTCCTGTCGGGCGGCGACCTCGCTCCGTGGTCGGAGGCAGCCCTGTTCGCCGCCGCGCGCGCAGAGCTGGTCGCGCGGGTGATCCGGCCCGCGCTCGAGCGCGGCGCTGACGTCGTCTGCGACCGGTTTGTCGATTCGTCACTCGCGTACCAGGGGATCGCGCGCGACCTGGGGGTCGAGGCGGTCCTCGCTCTCAACCGTCCGCTCATCGGCGACGCCATGCCGGACCGGACGTTCCTGCTCCTGCTCGACCCGGAGACAGCCCGCGACCGCGGCGGCTCGGCGCGGGACCGGATCGAGCGCGAAGGCCCCGATTTCTGGCGATCGCTCGACGACGCGTACCGCCGGCTAGCCGCCCGCTACCCGGAGCGCATCGTCCCGCTGGACGGTTCCCTTCCGCGCGAGGAGCTCGCGGAGGCCGTGCGCCAGAGCCTCGTCGGGTCCGGGGCGCTGGCTTGAGCAGCCAGCCGGAAGCTCGACGCCTGCTCGACGCGGCGCTCGCCGAGGGTCCCGCGCACGCGTACCTGTTCCACGGTCCGGCAGGGGTGGGCAAGCGCTCGGCAGCCCTCGTCTTCGCGGGTGAACTGATCGGCGATCCCGAGCGCGTCGTTCGGCGCACCCACCCGGACCTCTACGTCGTCGAGCCGCTCGGCGACCAGATCAGGATCGGCGACATCAGGGCCCTGCGGCGCGACCTCCACCTGCGGCCGTTCGAGGCCGAACGCCGCGTGTACCTGGTCTTCTCGGCGGAGGCGATGAACGAGGATGCGGCCGATGCGCTTCTTAAGGATCTCGAGGAGCCTCCGAGCTACGCGGTCATTGTCCTGGTGGCCGACGAACTGGGGCCGCTGCCCGAGACGATTCGCTCCCGCTGTCAGCTCGTTCCGTTCCGCCGCTTGTCCGAGCGCGCGGTGCGGGAAGTCGTCTCCGCGCGCGCTGCGGAGCTCGAGCTCAGCGACAACCAGGTGACGGCGCTCGCCCGCGTGGCCGGCGGCCGGCTGGATCGGGCGGAGCGGCTGCTCGACCCGGGCGGCGCCGAGCGCCGCGCGCGCGTGCTCGGCGTGGCGCGCTCGGTCTATGACGACGAGGCGTTCGAGCCTCGTGATGCGGTCCGCCGCGTCCTGGAGGGCGTCGAGGAGTGCGGACGCGCGGCCCGCGAGGCGGCCGAGCAGGAGCTCGAGCAGCTCGACCTACCCAACCGCGACGCCGAGCAACGGCGCCGTCGGGCGCAACGCGGCGCCGAGCGGGAGGAGTTGCTGCTCGCGCTCGAGGAGCTCGCGGCGTGGTATCGCGACCTCGTCGTCGTGGCGGCCGGAGCCGAGACGGTCGCCGTCCACGCCGATCACGTGGCGGAGCTCGCCGAGGACGGCGCCGCCGGGCACGCGCGTGGCGCAGAAACCGCCGCGGAGCTGATCCGCGAGGCCTGGCGGACGTTTGAGGAGCTGAACGTGCAGGCGTCGCTCGCCCTCGAGGCGCTCTTCATCCGGCTGCGGCGAGCGTTCGCCGGCGCCCGGGCGGCGGCGTGACCGAGACGCTCGTCTTCCTTCCGGCCTGGAACGAGGAGTCGAACATCCCCGCCGTCCTCGACGAGCTTGCCCGCGACCTGCCCGCCCCGGACGTGCTCGTCGTCGACGACGGTTCGACGGACGGGACCGCCGAGGTCGCCCGCGGCCGTGGAGCCGAGGTGATCAGCTTCGAGCACAACCGCGGCCTGCGCGAGGCGATCGCGGCCGGATACCGGTACGCGGACGAGCACGACTACGCATACTGCGGCCGGATCGACGCCGACGGCCAGCATCCAGTCGCCGAGCTGCGTCGGCTCCTCGACCTCGTTCGGTCGGGCGCCTGCGACGTCGCGGTCGGCTCCCGCTTCGCCGCCGGGGAGGGGTACGAGCCGTACCGCTACGAGTCCAGCGGCGCGCGGTCGTTTGGAACCGCCGTGTTGCGGCGCGCGCTGCCGCTCCGTCTCGGCCGCCGCTTCATGGATCCGACGAGCGGCATGTACGCGGTAAACGCCAAGGCACTCCCGATCCTCGCCGAGCCGTACCGCAGCGGGGCGCCCGAGGTCGAGTCGCTCCTGCGGCTCGCCGATGCGGGGCTCGTCGTCGAGGAGGTGCCGGTCGACATGCGTCCGCGCGCCGGCGGTAGGTCGAAGCTGACAGGGAAGAGGGCGCTGATGCTCGTCGGGACGGTATTCGGGACGCTGCTGCTCTACCGGCGCCTTCGCCGGTGAAGCGGCTCGTCGTCGTTCTCGGATACTCGCCGCGGCGTCCGTCCGGGCTCCATCCGGTCTGCGCGGCACGGGTCGCGCATGCGGCAGCGATGACCCGGCCGGACGACGTTGTCGTTCTTTCCGGAACGGACGGCGAGGTCGAGCTTATGGCGGCGGCATGGGAACCCGACGCGCACCTCGTCCGGCGCGACCGCGCCTCGCGGACGGCAGATAGCGCCGTCGCCGCCGCGCGAATGGCCGCGGAGCTCGACAGCGGCGAGATCGTCGTCGTCACCTCCTGGTGGCACCGGCCGCGCGCGCAGCTGATGACGCGCGTGGCGTTGCCGCGGCGCGGCATTCGCGTGACGGGCTCCAGCGCGGGCGGGCCGTGGTCGGCCTGGCAGCTCGTCCGGGAGGCGCTGTGCCTCCCGCTCGTCCCCGTCCACCTGGCGCTCGCGCGCCGGCGTCTCTAAGCGGGCACCGCGACCGTCGCGCCGACGCTCGTCGCCCGCGGCGGCAGGATCGTGTCTATGAGCCCGTAGTCACGCGCCTCGGCGGGAGTCAGGAAGTTGTCGCGGTCGATGTCTCTCATGACCTGCTCGACCGGCTTACCACTGTGGGCGGCGATGATCTCGGCCATCCGGCGCGTCGTCGCCAGCACCTCGCGCGCCTGGATCTCGATGTCGACCGGCGTCCCGCGGAACCCGGCCGAGCCCTGGTGGATCATGACCTTCGAGTTCGGCAGCGCAGAGCGCTTGCCGGCGGCGCCGCCGCAGAGGATCATCGCACCGGCTGACATCGCCATCCCGACCGCGATCGTCGCGACGTCCGGCTTGACGAACTGCATCGTGTCGTAGATCGCCATGCCCGCATACGCCGACCCGCCGGGCGAGTTGATGTAGACGCTGATGTCGCGCTCTGGCTCCTCCGCCTCGAGGAACAGAAGCTGCGCGGTGACGAGGTTGGCGACCTGATCGTCGATCTCGGTGCCGAGAAAGATGATGCGCTCCCGGAGAAGCCGCGAGTAGATGTCGAACGACCGCTCGAACCGGCCGTCGGACTCGACCACCATCGGGATCAGCTGACTCATGCGCGCCTCCTCGTGTAAAGTGCAACCGTCCAGTTGCGCATACTATCTGCAACCGTGCGGTTGCGAGTGAGGAGGCAGTCGTGGAGGTGACGCGCGAGATCCTGGTCGAGGCCCAATCGGACGACGTCTGGGAAGCGCTGACCGATCCGGCCCGCCTCGAGGAGTGGTTCGCGAACGACGTCGAGCTCGACGCCGAACCGGGAGGCGAGGGCGTCTTTCGCTGGGACAACGGCGAGGAGCGCTATGCGGTCGTCGAGGAGGTCGACGTCGGCCGCCGCTTTTCGTTTCGCTGGCGTGACGGGGTGGGAGAGGAGACGGTGGTCGCGATCAGCCTCGACGCCGTCGGGCCGGCGACGCGCGTCGTCGTGACCGAGTCTGCGACCGGACCGGCCGCATGCGCGACCGAGTGGGCGACAGCGCTCGAGCTCTGGGTCGTCGTCGGAAGGACCGCCGTACTCGCCTAGTGGCCGAGCAGGCTGTCTTCGCCGCGCTCGCCGATCCGAACCGCCGCTTCCTCGTCGAGACGCTGGCCGCCCGCGGCACCGCCACCGCGACGCAGCTCGCGGTCGAGTTGCCGGTCACGCGCCAGGCCGTCGCGAAGCACCTCGCCGCGCTCGGCGAGGCCGGGCTCGTGGATGCAACCCGGGCCGGGCGGGAGACCCGCTACCAGCTGACACCGGGTCCGCTCACGGACGCGATCGCCTGGATGGAGCGCGTCGAGGCCCAGTGGGACGATCGTCTCGAGGCGCTGCAGTCGCATCTCGAGCGCCGCGGCTGATGCAGGTGGAACCACTCGCGCCACCGGTTTGTACGTAGAGACGTGCTGCTACTCCTCATTGTCCTCGGACTCGCCGCCGCGGGCTCGTCGATCTCGCCCGGGACCTCCCCGAAGCCCGTCGCGCGCATCCAGACCGGAACCGCTCCATGCGACATCGGCTCCGGGTTCGGCGCGATGTGGGTCGTCACCGACGGCGCCGGACGGCTCGTGCGCGTCGATCCTCGCTCGAACCGCATCACCCGTCGGATCCGCATAGCGCGGGGAGCCTGCGGGATCGCCCTCGGAGCTGGTGCCATCTGGGTGACGAGCTACCGGCAGCCGACGCTGCTCCGGATCGATCCGCGGACGTCGCGCGTTCGCCGCGTTCGGGTCGGCCGCGAGCTGTTCGACGTGCTCGTCGCCTACGGCAGCGTTTGGGTCACCAGCCGGGGCGACGGCGTGCTCGTCGAGATTGCGCCGCGCTCGCTACGCGTCCTGCGGCGGATCGAGGTCGGTCCCGACCCGGCAGGCCTACACGCCGCGGCCGGCGCGGTCTGGGTCGGGTCTGTCGGCGACACGTCGGAGATCTCGAGGGTCGATCCCAGGTCTGGTGCCGTGCAGCAAATCCCCGTTGGCGACCGTCGACCTGCCTGGTTCGTCGCGGGCACACGCGAGCTCTGGCTGCAGGCCAACGACCACGATCTCGTTCACGTCGACGCTGCGAGGCAACGAGTGCTCGGACGCCTCCGATTTGGCCGCACGCTGGCGCAGGGAGCCGCCGCGCGTGACGACATGCTCTGGATCCCGGACAAGGAGCAGAGCGTCGTCTATCGGATCGATCCGGCCGCCGAACGGGTTGTGGACTCCTTCGCCGCGGGCCGGGGCGCGTTCGTTGCCCGTCGCGCCTTCGGCTCGATGTGGGTGACGAGCTACGCCGGCTCCGACGTCTGGCGTTTTCGAGCCGCAGCGGGTCGACGCTAGACTGAGGCCCGGCTGCCGACGTAGCTCAGCTGGTAGAGCACTTCACTCGTAATGAAGGGGTCCCCGGTTCGAGTCCGGGCGTCGGCTCTCGAAAAAGTGCTGGACACAGCAGGTTTCCCGCGATGGTGAGTGCGGGGTCCCGTGGAGCGCGAGGCCCGGGGCAACATGCGGGGCAACTGGACGTCGCGCCGCTAATTGCCGGTGGTGTACCGACCGTCTAGATTCCCAGACCCGTTGTCGAGGGTGACCAAGGCCCGAGCACCGGACGGCGTCAAGGCGACGCTCCCGTTGAGGCACCTCGAGGGCTGGATGTTCCGACCGGGCATGCAGCTCGAGGTCGGTGGGCGCGTGGCTCGCTCGCGGTCGAAGGCGCGGACGGAGACACAGTCTCGACCTCGGTCACCGCAGTGAAGATGAAAACGCACAACGGCACGCAGGCTTCCTCGCTCTGTTCGACTGGCTCTTCGGCTGAGACCCACATGGCTGTATGCGGCGCAAGACCAGACGCGTTACTACAGTCACGATCACGGGATGTACCTGCCGACCGGCTCGCCCCCCGCTTCGAGCTCGACGGGTGAGGCGAGCTACGGCGACATGTCCACGCAGATGCTGCCCGTGATCCGCTCCGAGAAGCTCCCAGACTGCAGGTTCTCGTTTCCGGCGAACGAGAGCGATCCGGCTGCGCCCGCCAGCTTGCCGGTCGCCCCGGTGACCGGTCCGGAGGCCGCGAAGTCCCCAGTCGTGAAGTTGAACGACGCGGTGATCCCCACGGTGAGCGTGCCCTGGCGCGTCCTGAACGTCTCCGTCCCGGTGAACAAGCCGCCGCCGGTGGGGGAAAAGGTCGCGACTAACGTGCCGTGGAGCAGCCCGCCGCCCAAGACCTGCGCCCCTGTCGAATTGTTCCCGGAATCCTGGCCGGAGGCAGTCGCGTTGATCTCGTGGCACGAGATGCCGCCGGCAGCGGCGTGGACGGGACTGGCGGAGACGAAGCTCGCCATGAGGACGCCGAGGACGAGCAGCATTCGCTTCATCGAGCGCTCCTTTCCGGTGCGTATCGCGGCGGGGCGGGCCGGTCACGGGAATGGCTGGCCGGCGGAGAGCGCCGCCACGAGGTTCTCGACGGTGATGTTGCCCTGGAGCGTGTAGCGGTCGATCACGAAGGGCAGGCTCGTCGCGCTGATGAACTGCGGGCGGTCCGTGATCACGAATTGCAGATGAGGAGCGGTCGAGTTGCCGCTGCTGCCCAGCTTGGCCAGCACCTGGCCCGTCTTCACCCGCTCGTCGCTCCCCGGCACGCCGAGCGGCCGGTTGGTCGCCGACACCAGGAGGGCGCTCGGCAGCTCGGGCGACGACGTGACCGGCCGCGAGCCGTGTTGCGCTGTGGACGGGCCGTCCGTAGCCAGGCGACGCTGCCCACGCCGAGAAGCAGACACGCCGCGATTGTGAGGAGGGCGAGACGTCGAGTAGACACGGTGCCCTTGACCTACGACCACCGAGCAGGTCGGTGATCTCCAGCGGCCACTGAAAGTACCCTCGCGCGGGCAAGATTTGCATCCCGTACGAGTGTTGGGTTCATCGTCGACGACGCAGTCATCTCTCCCGAACCTCCATCCCGTCTTCGTGGCAAACCACGCAAGCGAACCTATGTTGTCTGCGTTCGGAGTCGAGGCACCCCCTGGCTAAATTCGCACTCCCGGTTCGAGTCCGGGCGTCGGCTTCGAACTTCCTACTCCGGGGCGGTACTCGCCGGCGAGTCGAGGGGATGAGCGCGGCCGCCATTCTGCGCATCCGGGACTCAGCTGACCGCAGGCGGGCTGTCGACGCGCTCGAGCGCGGCCGGCTCGTCGTGACCGCCTTCAACGGCATCTACGCGCTCGTCGGCGACGCGGACGACCCGGACGTCGTCGCACGGGCGGCTACGGCGAAGGGACGGCCGGAGGCGCAGGGCCTCGCGCTCGTGTGTCCGCCCGAGCATCTGGCTGAGCACGTCGACGCGCCCCAGCTCGAGACGGTCTACCCGCTCGCGCGGATCGAGGAGCTACATCGCGCGGTGCACGCCCTCGGCGTGATCGCCCCGGCCGCGCAACCGGGCGCACCTGCGCATCTCGTCCAGTCGGGCACGATCCTAAACGTGTGGACCGAAGAGCGGCCGGTCTCGCCGCTCCGCGAGCTGGTTCGCGAGCTGCGACGGCGCGGCCGCCGCGCCCTGGCGGGAACGTCGGCGAACCGTACGGGACACCCGACGATCACCGACGCGGCGGAGGCAATCGACGCCTTCTCCGACCGTGTCGCCGCGATACTGCTCGACGACTTCGATCACGTCCCCGTGGCGCGCCGTCATTCTGCGAGCCTTGTCGACCTCACCGGCCCGTCCGCGCGGCTTGTGCGCGAGGGCAGCGTCTCGGCGGGCGAGTTGCGCGAGGTTCTCCACCGGCTCCAACTTGGGGAGCTCGTGATCCCTGCCGCGGTTCGGCGCGTCTAACAGGACCGCGCAGCCCTCGTCGCCGGCCAACACGGCGGCACCTGGAAGCCGCCGATCCGGCGCTTCGCTCGTGGAGAGTTGGGCGCGAGGCACAAAGCTTCGCGCGCCGTGCCGCCTGTGCTCGGGTCAGCTTGCGGCCGCCCGATACGCCTGCGCGTAGATCTTCAGGGTTGTGGAGGGCCCGCACGGCCACGGTATGCTAATGCCATGAAGGCAACCATTGACAAGGCAGGGCGTTTGGTTATCCCCAGGCAGCTGCGAGATGCGGTCGGACTTGCACCCGGACACCGCGTGGAGGTCCTCGTTGACGGGGGTGGCATCCGCGTGGAGCCTCTCGCTGCGGAAGGGTTTGTCGAGGAGGACGGCTTCCTTGTTATCCCAGCCGGTGGCGACGCGCTGGACGACGCCGCGATTCGCGAGCTTCGCCGTGCCGACCAGCGCTGAGAGGCCCGAGGAAGTTCTCCTCGATACGAGCGTCGCCGTCGCCCTCGCTGTCGCCGATCACGAGGGCCATGCCACGACGCTCGAGGCCGTTCGTGGCTTGCGTCCGGGGCTCGCGGGTCACGCCTGGTTCGAGACGTTCTCGGTGCTGACACGTTTGCCTCCGCCAGTCCGGCGGGCGCCCGCGGACGTAGTGCGTCTCCTCCTCCATGATTTTCCCGCGAGCCGCTTCCTCGACGAGCGGTCTGCGGAGCGACTCGGGAAGGAGCTCCCGCAACTCGACATTGCCGGCGGGGCCGTCTATGACGCGCTTGTCGGCGCCGCTGCCCGACAACACGAGGCTCGTCTCCTGACGCGCGACCGCCGAGCCCTCGGGGTGTACCGTGCACTCAAGGTCGACGCGACGCTGATCGCCTGATAGGCGGCTTCGCACAACGAGGGGCTCCGCGTGGAGCCCCTCTCGAGTGCTCGAGTTAACGACCTGGCTTCCTGGCGACGCTACCGAAAGCTGAACGTCGCGGACTGATCCGAGTTCCAGTGGTCGGCGAACTTCAGCACCAGCTGCTTGCACTGCCCCGCCCATGCCCTGTCGGTCTTCCACAGGTACGTGTACCGATCGTCCGCTGATGAGTAGCTGAGGTGGCTCGAGTCGCTGGACGTCGTTTCCTCGACCACGTCGGTCGACGATCCGCAGGGGACGGATCTGACCTGCGGATATCCGGCGGCGAAGATGTCCAGCCCACGGTCGCCACCGAGGCTGAACTTGACGGGCGCGGCCCGACCGGCGTTCATGCGGTTCACGGTCGGCTCGTTGTCGACGGGCTGCGAGAAGCCCGTGAATTGCCAGAAGCTGAGCGTGCAGTTCTCGATCGTGTCCTCCGGGAAGACGCTCGACGGGTTGAAGATGTGGAGCTCGATCCGCGACCCGACCGCGACCGGTGCGGTCCACGCGAACCGGAAGAAATCGAAGTACGGAACCGGCGTGCCCCCGATCATAATCGGGGGGTCGTGCTGTGTCAGCGGGCCGATATGCGTCTCCGGAACGATCTCCTGCTCCGGCACGAACAGACCGTTGGCATCGAGATGCCCACGATCCCCCCGAAGCGTGAAGGTCGTCGGCCCGAACGGCCAGGCGACACCGAACTCGATCCCGTTGGTACACACATGCCCGGGATCGTCGTACTTGAAGTACGCGGTATCCGACAGCCCCTCCCAACCTGCCGTGGCGCTGCCGACCCCCACCGTGAGTACGGCGAACACCGCAGCTAGCAAGGCGAGGCGCCGCTTGCGTCCTCTCATGATTCACCCCCTCCTTGAGGCCAGTGTTACATGATTTGCCACTACCATCAAGGCGGGGTGACCGACGGATCGTCTCCCGCGGGATCAACGAGCGTCTCGCTGCTTCCGTTCGTTCCACGCCTCGTTCTCGACGACCTGCTGCGCCATCCGGGCGACAGTCCGGTCGGGCGCGAGCAACGCTTCGATGCGTCGGCCCTCTTCGCGGACATCTCCGGGTTCACGCCGATGAGCGACGCCCTCGGCCGCTCCGGGCACCAGGGGACGGAGGAGCTCACGGCCATCCTCAATGGGTACTTCGCGCGAATGATCGAGCTCGTCGACTCGTACGGCGGTACGGTCTGCAAGTTCGGCGGCGATGCCGTCACGGTTGTCTTCCCGGAGCGTTCGAAGCGCACGAACGCCGCAGAGAGAGCGCTCGCCTGTGCGCTCGAGATGCAGCGGGAAACACATCGATACGGCCATATCGAGACATCGGCGGGCCGATTCGAGCTCGCCGCGAAGATCGGAGTCGCATGCGGCCGGGCCATGTGCACCACGGTCGGAGATCCCTCGCGGCGGCTCGAGTACGTCGTCGCCGGAAGCGCGATCGACCTCTGCACGCGTGCGGAGCAGGTCGCTCGCCGCGGCGAGGTCGTGGCACAGGTGGAGCTCCTCGAGCGCTGCGCTGCGAGGACTTCGTGGTGTAAGGGCGACATGGCGGCGGTTGCCGCGCTCGATCGCCGGCCCCGGCGGGTCCGAAGCAAGCCCGCCGCTGCATCGCGACCTGACGAACTTCCGGCGACCCTGGCTGCATTCCTGCACCCCACCGTGGTGCAACGCCTGGAGGGCGGTCTCGAGGCGTTCGTCAACGAACATCGCAAGCTGACTGTCCTCTTTGTCGGCTTCGCAGGCCCCGACTACGACAACGATCCGCGGGCAGCTCGACGGCTCCAGACGAGTTTCGAGCGGTTCAGCGAGATCATCGTTGCCTACGACGCGCACCTTCGCCAGATCGACGTTGGTGACAAGGGCAGCCTGTTCATCGTCCTCTTCGGGGCACCTGTCCTGCACGAGGACGACGAGACGCGAGCCCTTCGCTGTGTGCGAGATCTGCTCGATCTTCCGGGCGAACAGCTACGCGCAGGCGTCGCAACCGGGTTCACCTTCTGCGGCTGCGTGGGATCCGCGGGGCGGAAGGAGTACGCGGCGGTTGGCGACACCGTCAACGTCGCCGCGCGACTCATGCAGGCCGCGAAGCCAGGGGAGGCTCTCGTGGCGACCGGCCCGAGCATGAGCGCCGAGGTGGCGGCTCTCCTCGATCCACGGCCGCCGCTTCCCGTGAAGGGAAAGGCTGAGCCGATCGCGATCGCCACCCTGAAGGGCTCACTGGTGTTCGGAGCGCCACACGGCGAGAGGGCGTACGAGCTGCCCGTGATTGCCAGAGAGCGCGAGCTCCAGCTCGGGACAGCCGCGCTGGACAGAGCACAGCGAGACGCTGGCGGCATGCTTCTAATCACGGGAGAACCCGGTATCGGCAAGTCCCGGCTGGCGGCGGAGCTCGCGGGAATTGCCGCGGGACGTGGCTTTGCCGTGCTCTCGGGATCCTGTCAGTCGAGCGGTGCCGCGTCGAGCTACCTGCCGTGGCAGGAGATTTCGCGAACGCTGTTCGAGCTGGAAGACGGCGCACCGACGGAACGGCAGATCGAGGTTCTTGCCGATCGTGTGCGGGACATCAATCCGGATCTCGAGTCGCGCCTGCCACTGCTGGCGCCCGTGGTTCGGCTTCCGATCGCCGAGACCGAAATGACGAGCGGGCTCGATCCCGAGCTGCGGGCCGAGCTGCTCCGCGCGCTGTTGCTGGCGATTCTCCGCGCGCGCGCATCGAGTCGCGCCCGGCTGCTCGTGCTCGAGGACTGTCACTGGATCGATCCGCTCTCGGAGTCGCTCCTCGAGGCCATTGGCCGCAACGTCGACCGCCTGGCCGTTCTGGTCATCGTGCTGTCCCGCGAGGCCGACGGCGGCTTCCTCACCGGGCTGAGGGAGCTCGACCACGTCACCGAACTCTCGCTTGGACCGCTGCGTCGTCAGGAGGGCGAGTCCCTTGCCCGCGCCAAGCTGCGGCTCGCGGGCCGCGAGTTCGGAGAGCTTCCTCCGGCAGTCGAGAACGCGATCGCACGCGCCGACGGCAACCCGTTCTTTCTCGAGGAACTCCTCGCCCTGCAGCTACAGCGCGGCATCGACCTGGACGATCCCCGTTCGTCCGCGCTCGCGACCCTGCCGGACACGCTCTACGGGGTCGTGATGGCGCGTATCGACCAGCTGTCCGAGCGCGACAAGTCGGTGTTGAAAGTCGCAAGCGTCATCGGCCGCACCTTTCGCGCGAGCTGGGTATGGAGCACCGCACCCGAGCTTGGCGGCGCCGGAGCCGTTAGTCGAAGTCTTGACGGATTGGAGCGCGCGGAGCTGATCGCCCGCCCCGCCGCGGCCGGCGACGGCGAGCACCTCTTCCGACACGTGACGACACGCGACGTCGCTTACGACAGTCTGGCGTTCGCGCTTCGCCTCGACCTCCACGAGCGTGTCGCGGCCCATGTCGAGGAGCGCTACGCAGACACGCTCGAGCAGTACGTCGACACGCTGGCTCATCACTACTCGCTGAGTGCGAACGTCGAGAAGCAGCGGGTCTACCTGCGGCTCGCGGCCGACATGGCCCAGGCGACATACGCGAATACGGCCGCGCTCGACTACTACGAGCGTCTGCTTCCGCTGCTCGACCGTCACGAATCCGTAGAGGTGTTACTGGCGGTGGGCAGTGTGCGCGAGCACGTCGGTGAGTGGAGCGCTGCGGAGGATGCGTACGAAGAAGCCTTCGAGCGCGCCTCGGCCGAGGGCGATTCCTCAGCGGTTGCAGAGGCGAGGCGGGCCCGCGGGATGCTCCTTGCCCACGCGGAATCCCTGGCCGAGGCCCGCACGATGCTCGAGCAGGCGCGCGACGAGCTGGGCGCGGCAGGTGACGACGCTGGCGTGGTCCGCGCGCTCGAGGGTCTCGCGTACGTCTCGTGGAAGCAGTCCGACCTGGACACCTCCTTGGCCTACTCGCGGGAGCATCTACGAGCCGCGGAGGCGCGACAGGACTCGGTAGCGATCAGCATGGCGGTCGAGCAGATGGGTCTCGCCTACTGGCACCAGGGCAAGCACGATCTTGCGCGCGCCTCCTTCGAGCACGCCGTGGAGGTCGCCGCAGCGGCCGGAAACTCGCGCGGTGTCATCCACGCGTGCAACGACCTGGCGGGGTTGCACTGGGAGCGTCTCGAGCTTGCCGAGGCCCTCGAGCGTACGCGTGAGGGGATGCAGGCGGCGGAGGAGATCGGGTACCGGAATGCGACGGGTGTCATGGTCGGCAACGCGGCAGAAGTCTTCCGGCTACGCGGCGAGTTGGATCAGGCGCTCGCGCATGGGGTTTACGGCCTCGATGTCGTCTCCGAAGTCGGCAACCGGGTCGGCATCGCGTCGAAGGTGGGGAACCTGGCGCTCACCCTGGCCGCGATGGAGGACAACAGGGCGGAGAGAATGTTCGAGCACGCGATCGCACTCGCGCGTGGCGTCGAAACACCGTACTTCCTCTGCGAGTTCCTGCACCACTCGGCCGACTGGCTCTTCCAGCAGGGGCGGTACCAGGAAGCGATCACGCGCAACGACGAGGCGCTCGAGATCGCGCATACGATCGGCCGAAGAGACATCGAGGCTCCGGCCGAGCTGCTCTCCGTGCGCGCGCGTGTAAGCGCGGGGATGCTCGGGATTGAGGAGGCCGAGGGCGAGCTCCGGTTGATCGCCGCCGGCCGTGACGGCGGCGCGAACGAAGCGGACGTGCGCTTTGTACTCTGGTCGCTCACCGGCGAGGAACAGCATCGCGCGGCCGCCGCATCGTTCTACCGAGATGCCCACGTGAAGGCGCCGCTCGC
>Ga0075423_10002441_pt1 | contig 16875 bp, 17 predicted proteins | sample SoiMethybrSBSTD2_FD_80114 | JGI IMG/M metagenome (GOLD analysis project Ga0075423, IMG submission 80114) | Bulk soil microbial communities from a Populus tree surrounding site in Tennessee, USA - Soil MetaG P. TD hybrid SBSTD2 | ecosystem: Environmental > Terrestrial > Soil > Tree plantation...
CGACGCTGGGCCTCTTCGTGCGCGCCGGCCGCATCGCGCGCGCGGACTGGCCCGGCGGCCAAGCCGTCGCGGCAATCGCCGAGGTGACCGGGCTCGGCGCCTGGACGTGGGCTCTCCTCGCGGCCGTGCCCGTCGTCGCCCTGGGCGCCCTTCTCGCCCGCCGCCTCGGGACGCCCTGGGGGCTGGTCGGCGCGCTCACGTTCACGGGCTCGCCGATGGCACTGATGCTGTCGTTCACCTCACACGCCCACCTCGCGTCGCGCGCCATGCTGGCGCTCGCGGTGACCGGCTACTGGCTCGCCACCCAGCGCGGGGGCCTCGGGGCGTGGTCCCTCACCGGCCTCGCCTTCGGGCTCGCCTTCCTCTGCCGACCGTTCGAGGTCGCCTTCTTCTCCGCTCCGCTGCTCGCGTGGGCAGTGGCACAGAGCCTCCGCCACCGGCCGCCGTACGCACGCGCCGTCCAGGGCCTCGCGGTCGGCGCCCTCCTGCCCGTCCTCCTCATGCTGGCGCACGCCTACGCGGTGACCGGTCATCCCCTGCTGCCGCCGCGGATGACCGAGTCGCACGACGTCGCAGCGGTGACGCTGTGGACCCGATTCGGGTCCAACCTGGCGTACAACCTCCTGATGCTGGCCGTCTGGTTCCTCGGGCCGCTCGGGCTCATCCTGGTCGCCGCCGGTGTCATGACGGACACGTTCACGCGGCTTCTGGGCCTCGGAGTCGCCACCGCGCTCCTGCTGACCCTCTTCCACACGAACGTCGGTATCCACACCGTTGGGCCGATCCACTACTCCGAGTGCGCGGTGCCTCTCACCGTGATCGCCGTGCACGGCCTGGCGAATCTCGTCCGGGGGGCGCGCGCGCACGGGCTCGATCCACGCCCGCTCGCCTGCGCCTTCGCCCTCGCGATCGTCGTCGGACTGGGGATCTTCAATGTCGGCCATGCCTTCGGTCTCCGGGACCAGGCACGTGTCCAGCAGGATGTCTACGACTGGATCGAGCGCGGGGTACGGGCCTCCACCAAGGATCAAGCCGTGGTGCTGGCCCCGCAGTTCGCCGAGATCTGGAGCCGCGTTCCCTGGATGCGCGAGGTCGGCACCTGGGTGTTCGAGTGGCGGCGGCCTCGGCTCGATCTGACCGAGGGTGTCCTCATCGTCCACGACCGGCCCGGTGTGGAGGGCTGGCTCCGCGAGCGGTTGCCCGATCGCCGGATCTACCGGATCGCGCTCCGCGAGGAGATGCCGTACGCGGTGCTGACCGCCATTCACGGCGGCGCCGCCATTCCGCTCTGCGCGGCCGGACCCGCCGGGCGATGCACGCGCCCATGAGCGCCCCCATCCGATCCCTGTTGCTCGCCGCTGCCAGCGGCCTGTGCCTCGCCGAGATCTGGATCGGGGGACTCTATTACCAAGGGTATCAGGTCCTCGCCGGGCGACACGGCTGGTTCCCCAACGAGATGGCGTTTCTCCTCTACTACCTGCTGTTCGGCGTTCCCGCCATCGCGCTGCTCACGGCGGCGATCGCCGGCGCGGCGGGGCGCAGGCTCCTCGACGCCTTCGACGCCGCGAACGACCTCCCTACGCGGGACATCACCGCCCTGGTGATCTGCGCCTCCGCGCTCACCTTCCTGCTCGTGACCGTGGTGCGCTTTGGGCTCCTGAAGGACGCCGCCATCAGCGACGACGAGCACACCTACGCCTTCATGGGTCAGCTCTTCGCCACCGGCCGCATCTACGTGCCCTCGCTGCCGCCCCCGCTGCGCCCGTTCCTCGACAATCAGTTCATCATCAACGACGGCAAGATGTACGGGATCTACTTTCCTGGGCATCCCGCGGCGCTCGCCATCGGCGAGACTCTGCACGTCATGCACTGGATCCCCACGGTCTCTGCCATGCTCACCGTGCCGCTGGCGTTCGCGGTGGCGCGCCGGCTCTTCGGGCTCCGCGCCGCGATGCTGACGCTCCTCCTGCTGCTGGTTTCGCCCTACTTCCTCTTTACGTCCGCGACGCTCCTGGCCCATTCCACCGCTGCCGTGCTGCTGATGACCTTCCTCTACGCCGCGCTCCGCCTCCGGGAGACGCCGGAGGCGCTGCGCTGGTGGGTCGTGGGGGGGCTGGCGCTGTCCTGGGCCACCCTCACCCGTCCATTCTCGACGCCCTTCTTCGCGGCGCCGTGGCTCGTGTGGCTGCTGGCGGATCTCTGGCGCCGCCGCAGCGCCAGGGCCTGGATGGGCGCGGCCATCTTCTGTTTGATCGGCGCCACCGCGCTCGGGCTGCTGCTGGCCTACCAGAACGCGCTCTCGGGCTCGCCGTTCGTCAGCGGCTATCAGACGTTCGGCCGGATTCACCAGTGGGGGCTGATCGGCAAGGCGATCGAGGCCGTCCCGCCGCTGCCGTCCGTGCACGAGTTGATGTTCACGCTAGCCCGGATCAACTTCTGGCTTCTCGGCTGGCCGGTGTCCTTCGTGCTGCTGATCTTCTTCAGGCGCAATCTGGGCGGCCTGCGCCTTTTCACCGGGGTGGCGCTGGTCTTCCTCGTCTACGCGGCGATCTCCGCGGCCACCATCCATCCGGTGGGCCCCGTCCATTACGCCGAGCTCGCGGTGCCTCTGGTGATGCTTTCGGCGAGCGGGCTGGAGCGGCTCGTGGAGATCGCGCGGACCGTCCCCTGGCCCGTCGCCGCGCGCGCCGCGGTCACGATGCCGGTGGCCGCGCTCCTCTGCGCCCTGGCAACCTTCCTGCCCGTGTACGGCGGCTCCCTGCGGGCCAGCGCCGATCTCGTGCGCGCCCCCGACGACTTGCTGGCCGCTCAGGGTGTGACGCGTGCCCTCGTGTTCATTCACACCCTGCCCACGCTCCACGTGTCGCCCTATTCCTGGGCGTACTACCGCCGCAACAACCACCCCGATCTGACGGATCCGATCCTCTACGTGAACTACGCGAGCCCGGAGCGGAACAAGGAGTTCGCGCGGCTCTTTCCGGATCGGCCCGTCTTCTCCATGGGCATGAAGGACGGGAAGTTCACGATGCTGCCGGGGCCCTAGCCCGCCTCAGGCGTTACGCGCCCAGGACACACAGACGAGATTGGACGGCAGCAGCGGCAGGCCGGTGCTCATCAGCCGATTGTCGCGCTCGGGGGGGAACAGGGAGAGGAAGGTCCTGGCGTCGAGGAGGTTCAGGTTCTCCACATCCGCGAAGTAGGGCTGGCCCAGGCGGCGGAGGGCCTTCCGGTAGGCTGCGTCCGGCAGCCAGTGCAGCAGGGGCAAGAAGGTGTGGAGCTCCATCGGGAAGCGCTTGTTGGGCGTGGTGAACACCACACAGCGGGAGACGCGGCACACCTCGGTCACCAGCGCCCGCTGCTGCTCGCGTGGGCCTGCGTGCTCGATCACGGCGTTGCAGAGCCCGTAGTCGAAGTAGGCGTTGGGCCGTGGGATCGCACGGAGATCGGCCTCGAGATAGGTGATTCCCGGAAATTCCGCGGCGAACCAGCCCGCCTCCTCGGCGGCGCGGCCGATGACGGTGAGCTGCTCGCGATAGGGATAGAGCCGCTCGAAGAACGTGTGCGCCTCGTGATCGCGGTGGCCGGACACGCCGAAATCGGCCACGCGGGCGTTGGGTCCCGGCGCGCACTCGTGCATGAAGAGGTCGAAGATGCCCCGGCGCACCTTCATCGCGAGATCGTTCTTCAGACGATCCAGCCGACCCAGCTCGGCGGAGTACTTGAGTGCCATGGCGACTACCGGGCGGGCTTCTTCGCCGTGAAGGCCATGGTGGCGGTGCGGCTCACGAGCGCCTGCAGCACGGTGACGGGCAAGAACGGGGCGATGAGCAGCGGGTACCAGCGCACGCGGCCGTTGGCGGGCACGCGGAGGCCGAAGCGATCGGCCAGCCAGTTCTGGATGCCCGCGCTCCAGCCCACGGTGCGGAGTCGCGGCATGATCCGCACGCGTTCGAAGCCCACCTGCTCGCACGCCCGGCCGATCGTCTCCGGAGAAAACAGGGCGATATGCCGAGGGAAGTGGAGCGCGCCCCAGTAGCGGCCGAAGAGGCGGAAGTCCAGGCAGTCGATGTTGGGCGTCTCCCCGAACAGCGTGCCGCCGGGCTTGAGCAGCTCCCAGGCGCGGCGGAGCGTGGCGATGGGGTCGCGGACGTGCTCGATCACGTGGCCCATGCGGATCAGATCGAACGAGCGCGGCTCGAAATCCGTGTCCACGAGATCGCCCTGGCGCACGTTGAAGCCCTGGGCGGCGGCGCGCCGGGCGGCCTCCACGTCCAGCTCGAGCCCGCACACCTCCCACTTGCCCGCCCGGGCCAGGGCGACCAGGGCGCCGCCGGCGCCGCAGCCCACGTCGAGCACGCGGCCGGTGGGGCCGATCAGACGGGCGACGCGCCGCGCGTCCAGCCAGTAGGTGATCTTGAAGAGCCAGCCGACCACCGGATCATCGCCGTACACGGCGTAGCTCGGCGGGTAGAAGGCGGGAATGTCCGCGGCGGCGGGGCGCGGCGCCTGATAGTAGAGCCCGCAAGCCGCGCAGCGGGCGAGGCCCCACCGGCCGCGCACGCCGTACTCGTAGTCGCCCGCCGCCAGCACGGGGATGGCATGGCGATCCGTGCGGCAGAGGTCGCAGACGGAGCCTGTCAGCTCCTCGACGGGCGCGCTCATGCCGCCCGTCGCGAGGGCGCGGGAAGATCCCACTCCGCGCGGATCTTCCGCCACACGAAGCCGAAGTAGCTCCGGTTCACCGGCACCGGGATGCCGGCCTGGATCAGCAGCCGGTGCACGCCCGGCAGGTTGTAGTTCGGGATGCTGGGGAAGACGTGATGCTCGTAGTGGAGATGCTGGCCGAAGGGCGCGATGATCCACCTCTCGAGAGGGTTGAGCCGGCTCGTCCGCGTCACCCAGGTCTCACGCGCGCCGTCGGGGCGATAGCCTGCCTCGAAGCCGTGCTCGGCGATCGAGCGGATGCGGATCTGCACGGGATAGAGCGTCGTCACGGGCAGGATGTGCAGCAGCACGTAGGCCAGGGGCCCCGCCGTCACCGCGTAGAGACTCAGCAGGGCGAGCTGGATGACCGCCACGGGCAGGAACTGGGCGGCCATGCGCCCGAAGTAGCCCGGGGTGAGGTTCCGCCAGGGCGAGACGGAGTAGGTCGTCCGGTCCGACTGGAAGTACTGGAGGAAGCGCTTCAGCGCGGAGAGGAAGAAGAGATCCTGGACGAGCCCCCGCAGGATCTGGCGGCCGGGCGCGCTCGGCTGACTGAAGATCAGGTCCGGGTCGCGCTCGGTGTTGAGGAACAGATGATGGTCCATGTGCGCCTGACGATGCCCCGAGCGCGTGTAGCCGAGGAGGCACGCGCACACGTTGCCGACGACGCGGTTCAGGCGCGGGTTCCGGAACAGGGTGCCGTGATCGCTCTCGTGCACGAGCTGGGCGGCGGAGTTGAAGTTGCGGATGGCGAGGAGCACGCCGAGCGCGTACACCCACCAGCGGGGATGGAGCGCCACGACGATGGGCAGCGCGGCGAAGGAGGCCAGCGCGGCGATCACGTCGAGGGCGCTGCGCCCGTCGCGCAGGCGGTGGGCGGCGCGGAGGGCGTCCAGCGTGATGGCCCCGGACTGGAGCGCCTCGCGCGCCGAGCGCGGGGCGCCCACCGTCATTTCGTCGAGGGTGCCGGGCACCCGGGCGGCGGGCGCGCCGGGCCTGATCGTCGGCTTGGCCATGGCTAGAGCGCCTTCATGGCAAGCGCGCGCCGGGCGATGGCGCCGGCGAGGCCGCCCACGCGGCCCTTGGGCGCCAGGTGATACACGCCGTCGCGCTCCTCGAGAAAGCCGTTCATCGCCATCGTGCGCAGGCGGTCGTGCATGAGCACCTCGACGCCGCACACCGCCTGCATCTCGGCCAGGCTCATGCGCTGCTGGGGCGCCCGCGCCATCTCGATGAGCAGGCGCACCGTGATGGAGCGATCGGCATGGTAGTAGAACAACACGCCGGTGAGGAAGAGCAGGATCAGCAGCGCGAGGCCATTGAGCAGCGACAGGGCGGTCGGCCCACCCACGAAGCGCTCGGGGAGAATGCCCAGATCGGCGGGTGTGAGCCGGTGCAGCACCACGTACGCGACGGGGATGGGCGCGAACCAGGTCACCATGGACGCGAAGGCCTTTTCCGGGGCGCGGAGCTGGAACACGATGCCCTGCAGGAGGGCCCACGCCCACACGAGCACCCAGGCCAGCACCATGCCCTTCAGCACGGGCGGCTCCCCGCCAGGGGCGTGTCGGCGTTGATCAGGCGCTTGAGGAAGGCGCCGAGGGCGGCCACGCGCTCGCCGGGCGGCAGGAGGCGATACGCGCCGCCCTCCTTGCTGATATAGCCGCCGGCTATGAGCTTGGGCAGCCGCCGCTGGAAAATCAGGTTCACCGGCTCCTCGCGCCCCTGCATGGCCAGCGCTTCCGCGACGCTGATGCCGCGGTGGCCGCGCGCCCGCAATTCCACCATGACGCCCATGGAGGGGCTCAGGCACGCGAAGTAGGCGAAGCACCAGAAGCCGTGGAAGACCAGGGCCAGGACCAGGAGCCCGTTGACGAAGTCCACCCCCGTGGCGGGCTCGAGCCAGCCTGCCGGCAGGAAGCCCAGATCGGGCGGCGTGACGGGGAACGCGACGGCATAGCCCAGCCCCGCGGCCGCGAAGGCGGCCAGGAACACCTTGAACTCCTTGTTCCCGCGATAGAGCCGGAGGGCGAGCGCGCTCCCGATCGCGAGGAGGAGGAAGGCGAGGGCGGCGAGGGTCAATCCCTTCATCGAGCCTCGCCCGCTACGCCAGCCACTTCTGGAAATCGGTGATGAACTGGTTCACCGCTTCATCGGTCTTGGGGTGGCTCACCATCTGGCGGAAGAACTTGGGCGGCACCGTCACGATGTCCGCGCCCGCCTGCAGCGCCTCGTTGATATCGGCGATGTGGCGGATGCTGCCCACGATGATCTCGCAGCCCGAGCCGGACTCGCGCAGCGTCTGCCGCACCTGGCGCACCACCGAGGCGGCGTCGTAGCCGATGTCGCGGATGCGGCCGTAGAACAGGCTCACGTAATTGGCCCCCGCCGCCGCCGCCATCACCGCCTGGTTGTAGGACATGCAGCAGGTGCAGTTGACGCGGATGTTCCGCCGCCGCAGCTCGCGGATCACCGCCAGCTCGTCCCAGCCCACCGGCACCTTGACGTTGATGTGCTTGTAGTGACCGAAGTGGCCCACGAAGTCCTCGGCCTGGCGGATCATCTCCTCGCGCTTGGTGGAGAAGACCTCCACAGAAAGCGGGATGTCGTAGCCGTAGCGCTGGGTGAGCTCGATGATCTTCTTGATGTGCTCGCGAAAATCGCCCTTCTGCTCCTTGGCCAGAATGGACGGGTTGGTGGTGATCCCGGCGGGAAAGCCGCGATCGAGGGCCTCCTCGATCTCCACCAGGTTCGCGGAATCGACGAAGATCTTCATGGCATTCACCCCCGTCGGGTGACCTACTCCGTCACCGTCCAGTAGTAGTCACCGCCATAGCCGGCCTCGCCGAACAGCCGCCGCCAGCCCTCGGGATCCGAGTAGGTCACCGCCGTGAGCTGCCACCGCTCGAACTTCTCCCGCTGCTCCTCGTTGAGCCACGAATCGACCTGGACGTAGCGGTGGGCCCGGCTCACCCGCTCGATCTCGCGCAGGGCGCGCACGCAGTCCTCGCGGCCGAGATTGTGGAGCGCGTTGATCGACAGCACGAGGTCGAAGGCGCGATCCGCGAAGGGCAGCCGCTCGGCCGAGCCGCGCACGATCAGGCCGCGCACGTCCTCCATCGCGTGGGCAAGGGCGTAGGCGGACACGTCGAGCCCGGCGACGCACAGGCCGGGCACCACCTGGCGCAGGTCGTGGAGCAGGAAGCCCTTGGCGCAGCCGACGTCGAGCACGCGCTGGCCCTTCGCCAGGCGGTAGTGGTCACGCAGCCGCTCCGCGATGGGGACCCAGCGCCCGTCATAGCGGTAGCCTCCGTAGCCCTGGCCGCGGTCGCCGTCGAAGTACTCGCGCTCGAAGCGCTTGGCGATCGCACGCTGTTCCGGCACCGCCGCCGCTCGAGACGCGATGTCGCGGCGGGTGCTCGGGTAGCGGTCGAGGAGATTGACCTCACCCACGGCCGAGCGCTCCGAAGGACGCGAGGGTGGCGCGCAGACCCTCGTCGAACGGCGTGAACGTGAAATCCGGCAGCGCCCGATAGAGCCGCGCGGTGTCGAAGCGACGATGGGTGATGGCGCCGCCGCGGGGCGCATGCGTCACCGAGACCTCGTAGGGCACGAGCCCGCGGATCGCCTTCACCACGTCCGCGAAGGGCCGGCTCTCGCCGGTGGCGACATTGAAGACCCCGGTGGCGCGCCGTCGCACGAGGGCGGCGGCGACACCCGCCACGTCGTCCACGTAGATGTGATCCCGCTCCTCCTCGCCCTCCCCGAAGATGCGCAGGCTGCGGTCTTTCGCCAGCGAGCGAGCGAAGGCGTTCGGGCCGTACGCGCCGTGGGGGTCGCCGGGGCCATACACGCCGGTCACCCGGAGCGTCAGGATCGGCACGCCGGCGGCGCGGGCCGCGTACTCCATGACGCGCTCGCCCGCGTACTTGGCGAGCGCGTAGTAGCCGCCGGGGCTCACCGGCGTGGCCTCGGTGACGGGATTCACGTCGAAGCCGTAGACGGCGTCCGAGCTCACGTAGACGCAGAGCCCGAGGGCGCGGCCGGCGAGGGCCTTCGCCACGTTCGTCGCCATGGCCATGTTGGCCATGAAGGTGTCCGGCGTCTGGCCCCGGTCCGGGGTCAGCGCGGAGGCGAAGACCAGCGCGGTGCCTGCGTCCAGCGCACCCTCGAGGGCCGCGAGCCCCTCCGCACGCGTGAGGTCGAGCGTCTTCGAGGTGTGGCCGACCACCGCGATGCCGTCGCGGCCGAGCTGCGCGGCGAGGGCGCGGCCGAGATGGCCGCTCGCCCCCAGCAGCACCACGCGGGCCGGCCAGGCGCTCATCGCCCGAGGCTCTCCCACTTCATGGGCGCGGCCTTGAGCTTGGGATGCGACACGAGGCAGTGCCACACCACCGCCTGGAAGGCCTCGGCATGCGCGGTGACGAGGTCGGGGCTCACGGTGGGGATGATCACGCACGCGTCCGCGACCTTGGCGGTGAAGCCGCCGTCGCGCCCGACGATGCCCGCGACGCGGGCGCCCACCGCCTTGGCGTGCTCGAGGGCCCGGACCAGGTTGGTGCTGACGCCACGCTCAGCGTCGCCGCCGCCCACCGAGAGAACGAGCACCGCGTCCTTCGAGGAGAGCCGGCTCCCTTCGAGCCAGGCGGCGAACGAGGTGTCCCAGCCGTCGTCGTTGATCCGCGCGGTCAGCTCGGACACGTTGTCGGTGGGCGCGTAGGCCTCGAAGTGCGCGATCTTCCGGAAATCGTTCACCGCGTGCGAGGCGTTCCCCGCGCTGCCCCCGACCCCCAGGATGAAGAGGCGGCCGCCGCCGGCCCGCGCGGCGACCAGCAAGTCCACCACCCGCGCCACCGCCGCCTGATCGATGGCGGCGGCGACACGGCCGGCCTCAGCGAGGTAGCGGGCGATGAAGTCCATGGATCTCCTCGGCGCGCGCCAGGACGACGTCGACGGCCTCGCGGAGGCTCGCCACGCGCCGGTCGGCGTTGTCACAGCCGCTGTAGGGCCGCTCCAGCAGCACGGTGTAGCAGCCCGCCCGGCGGCCCGCCTCGATGTCGCGCCACCGGTCGCCGACCACCAGGCAGGCAGCGAGGTCGAGCCCCCACTTCGCCGCGGCGGCGTGGAGCATGCCCGGACGCGGCTTGCGACAGGCGCAGTCGGCCCCGTCGTCGTGGGGGCACACGAAGATGTCGGCCACGCTGAGCTCGGCGCGCAGGCGGGCGTGCATCCGCTCGAGCGTCGTGGCATCGAGCGCCCCGCGCGCCACCTCCGGCTGATTGGTGAACACGATGGGCAGGAGCCCGGCCGCTCGCAGCCGCGCCACCTGGGGGCGCGACTCCGCGCACACGTGGAAGTCCTCCAGGGTGAGGGCGGCGTGGGCTTGGTTGTCGCGCACGAACGTGTCCACGAGCACGCCGTCGCGATCGAGGAAGACGGCCCGGCGATTCATCGCTCACTCCCCGGCTCGCCCATCCGGATCAGCTCCACCCCCCCGAGCTCCGTCCGGCGGGGATCGACCACGCCCACGCAGTCGATCACGAGTGGGCGGCGCATGGCCTTGAACGCGTCGCGCGGCGTGGCCGCGAACTCGTCCCAGTCGGTGAGCACGAGCAGGCAGTCGGCGCCGGCCAGCACGGCCTCCCGAGCCGGCAGCACGGTGACGGGCACGTCGACGTCGGCGGCGCCCACCACGGGATCATAGGCACGGATGTCGGCGCGGCCGCGCAGGTCACCGATGACCCGCAGCGACATCGAGTTCTTGGTCGAGCGTGTGTCCTTCTTGTACGCGAGACCCCAGACGGCGATGACCGGGCGCGGGGTCTCCGCGAGCACCCGACGCTCGAGCTGGCGCTGAACCCAGCGGTAGCGGTCGGCGTTGTAGCGGATGAGGCTCTCGATGTAGGAGGCGTCCACCCCGTGCGCCGCACAGAGCCCCTGCAGCGTGACCAGATCACGCTCGAGATTGCCGCCGGCCACGCCGAGGCTCGGCCGGATGTAGGCGTGCGCGCCGATGCGCCTGTCGAGGCGGAGCGCGGGTGCCATCTCGGACCAGTCCGCGCCCACCTCCTCGCAGAGATCGGCCAGCGTGTTGGCATAGGTGACGGCGCCGAAGAGGTAGAGGTTGATGGCGGTCTTGGTGAGCTCGGCGCTCTCGTAGCGCATCGGCAGCACCGGGCAGCCGAAGCGCGCGAGCCCGTCGGCCAGCTCGGCGGGCAGCGGGCGCGCGGGATCGGACGCGCCCACGATGATGCGCTCGGGCTCGAGGAAGCGACGCAACGCGTTCCCGAAGATCAGCGTCTCCACCCAGTAGTGCACGCGCAGGCCCAGCCCGGGACGGCGCGCCTCGATGCGCCCGGTGAGGCTCCGGGTGAAGCCGGGCGGCACCTGGCTCATCACCGCCAGCACCGCGCCGCGCCGCAGATGCGGGATGGCGGCGTCGACGAGGCGGAGCACCGCGGTGGTGTCGCTGCCGTTGCCGGCATCGGTAGGCACGTCCCGCGACACGATCACGAGGGGACACTCGGCGAGCACGGCGGGATCCGTCGCGAAGCGCATGCGCGCGCGCGAGGCGGCGAAGGCCTCGGGGAGCCCGGGCTCGTGCACCGGCAGCTCGCCCCGGCCCAGCGCGTCGACGGGCGCACGATCGAGATCCACTCCGACCACCGGCGAGCCCAGCGACGCCCACCCGACGCTCGACACGATCCCGAGGTGGGAGAGGCCCAGAAACCCCGTGAGGACGGCGGTCACGGCTCGCCCTCGAGCGAGGCTGCGGCCGCCGCCTCGATGGTACGGGAGAGCCAGAGATCGTTGTCCCGCGAGGTCCGGCCCGCCGCCGCCATGGCCTCGAAGTGCTGGAGGTCCCCCGCCCAGGTCCGATCGGGGCCGGGCAGCGTCTCGCGCGTCTCCTCGGGCACGCCGCTGGGCCGCTTGCGCCGCCGCACGATCAGCTCGCTGCCGCCCCACTTGGTGAGCCCATCCATCTCGAGCGCGCCCCCCTCACCCGTGACCTCGATGCGCCAGCGATTCCTCCAGGAGAGGAAGCTGCACTCGATCACCACCGACCGGTCCGCGGTGGCGAGGATGCAATGGTCCAGCCCCTTCAGCTCGTGGCCGCGCCGCTCCCACACCCGGAACTCGGCGCCGAAGCGCCCGAAGACGTGGCCGGCGAGGTCGATGAGATGGCTCGCCATGTCCTCGAGGATGCCGAGGCGGCTGTCGCGCCAGGTGCCCGCGATGTTCCCGGCGGTGCCGTTGCCGTAGAACATTCGCGCGTGGTACGCGCGTCCGATCGTCTGCGCGTCCAGGTGCCGCTTGAGCGCGATCACGTGCGGCTCGAAGCGGAAGTTGTAGGACGTGTACCAGATGGCCCGTCCCGCCCGCGCGTGCCGGTCCAGCTCCGCCGCCGCGGCCGCGTCGATGATGAGCGGCTTCTCCACCAGCACGTGCTTCCCGCGCGAGAGGTAGTACTCCATCAGCTTGAGCTTGGCGTCGTTGGGGACGGCGAGGATGGCCGCGTCGTAGCGGTCGGGCCCGCACTCCTCGGGCCGGCGGTGGTCGGCGGCGGCGTTGAAGGGGTCCACGGTGGCCACGCAGCGGTCGCCGAGCACCGCGCGCCGCTTCTCCCCGATATTGCCGAGCCCGACGCTGACGTACCGCATGGCACTATTCGAAGTGCGCCCGCTTCTCGAGCCGCGTGATCTTCTCGTCGACCTCGCTGGGGGCCACCGGGCGGTTGCCCTGGTACTCGCAGGCGATCGCGGCGGCGATGGAGCCGAGGATCGAGGCAACCACGATGTCGCCGGTGCGCGCGAGGCCCAGCGAAGAGTAGGCGAGGAGGGCGTCGCCCGCTCCCACCGGATCCACGAGGGTGTCGACCACGCTGTCCACCGTGAAGAACTCGCGGGGCATGTGGCCGGGCGTCCGGTAGCCGAGGATGCCGCGCTCGCCCAGCTTCAGGATCAGGTGCTTGCAGCGCGCGAGCCGGAAGAGCTGCAGGGCCAGCGGCCGCACCACCGAGTCCTGGTCGCCCAACGCGAAGCGCGCCTCCCGCTCGTTGGGCGTGATCAGGTCGAAGTCGGTGAACTCGAGGATGTTACCCCACCGGTTCGAGACCTGGCTGTCCGCGATCCTCAGGGTCCCGTCGGGGATGCGCTCGCGGAGGGACCGGATGTTCTTGCGATTGAAGATGCCGTGGCGGAAGTCGCTGAAGATCACCACGTCGGGGGAGCCCGTCCCCAGCGATTCGCCCAGCGCGCGGAGCGCCCGGTCCGAGATGGCGCGGTTGTCGACCCGGTCCACCTGCAGCATCTTGTAGCCGTCCGCGATGAACCGCTCCTTCTGGGTGGTCGGCCGGGTGCGATCGATGTAAGCGTGGACGGTGATGCCGGCCGCCTCGAGATCCTTGAGCACGAAATCCTTCACCGCGTCGTTGCCGAGCACGGTGGAGAACGTGACGTCGCCGCCCGCCGCCTTCACGTGCTTGGCCACCACCGCCGCCCCACCCGCGAACACGTCGGTCTTCACGTGCTTGACGCTGAACGTCGGCGACTTCGCGGTCGCGCCCAGCAGCGAGCAGTGGCTGTAGCTGTCGACGATGGTGTCGCCCACCACGTGCACACGCACGCCGCGGAACTGGCTCAGAACCTGGCGGAGGCGGTCGAAGCCGAAGCCCTCCGATTCCATGAGGGCGAGGAGCTTCTCCACCCCCAGCTTGGGGGGCGCGGACTCGATGAGGCGCGACGACGAGTACACGACGTCCCCGGGGGTGAACACGATCTCACCCCCGTAGCTCTCCAGCGTGTCGATCTCCTCCTGCGTCTTCGGCGGCACGCCCTCGGAGAAGTACTCGTAGCCCTTGGCGAAAAAGTCGGGCTGGAGAAGCTTGATGTGCTCGATGGGCGTCGCGTGGGGATCGATGATGACGAAGTCGACCATCTCCAGCGCGGCAAGGTTGGCGGCGCGGAGGTCCTGCGGCACATAGGGTCGGAAGTCGGCCTTGGTGGCGTGCGTGTCGGCGGTCAGGCTCGCGATGAGGAGGTCGGCCTTCTCCTTCGCGTACATGAGATGCCGGAGGTGGCCGGGGTGAACGATATCGAACATGCCGTGGCACATGATCACGGTCTTCGCCCGTGGGCGGGGGCCGATGGCCTGGGCCAGCTCCTCCAGCGTCTTGATCTTCGAGCGGTAGTCGGGCTTCATCGCGCGAGATGCTGGAACCAGACGCGCGTGGCCGCCTCGATCGTGTCGGGCGTCCACAGCGGCGCGGTGCGCCAGTCCTCGATGTGCCGGAGCATGGAGGCCACCCCCTGCGGGAAGGACACCGCGGGCGTCCAGCCCAGGTGCCGCTGGATCTTCGACACATCCGCCCACGTGCAGTCGGGCTCGCCGGGGCGCTTGGGCACGTACACCACCTCGCCCCCCATGAGCGTGACCAGATCGTTGATCGTGGGGGGTTGCCCGCCGCCGCCCAGATTGTAGACCTCGCCGGTGCGGTCGGACTCCGCGGCGAGCAGGTACGCGCGCGCCACGTCCGTCACGTACACGAAGTCGCGCCGCTGGGTGCCGTCCCCCACCACGGTGAACGGCTTGCCGTGGAGCTTCTGGGCGAGGAACACGCCGAACACCGCGCCGTAGGCGCCCGTGGTCTTCACCCTTGGCCCATATACGTTGAACATCCGTAGGGAGATCACCGGCAGCCCGTACACCTGGCCCCAGTGCAGCGCCGTGCGCTCGCCGAGATACTTGCTGAGGGCGTAGGGATACTCGGGCCGGATGGGCGCCGTCTCCGGGGTAGGCAGCTCGGTGGCGAGCCCGTAGCACGAGGACGAGGCCGCATACACGACCTTCTTGACGCGGGCATGGCGCGCCGCCTCCAGCACCGCGAGGGTGCCGTTGACGTTCGTCTTCATGTACTTGACCGGATCCTCGATGGACGGCACGATCTCGCCGATGCCTCCGAAGTGGAACACGTAGTCGGCGCCCCGAAACAACACGGAGCCCGGGGTCAGCTCGCACATGTCCTGCTCGTGGAACTCGAACCGCGGATTGGCGCTGTGCGGCGCGATGTTCTCCTTGCGGCCCCCGGCGAGATTGTCGATCACCAGCACCTCGAAGCCGCGGTCGAGGAGCAGATCGACCACGTGGCTCCCGATGAACCCGGCCCCTCCCGTGACGACGGCGCGCGGCATCGCTCAGCGCAGCCCCGAGGCCTGAATGGTCTTCACGTTGTAATACCGGATATCGTCCTTCGCGTTCGGCACCTTGCCGGCACGGAACGCGGCGCAGAGGTCGCGCACCGCATCCTCGATGGTCCGCTGGGGCGTCCAGCCCAGCTCGCGCTTGATCTTGTCGGACGACACATGGTACGAGCGCAGGTCGTTGCTGGGCGAGGTCTCCACCGTGATGGGCTTGAGCTCGGGCATCTCGCGCTCCACGATGCGGCGGACGATCTCGCCGAGCTCGGCCACCGTGTGGTTCTGGTACGCCGCGTTGAACGTCTTGCCCGCGATCATCTCCGCCGGCATGGTGAGCAGCTCCACGTAGAGGTCGGAGATGTCCTCGATGTGGATGTTGGGCCGCTTCTGGGCGCCGCCGAAGATGGTGATCCGCCGCTGGCTGAGCGCGAGGCTGGTGAGGATGTTCACGGTGAGGTCGAGCCGCAGCCGCGGCGAGTAGCCGCACACGGTGGCGGGGCGGATGATCACGGTGGTGAAGTCGTCCGACTGATAGCGGAGCAGGATCGGCTCGCACATGCCCTTGTACTTGTTGTAGTCGGTCAGCGGCACGAGCGGATGGTCCTCGGTAACGTCGGGGGCGTCGCTCACCCCGTACACGCTCGAGGTCGAGGCGTAGACGAAACGGCGCACGCCGGCGCGCTTCGCCGCGGCCACCAGCGGCTCGAAGCAGTCGTAGTTGATGGACCGGCTCAGCGTGGGGTTCAGCTCGAAGCTCGGGTCGTTGGAGATGCACGCGAGGTGGATCACCATGTCGATCCCACGCAGGGTGCGCGCGACGGCGGTCGCGTCGCGGAGATCGCCCTTCACCAGCTCGAGCTTCGGGTGCTTCGGCAGCACGTCCTCGCCGAAGAGGAAGAGATCGATCACCCGCACGCGGTAGCCCTGCTTCAGAAGCTTCGGCACGAGCACGGCCCCCACGTAGCCGCCGCCGCCCGTCACCAGCACCGTCTTGCCGTCGGTCGCCATGTCAGGCTCTCCGCGCCACGGTGTCGTGCTCGACGTGAATCGCCCACCAGACCCGGGCGATCGCCCGCAGCGCCTTCAGGATGTTCGTGAGCGAGACCGCCTTGGAGCGGCCGGAGGTCCGCTCCACGTGGGTCAGGCCGACCTCCACGCAGGAGTAGCCGGCGTGGAGGGCGTGGATGAGCATCTGGGTGAGGAAGTAGAAGCCGCCCTCGGTCTTGGGGAGCGCGCGCGCCAGCGCGACCGGATAGATGCACGGACCCTGGTAGTAGTGCATCCGGAAGCCGAACAGCACGTTGACGAGGGTGGTCGACGCCCACGTCAAGAAGCGGCGATGGAGCCGCCGCGCCCGCGGGTTCTGGTGATAGGGCGCCACGATGTCCGCCCGGCCCACCGCGGCCAGGATGCTCCGCACCGACTCGCGCGCGATCTCGCCGTCGCCGGCGAGGAAGCTGAAGTGGTCCAGCTTGGCCTCGTCCAGGGCGCACTCGTAGGCGGCGGCGATGCCCATGTTGCGCGGCTGATGGAGCGCGCGCACGCGGGGGTTCTCGTGGGCGAGGCGATCGGCCAGCTCGCGTGTGCCGTCCGTGCTCCCGTCGTTGACCACGAGGATCTCGTACTCCGCGAGCACGCCATCGGCCGCCCAGACGATGTCCGCCACCGCGCCCTCGAGGTTCTTCACCTCATTGAAGGCGGGCAGGAACACGGAGACGCGGCGCACGGGCTCCATCTCAGTAGGGTCCTGCGAAGGTGGCCTGGACGTCGGCCACCCCCCTCGCCGTCGCCCCGCCGGTCTGGACCACGTCCAGGCACGCGCGGGCGATCGTCATCGGGTTCGGGTGAAAGGCGTCCTCGAGGGGCTTGGACACCGGCGCCGGGCAATCGGGCGGCGTCACCCGGCGCACCGGCGCCTTGAGTGACGCGAAGCCCTTCTCGGCCGCGAGGGCCGCCACCTCGGCGGAGACGCCGC
>Ga0075423_10002443_pt1 | contig 16872 bp, 14 predicted proteins | sample SoiMethybrSBSTD2_FD_80114 | JGI IMG/M metagenome (GOLD analysis project Ga0075423, IMG submission 80114) | Bulk soil microbial communities from a Populus tree surrounding site in Tennessee, USA - Soil MetaG P. TD hybrid SBSTD2 | ecosystem: Environmental > Terrestrial > Soil > Tree plantation...
AAGCGACTCCCGGGCCCGGTCCGAGGGGACCGCGCGGCGCAGCGAGCCGAAGGCTCGCAAGTAGAGCGCGGGGCCCGAGCGCCGGCGCGGCTCGGCGGGGAGTCGCGAAGCGACTCCCGGGCCGGACGAAAACCACCCCCCTTACGACCCTAGCTCGAAGCACCACCTACCCGGCCAGCACTCTCACACCCCCAATCACCCTCACCCAAAATCAAGACATTCCACCGCGCGGACCTATAACCAATCACTCCAATCAACAACCACCACCATCCAATCCTTCAATGGCACTCCAAACACCAAACTAAACTGGCGCCATCAATAGTTAAATGGCGTGATCAGGCCCCAAAACGAGACAGAACGGGCTTGATCAAGCCAAATGGCTGCGGATGGGCGATTCGCAGCCTTATACGCAGCACTTAACTGGTCCCAGAGCGCCTTCCGCGCCCAAAAGGGCATGGCCTCCGAGCGACGTCTAGGACGTATAGGGTAAAAGCGTGGCTGGGGGCGCCGAGAGCAGAAGCGCAATCTGCTCGTCGAGATCGTCACGGTCATCGTCGCGGCGCTGTTGATCGCGTTCGTCGTCCAGCTGCTGCTGGTCAAGTCCTACCGGATCCCCAGCGGATCCATGGAGCCGACCCTGGACATCGGCCAGCGCGTGATCGTCAACCGGATCGGCATGCGCTTCGGCGATCCGTCGGTCGGCGACATCGTCGTATTCCATCCACCGAAGGGCGCAGACATCCAAATGCCCGTGTGCGGCGTGGCGACCGAGGGGCTCGGCAGCCGCCGAGCCTGCTCGACGCCGACGCCCGAGCGCTCGGACCAGACGTTCATCAAGCGCGTCGTGGCCGTCGGCGGAGATCGCATCCAGATCCGCGACGGGCACGTGATCCGCAACGGCAGACGCGAGCCGGATGCGTTCACGAACCAGTGCGGCGGCGGTCAGGGTTGCACGTTCGAGGGCACGATCACGGTGCCGGACGGCAGCTTCTTCATGATGGGCGACAACCGCGGCCAGTCCGACGACAGCCGCTTCTGGGGACCGGTGCCGAAGGACTGGGTGATCGGCACGGCGATGCTGACGTACTGGCCGCCAGATCGAATTGGCATCTTCTAGACACCCCCTCGGAGATTGCTGGTCGAACGTTCGCCGCCGTCGGTCGCACAGACGTCAACCCGCAGCGGGTTGGGCACCGATCTCCAACACGAGGACGAGCGCCACCACGCCGCCGCTGATGCACATGTCGGCGACGTTGAACGCGGGCCAGTGCGGGACGTGGATGAAGTCGGTCACATACCCCTGGTGGATGCGATCGATCAAATTGCCGAGCGCGCCGCCGAGCACGAGCCCGGTCGGCAGCCACAGCAGCGGCCGCTCGGCGTGGCGCGCAAAGTACGCAAGCAGCAGCATCAGCGCCACCAGCGTCACGACCAGCACCAGCACCCCACCGCCACCGAGGAAGCCGAACGCGACGCCTCTGTTGTGCACATCCACGAACGTCAGCGGCCCGAGCACGTCGCGCTGCTCACCAGGCGCGATCGACGAGCGCACAAGCGCTTTCGTGACTTGGTCGACGAGCAGCACCGCCGCGACGACGAGGCCGGCGAGCGCCAGCGGGCGCCGCGCTTTGAGGTCACTTGGCAACGGTTCCGGTCGGCATCTCCTCCGCGGAGGAGAGTAATCGCCGAGGGGTACTACCTCCGCCGCGGGGGATGCCCCGACTCTCGAAAGGCGGCTAAAGCCCCGGGGGGTGGCTTGGGAGGAAGGCGGCCGAGGACTGGTCGCCGAAGGCCGGGCCGTGAGCGTAGTGGGAGCTGCCGGTGCCCCAGTCCACGCCGTCGATGGTGATGAACACGTGCGCCGGGTTGGACCAGATGGTGACGCGGCGTCCTGGCCCCGGCGGGTAAGCGCCCCCCAATGAATCCGAGGCGAGCCCGCCGGGATCCGAATAGCCCGCCAGCACCAGCAGCCATCGCACCGCGCCGGAGCAGTCCAGGCCTCTGGTGCTGGAGCCATAGACCATCTGCTCCTGGGCGGTCCAGCAGTACGTTCCCTCCGACGGCCCCGGGGTGGGAGCGTGCCCGCCACCCCAGCAGTAATGGAATCTCTGCGACTCGATCCACCGGGCTATGTAGGCGAGTCGACCGACTGTGTTGGACGGCATCTGCCCGGGGACCGGCGGGATGGCCGGCAAGGTCACGCATCTTCCTCTGAACGCGTCGGCCGTGCGAAAGACCATCTGGACGTACCAGTCGGCGTGGTTGTAGGCGAAAAGCGCCGAGTACCAGTCCCCCGGTGCGCCGCTGCTGGCCAGGTAGTTCGCCGAGCCAAAGATCGAGTCGGGAACGCTGTAGACGTCTCTCTGCCCGTCTCCATCCGCGTCGACCCCATACTGGCTCCAAGTCCCCGCCAGGAATTGACCGGGCCCTGCCGCGCCCGCTGAATTCGTGCCCGAAGCCACCCCAGCCGAAGTCGAGCGGCCGAAGTCCGATTCCACTTTGTGGACCGCGGCGAGGATCGAGAAGCCCCGCGGTCCCAGTCTGTACCGCGCGACAGCGCGGTTGAGCCAGGGGAGGTAATTGGTCGGGATTTGGGCGCTGTCTCCGCCTTCGAATGAGCAGACCTGCCCGCCCCCTCCGACGGCGGTGCTGTTAGTCGCCGCAAAGAGGGGAACGAACAAGAGGAAGACCAACAGGCCGAGAAGGGCAAACGGCAACAGCTTGAGCGCCAGGAGACGTCTCCCCAGCGTGACCGCCACCCTCACGCCCGTCTCGAAGGCGGCATCCCCCGCCCCGCGCTTTTCGTCGCTCATGCCCCGGGCCCGCTCGCCAGCCAGGTGGAGCCGTCGAGCTCGAAGAGGAATGCGAATTCCTCAGGCGCGTGCGCGCGGACGGCGAAGCCACTGACGATCGCGCGAGGCGGAGAGACGGGAAGAAAGGCCACGTCGAGACGCTTGAGCCGTGCCGGCGGTGGAAACACAGAACCCGTTGGCCGAGGGTGCCTCGCAAGCAGGTCTCTGAAGAACCGCGCGGTGCTGGTCGCGGAGAGCGCCTGCCGCACACCCCCGTCTAGGTCGCCGACCTCATATCGAAAGAAGGCACCGAGGAAGCGGCGCGCCGAGCGCGTTATCTCGAGGCGCAATCTCGTCCCCGAGGCGGACGTCGGCATGCGTGATGACACAACCGGCCGATCGGCATTCCGCACCGCGGTCTCGGGCGCTGACACCGGCGAGCCCTTCGTCGCCATAGAGAGGAACGCCACTCCGACGATGGCAACGACCGCGAGGGCGAAAAGCGCCAAGCGGCCCGACCGAGGCTCCACTACGACTAACTTCCTCGACTGAGATTGCGACGATGGCGAGCGGCGCGATCAGCCGCGCGGCGATCCCGGCGCAGGTTCTTGAGGTGCTCCCTACGCGTGCCCCTTTGACCCTCATTGAGTTGGCGGAAGCGCTCGGACGCTTGGCCGGGCCGGCCCACAACCCGGCCCGGCAAGTTCGAAGCAACCTTCAAGCGTTGCTTATCGCGCTTGATTGCTCTTTCGATTGCCTCTTTGGCTTCCTCGCGTTTCGCATCCTCCATCCCCCTGAAAGCCTCTGGAGTGCTGCCGATCCGGTGAGCGTGCGCCGCCAGGTCTTCGCCGCTAGATAGCAGCGCCTGATCCTCTTCGGAAAATCGCTTCAGGTCTCTGTCGGTCCACCGCTTGCCGTATGCGCGCTCGTTTCTGTCGGCGCGCGCGATGAGCGCTTTGGCCTTTTCGTATCTGTCGGCGCTCGGTTTCTCTGCCGGTCTTTGCTCTCTCCCTGGCTCCGCCTTGTCTCTCTTGTCGTGGGGCTGGGGAGACGCTCTGCCGGCGCCTCTCTTTCTCGACGCGTCAGGGACTCTTCTGGTGTCGTTGGCGGAGGACCCTCTCCCCTGGTTCTTCTCGGAGTCTTCGGGAGCATCCTCATACGCTCTGACCGTTCGCTGTGCGTCCTCATAGCGAGAGTCCGCAAGACGCTGCGCGCTTATGCCCAGCGTGCCGCTCGCCGTCGCGCGGGTGGCTTCCACCCCCATGGCATTGCGCTGGATCGCCCTGCGACCCACCTGCTTGACCCCGTCCCCCACCCCCCGCCCGACGCTTCCGGGAATTCTGGAAAGGCGGCGCGCGAGCATGAGCCCGACGATCTTGTCTGTGCTGAACCCCCCGCCCCTGGACCCCTCGAGGCTCATCCAGCCGACCAGCTCTGCGCGCTTCAGAAAAACCGCCCATGTGAAAGCGCACGAGAGCAGGAAACCCGTAGAGCTTCCGATCAGATCCCCCGCCTGGCCGAAGACCGAGATGCCCGCGAGGACGGCTGACAGGAAAGCGGCATAGATGATCTTGGCGACCACCGCTCCGAACAGCGTCAGTCCCCAAGTTTTGAAAGCACGCCGGCCGGCCTCGCCCAGCATCGGGAAGAAGAGGGCGAAAGGCGCTAGCAGCAACATGATGAACGCGATTGCCGCCTGCATGAACAAACGTACCGCGAGCCACGCCAGCAGCAGCACGCCCCCAATCAACCCCAGCGCGAAGAGGGCAACCATGGATAGGCGAGTCAGTGCGCCGTCGCCGCCCTGCGTCGCGACTTTGGGCTTGGTGTCCTCGTCGTCGTTGAAGTAGTCCCACAGCGCCTTTCGAGGCGGACTGTTGGGAGAGGAGCGGAGATACAGGTCGATGATGCGTCTTGGCTCGCCGAACCTGCGATGGGCGGCTCTTACGCAGGCGGTTATCTCTCTGAGGTTGGCAAGCGCCACCATCATGGCCTTGAACGAGCCGACGTCGAGGCAAAATCTGAGGTCTGCTCTCTGGACCGCCTCTTTCGGCGGCGGCCGCATCGCCCATCTGACGTCGGAAAAGTTGAGGCCGGCAAATGGGACTTCGACCATTCGAGCCCAGGCTCTCGCCATGGCCACCGCGAAAGACCCCGTGGGCTTCTCCAACGACCCCGACTGAGGCGCGCTGACTATCTCGAGAGCGATGTCATCCGACATCGATGCAAGCTGGCCCACCGATGCTCGAGGCTGATGAACGATCCAGATCCCCAGTACCAACAGTGCGATCGCCGCCAGCGTGCCGCTGGCGCTGGCGCCGACCTCTCGGCGGATCAATCCCTTATAGGCAAACCAGATCCCCCCCGCAACGATCAGAGTGGAAAGCCACGGGTCGGTGATCCGCGAGTACAGCTTGGAGATCGCGTTGCCGACTTCACGCATCGTTTCGTCCTCGCTGAATGGATTGAGCCCGAACGCAAGGCCGAGGAGCGCGAGGACGAGCTTCAAGACGTAGATCAAGCCCAGCCAAACTCCATTCAGCAGCATCAGGAACACCTTTATTGCGTCTCCCTTGGGGTGAAAGAGACCGGTCTCGACCCAGACGTCGAAGCCATAGTTGGACGCTGGATAGAAGCCCTCCGGCGTACCCGTAACTTCACAGCTGGTCTTCGTCGCCTTATCCGGTATCTCGTCGAGCTTGTCGCAGGACGGATTGGGGATTCCCAGGCCGGAAACGGTGTCGATCTGGCCGCGGGCGCCCAGGCGATTGACCGTCTGGACTGCCCCGGAGCCGGGAAGGAACGTGGTGCCGGCAAAGCTTCCGCCGCCGGGACCGGTCAGATTCCAGTTCAGACCGTCTCTTCTCGATCTGGCTCTACCGGTGACGCCGCCGGGAGAGGCAGGCCCAGTCGCGTTGGGAAGGGTCGACCCATTGGATCTCGGAACGGCGCGCGCGGCCTGGGGAACAACCGCAAGGCAACAGCACAATGCGACCGTTAGAGCGATGCAATGCGCAGCGTGGCGATCAAGCCACTGTCGCATCCGTCTCCCCAACGTACGTCGGCGACTGGCGTGTACGCGAAGCGTGTTCCTCCTCGCGACGTGGCGTTGTGCTCAGTTTTCTCAGCAGCCAGGACGGCGGTTCGATCTGAATCGGAGCGACCTGACCGTCGAAGTCCCTGAAGTAGCAGCGACCCGCTCGATACCCGATTAGCCGCTGGATCAGCGGCTGATCGTCATCGTCCAGCCGAAGAAGACGGAGGGCCTTGCGGGCTTCGGCCTCTGTTTCCACGCCGAACGCGAACAGGGCCCCGACAAGAGGCTCGAGCTCGGCGGCGTCGCCGAGCATCTGCGAGGCGAGGATCGGCGTGATGTTCTGGCTGCGGCCCAAGCGACTGATGCGCTCGAGCAGCGCCCTGCCCTGGGTATCGGAAGTCAGCGCCCACGCCTCGTCCATGGCAAGTACCGAGTGACGAGTCGTATCCGAGGCGCACAGGCGCAGCGCGTAGGCCGCCAGCAAGCGCAGAACCGCGAGGCTCGTTCGCTCGTCCTCGAGCAACTCGGACCGCGCGGTACCGGCGAGCGGAAGGACCAGGTTCTTGATCCGCAGCGATACGACCTGAGCGTTGCCGACATGCGCTAGCTCGGTGTCCCGCATACCGAGACCGAGCTTCGCCAGCCCCGTTGAGCCATGCACGTCTATGGCACGGGCGGCCTCCACCGCATCGGGGTTGTCAGAGCGGCTGAGCCGCTCGACGATTTCTCCACAACTGCGAGCGCCGGCGTTTGCCGACTCCTGGATGGCGAGGCGCAGCTGCGTCTGCCACTCGGGTCTTACCGGAGCCGGCAGGATCGAGAGCAGGAAGTTGTAGGTGAGGTCCTCTCGGGTCTCCTCCGCCCCGATCCGCATCGGATCGAGGAGGCCGCGATAGCGCTCGTCCGGGGAGAGCTCGATCGTCTCGATTCTGTCCCCCACTCCGGGCAGGTGCTCCAAGCGGTGATCGCCCTTCGGATCGATGTCGACAATCGGGCCCGAACCCTGCAAGAACGCCTGCCAGACGGCGAGCTCTAGGAAAATCGTCTTGCCGGAGCCCAGAGAGCCGGCAAGCAGGCATGTCGGCGGGCGGTTCTGCTGACAGGCCTCGGCCAGGTCGAACTGGATCGGCTGCCGAGAGCCTGTCAGCGTGTACCCGATATAGGGCCCTATCCGCGAACCCGCGTGGCTGATGGCGTGCGGGACCATCGCCCCCAACTGATCAGGGAGCAGATGCTCCTTGTACTCGGGCAGCGGGAAGACCGTCGCCGGCAGCGACGAGACGAAAAGGCGATGCTGCTCCCCCGCCGGGCGGTGCAGCTCGATGCGGCCGTAGCTGTCGCGCAAGCGCTCCACGCGCTCCTCGAGCTCGTCGGCGTCTCGCCCGGCCACCGACAATACAAGGGCAGAGCGCAGCAACGGAGGGCGGTCGCCGCCGGCCAAGACGGCCTCGAGCTCGCGCGCCACCAGCGGCCGTTCCGCGGACTCCACCGATGGACCGTGGTCGCCGTGAGATTCCTCGAAAGCGATCTGGTCGGCGTCGATTTTGCGTTTGGCAACCTGCTTGCGCGCGTCGCGGTTGGGCACGAACTCCACCGACAAAGACGCGTCCACCGGAAAACCCAGCTCGAGCGGCGTGAACATCAATTCGGCGGCGGGCCCGGGCACGATTGCCTCCTCGGGCATCGCGCCGAGGACCAACTGCGCCTGGTGACTGCGGCCACGCTCGGAGTCGATCGTCAGCGAACGGCGATCGACGACGACCCTGCTCTCGTGCAGGCGCAGCAGGTCATAGCCATACGGCTCAAATCGCTGCTCCCCCGCCTCGTCTAGGAAAACCAGAGCCTGCGGCTCGAAGTTGGCGTCCATGTCCGGCTCGCCTAGGCCTCGGGTATAGGCGCGCCGGATCAAGCCCGCAAGGCACTGCGGTCCCACGCGTGCGCACTCCAAATAGCCGAGGATCCGTTCGAAGACCTGTTCTTCGGCACGACGAAGGGCGGTGATCTGCTTCTCGCCGAGGCCCCGGGTCTCGTCATATCCAAGGCGACCGGCCAGCATCCTCCACACTTCGGCAGCGCCATCCAGTACGCCGCCGAACGGAGAGGAGCCCCCCGGCGACTCAAGGCGAACGGCCAGATACACCTCCGGACGCACTACCTGTCGTCGCTCGAACTCCGCCCGGTGCGCGTTTAGGTGCCTTTCAAATTCCTCGTGCTGGCCATAGCGACGGTCCAACGTCGACAGCGCGCGTCGCACGTAGGCCGAGGCATCGAAGGCGCGGGTCAGGCGCAGGATCTGGAAGTCGGACTCGATCGTGTAGGCGAGCGCCTCAAGGCGCTCAGCCACTTCTAGCTTCCGGGACTCCGACAGGCCGGGATAGCTCTGACCCTCGACCTCGTAGACCGCCCACGCGTCCGTGGGGGTACGCAGCACCAGGTTCCCCCAGAAGAAGTAATGCGGCTTCTTCACTCAAAGATCACCTTCCGGCCGACTGGAACGTCGAGGACTTTGCCCTTGTGAAACGGCACTCGGCGGGCGCCGGTGATGTGCCACTGACGGGCGGCTGCCATCCGTTCGGATGAAGCCGCTCCCGTGCGGGAGGGAACCTGTCTCAACTCAATCCGGACGGGATAGCGCAGCAGCACCTTCGCGGGTCCGACGAGACAGCCGCGCGGATAGCGGGAGCCGCTCACGTCGGGCGCCTGAGAGACCCGCTCCAGCGGCACCAGGACTTGCCCTTCCACCGGGCAGCGGCGAAAGCCCGCCAGCGCCCGGGGCCGCAGCCAGTAGCCGAGGATCCCGATGAGAGCACGGTGCGGGCTGCGGCCGTCGATTTCCCACTGCGCGAGGAACCAGGCGCCGGCTACGGGAAGAGCCACCAGACGCAGGCTCTCGGGAAGGCTGATGAGGACCTCCCCCAGCAGCGGAACGCGGCCGAGCAGTAAGAAAGCGGCCAGGCAGACCAGCCAGTAGCCGATGACCCGCAGCTCGAGGCCGTTCGGCAGCGGAATCCGCCAGTTCTGCAGGCGGAAGATGCGCCAGCGCCGCCGGAAAACCAGACGATACGAGCGCACCACCTTGTGCGATTGCTCAGCGGGCATGCGGTCGAACTAGAAGACGAATTGCGCGATGCCTCTGGCGAGGGACTGGATCGACTCGGGCGTCAAGAGGAAGACCAAGCCGATCAGGCTGATCAACACGATCCCGACGCTGGCGCCAATGTTGCGCGACGCCAAAGCACCAACCAGCAGACACCCTGCGACCACGGTCAACACCGGTACCGCCCAACCGCTCAGCAACTGTCCGAGGCGGTCGCCGGCTTTGCTCACGTTTTCGCCACCGCCGCCACCGCCACCGCCGCGGGACTTCGACACCGCCGCATACGCAGACTCGATTGCACCAACAGGAGGAGCAATCGAACCTGCCTGCGGCGCCGGCGCGGCGGCGGTGGCGGCGAGCAGCGACAGCGCGAGCGCCACACAAATCACGATCCTGCGTTTCATCTGACTGCCCTTCCTATCTAGGGATACGCTCAGGTATCGGTTGGAATTACTTGGATGAAGTCGACATAGGGGCGTTCTCGGTAAGCGATGCCCAACTCGTACGTCAAGACGTAGGTGCTGCCCTGGGAATCGGAGGCGGTGACCGTCGCGAGCACCGCGCCCGAGTCGGGGCCGCCCGTCCAAACCAGCTGGTCCACGCTTTCCACGCGCAACTGAACCGTGGGAAGAGTGACCACCGCGTCACCCGTTAGGTCCGCCTTCAGATCTGGCGCCTGGCCGGCGAGGTAGTTGCGAACGACGCGTTCCACCACCTGAGAGACCACGGAGTCGTCGACCGGGTCGCGGTCGACGGGGGTTGAATCGACATCGACCGCCGGCGCGCCCACAAAAGACGGATAGCCGACCAGCGACAGAGGTCTCCCCTGCTCGTGCATCACAGTAACTGCCAGATACACAGGCTGCTGACGCGTGGAGGTCTGCGCAGCGATCGTGATCACGCGACCGCCAGCCAGGGCCCGCTGATTGGATGCAACCTCGGCCCAGAGAACTCGTTGCGCACCCGTCTCTGGCACGAACCCCGCCCCTGAATCGAAGTTCTCAGGAAGGAAGGGAGCCAGCTGGCGCTCGTAGAGGCCGGGATGGCTGGCGTCATAGGTGAGATAAGCCCTCGCGAACTGCAGTGCGAAGTCCTCGGCCGAGGGATCCACCGTCGCGTCTCTTGCAATCTGCGTCGGCGGAGGCGAGGACGGAAAAAGCGCTGAGCGAACCCCGATCGCGAAAAACAAAAACAGGGTGATGGTTGCCAGATAGCGCGGAGCGAGAGCGGTCCAGCGAGCGCGGCGGATGCTCTCCCACCCGCCTTCGATGCCGCCCTGTCCAACCCCGGGTGCAAATGAGCCCGGGGAACCGACGCTACCGCTCAAAGCTGAACTCCTCTCCCCCACCCGAAGCGTCGCCGCCACCAGGAGGCGGCGACGCGCTCGGGAGAGGAGGGACTGACACCGGAGCCGGGACCGGTACCGAAACGGGAACATCCACGGACGAGCTAACCGGCGCCGGATCGTCATTGGTTTCGCGCTCGTGCTCGGTCGTGGGACGCGGCCCAGGTTCACTGGGCCTATCGTGCTTCGGCTTGGACTTAGGCTGCGGTCTGGGAGTCGAAACGGATGGGACGTGAGCCGCCAGGGGAGCTGACGGCGGCGGAGCACTCACCACAGGTGAGCTGGGAGACGCCTCAGGCACTCGGGAGGATTCGTGGTCGCCGCCGGAGGAGAGCGTTAGAGCAGCGACCGCGGCAACGGCTCCGACCACAAGGCCGAGAGCCGCAAGCCGCCGTGCGGCTGAAAGATTGGCGGTGGAGGAGACACCGCCATGCGAAGGAACCGAGGCTGAAAATTCATCAGTCGGCCCCTCCGTACGATCAGCACGCTCGGAGGCGATTTCCTGAGTACCAACGTGCTCGGCAAACTGTTCGTCACCGAGCACAAAGACATCATTTCGCTTTCGTCCCATCGTCCGATTCCCTTCGGCGACAAGACGACGGCTTTTCTTACTTCGATACCCTCGAAGTGAGTCAAGGCCTCCCTACTTGTTGAAACCGAACTCCGAGCTTCCTCCGCCGCCGCTCGAACTGGTCGAAGTCGACGAAGTGGACCCAGCTCCTGAGGTGGCGGCGGTGGTACTACTCGTGGAAGACGAGCTGAATTCCCCCGATGATGCGGGAGTAGATGGCGCGGGGGGCGGCGAGCTTTCTACGCCGAATTCGCGGTCGGGCTGAGTAGCGGGGGTCGGAGATGGAGAAGAGACCGTATTGTCGCTTGCCTGATCGGGCTGAGGCGACGGGTCCTGCACCGGGGCCGGGGTCGGAGGGGAAGGCTCCGGTACGGAGACGGTGGGCACGGGTGAGGTAACCGGTAGCTGCTCCGCGGCGGCGTGGACTGGCGCAGGATCCTTCTGCGGTGGCTGATCCTGGGCGACGCCGCCGATTCCAGGCCCCACGATCCCCGTTGCCAAGCATGTCGCGGTGGTAGCGGTGGCCGTCCCGCAGATCGCCACTATTTTCTGACTGGTGCCGGTCAGCAGCCCGGCCGAGCCGGCGTCCGCAGATTGAAAGGCGCCCGAGAACTTGAAGCCGGCGAAACGAACCTTGTCGGCTCCGGCCTGCACACCGCTGGCCGCCGATGCAGCCCACGAAGACAGGTGGTCGAGGAGGCCAAAGTTTCCGTGCAACTGATCGGCGGCGGTGCCTGCCAGCAGCGCAGTGGCTCCGAAGTCGTGAAGAGTGTTGTGCAGGCTGGCCAGGAACGACTTGCATGCCCCGCAGTGCTCGAAGTGGGTTCGCAGGATCTCCGCCTCGCTCTCGCTTGCGAGACCGCTTGCGTGCTTCTCGAACAAGGAGTGACGCGCGAGCTCGCGCATATCCGGGCAGAACTCCCCGCCCTCTATCGCCTCGAGGCGCTTTTTCACCTGGCGGGTCGCGCGCAGGACCAGCTTCTTGGCGGCGGGCAGACTGATATCGAGGTGCCGCGCGATCTCGGGAACCGTTAGGCCGAGGCCAAAGCGCAAGATGATCGTTTCCCGGTAATTGCAGCGCATGCGCTGCAGCGCCTCCTGCAGGCGAACGGCGTCCTCGCGACTCTCTGCATGCTCGACCGGAATGGCGCTGTCGGCGACCGCGTTGGCGGCGGCGTCCATCGTCACCGTGGGCTTTGCGGCACGGGAGCGCAGCTGATCGATCGCCGCGTTGCGAACGCTCGTGAAGAAGGTCGCGCGGAGATTCTCCGGCGGACGGCCTTCGGCCATTCGGCGATGTAGGCGAATTACGACATCGGCGACCGCGTCCTCGGCGTCAGCCCTGCTGAGACGGCCGCCGAAACGGCGTAGAACAAAGGCCTCGCCCAAGGGGCGGAGGCGCTCGCAGTCGCGCTCAAAGCTACGGGCAAGTAGCTGATCGCGGATCATCGACCTCAAGACGCAACGGAAGTCAAAACCGATACCCCCTCTGAAGACTTCCTATGAAAGGTAGCTTGGCGAGGGGCCCGGCGCCAGTGCCAGACCCCTCACCCGCTGAAAGCGACTAGGAAACCCCGCCGCCCGTCTCTTAGTCGTCCGCTGCCACGGGCTCTGGCTCGCGAGAGGGCGCGGGATCGCGGCCGTTCCTTGCAGAATTGGAACGCTCACCTCCGCCGCCAAGGAAATCAACGCGATCCGCGTCGATCGTGTGCTCGGAGCGCTTCTCTCCGGATCTGGTCTCCCACTCCGAATAGCGGAGTTCACCGGTCACGGCCACCTGTCGGCCCTTCGATAGATACTGACCGCAAAGCTCGGCCTGGCGACGGAACACTGACACATTGATGTAGAGCGGCGCGTCTCCGCGACCGCTGTTATCCGCAATGCGCAGATCGCACACCTTCATATCGTTGCGCTCCTTCAGCTCGGGATCCTTGGTCAGGTTCCCAATCAACGTCACTGAGTTCATCCGATACATCTCCTTCCATGCCCCGCGGGGCTGCTCTTGACATGACAAAGAGCAGCCCATCCCGCTGCACGCGGGACACAGACCGCTCCGGAACTGCAACACGAAACGTGAAACTTCACTAGACCGCCAACCTCGGTAGACGATCCCAGGGTGGAACCACACAAACCCGGGCAGATCGGCGAGACGAGGAATCGTCGAGGCGGGCGACGTACACCTCTCCAGAATCCAAGCGCTGCAGTTGGGAGGGATGCACCTCGAAGCGGTAGCCGCGCGTCTTCGTGCCCTCGTCGGTGGAGATCCCGAGCCGATCGGATCGGATGGTGGTCTGCCAGCTCGGCACGGTGCCTATCAACTCCGCGATCCACTCCGCATCAGCCTGTTCGCCGATGCGATGACAGACGATCGACTCGACCGTCGCGCCAATGCGCGCGCGCACCGCGGGACCGGCCGCGCGCAGATCGGCCAGCGTCTGGGTCCCCACTGCAACGCTGAAGCCCGCGGCGCGGCCGCGGGCGTATAGGCGATCCAGAGCCGAGGCTTCGAGGGCACCGAACTCGTCGACGGCGACAAACGTGCCGACCCCCTCCCCCATCAAGGTCCCTGCCGTTGCGCCAAGGTCCAGAAGGGCCATCTGCGCAATTGCCCGGCCGACGTTGCCGGTGCGATCCGTGTCGAAGCGGAAGTAGACGACCTCCTGCCTGCGGATTGCGCCGCGCAGGTCGAGTGGCTCGATTCCAGCGCGAGTGGGGTCCAGCCAGGCGCGAGCGAACTCCGACTCCGCCAAGTTGCGGAGGCGAGCTCGCAAGCCGGATATTGCGCGACGCTCATCGGCGCGCAGGCCTGCGATCACCGCCGTCACCTCAGGCACCAATTCCTCCGACTCGACCTCCATCGCCAGGTTCTCCAGCTCATCGGGATCGCAATATCTGGCGGCGTTCGCCAAGGTCAGTCGACTCGTGCTGGCATCGATGGTCCGCATCACCAGGCGCAGAAACGGCGAAGCAGCCTGGCGATAGAAGTTCGCATCGGCCGAGCCCCAACTCTCCACCGCCACCAGACGCTCGGAGCGCTCGTCGACGCTTCCATGTGCGAGAGGGTCGTAGCCGGAGGGCCCGGTAGGCGAAACAAAGTGAAATCCGACGCCGCGGGCCTCGGCCGAGGCGGCGGCGGCCCTGTGGAGAACGGAGTCAGTCTTCGCTTCCAGGATCACGGCGCCGAAACCGGACCGAGCCACATATTCCACCAGTAGAGCCGCCAGCGACGTGGTCTTCCCCGCGCCGGTGGCGCCCGGAATCAACACATGGGAACCGGAGCGGGCGGTCCCTCGTCGTAGTAGCGCGAGGTCGCCTCGCGGCGTGCGGCCGATCGGTAGGCCGGCCAGCAGCAACTTGGCCTGCCGTGGTCCGTACTCGGAGATTCGAGCTCGGAGGGCATCGAAAAGCCCTCGCCGCTCGCGAGCGGTGATCTCGCGATCGCCGCCTGCGCGGCGGTCCTCAATGCGCTCGTACACCCCCCACGTCGTTGCGCCGAGCAGCACACCCGAGGAGATGCCGAGCAGGACAAGCGCGGCCACGTTCGGCAAGAGCCCCGAGACCAGAACCGCCACGGCGAGCAAGGGCGCGGGCAGCCCCAGGAGCGCCCAGGTCCAAGAGCGGCCGCGGGCGCGAAGGTGAATTACCAGGGCGATACCGATCGCGGCACTGAAGACCAACACGGCGAACACGACGGCTATGTCTCTGCCCAGGCCCGTCAGGGCATGCAAGTCAGGTGCGCGCGGAGGCGCCGGATGGTTCGATCTCAAGCCCTTCACCATCGACAAGACGCACCGCGAGAGTCGAGCGTCCCGGAAGGTCGTGAACAACCTTTCGTTGTCTGTTCAAGACAAGCACGCGGTGCGCGGTCGCTTGAGCGAAGTTCAGCGCCGCCGGCAAGCCGGAGAAATGAGGCCTACGGAAGTCAGAGCTCCTCGATGGAGATCGCCGCCGCGGTGCGCGTGCGCTCGATGGCTCGCTCCACGAAAGGCTTGGTGTGAGACGTGCACCTGTACACCACCTGGGCAACCCGACGCTCCACGACCGCGCGCCTCCAAGCGCGCAAAAGCTCATCGAGGCGAGTCGCTCCCTTCGGCGTCAACTCAACTTCGATCGCCTCCGCCACCGTGCCGCTCTCGTCCATCCGAACAAGATCGGCACGGTGGTAGCGACCGCCAGGAAGCGGAGCGGAAAGGAGCCGCTGCCCCTCCGCACGCTCGCGAGCGAGGATCTCCCGCTCAGATAGAAGACGGTCGCCGTCGAGTTCCAAGCGAGCGGCGAGGCGGGCGACGACCGACTCATGGCGCACCGCTGAGATCGTGAGTCGCGGAGGGCGCAGATCGTCTCGGCCACACGCTCTAAGTCCGGCGCGTGTGCAAGCCACCAGCAAACCGCTATCTCCAATGCCGGGCATGATCTTGACGAGACCGGCCTCGCGCAGGCGGCGCTCGCGGGCGCTGGTGACCGTACGCGCGGTCCCTGCCCAGGTGGCCACAGCGGTGCGTGGCACGACCCCGAAGCGAGCGATGAACTCCAGCACTTCGAGGTCGCGCTCGCTGATCCGGTCAGTCCGCTTACCACCCGGCATAGCCCCTACAAGACGGGCGTGGAAAGGTGCGAGGGACACCCAAAAGACAGGCCTCGCGCCGTCGCTCGAACTGCCGCAAAGCGGCGTCGAGCGACGGCGCGGTGGAGTCAAGCCTCCAGGAACGGCAGAAATGGGATGAGAATGCGATGGGGCTGCGGACCTCAGATCCGCAGCCCCATCCGGAGCCCCAAAAATGAGCCTGCTCATCCCCCATTTCAAGTAGGAAGTCCGCAGAGCCATCGAATGGAGGGGCTGCGGGCGTGTCCCCAAACGAGAAGCAGTTGCGTCATACGTACAAGGAGGGCAAACTAGGAGAGCTACCACCGGAGGGATGTCCTGATGGCCACAGGTAACGCTTGGAGCGGATCGCCTCGCCGAGCTATGACTCGGCGCTGGATTGCAAGGGTGGGAGCGTTGAGCGGCATCTTGTTCATCGTTGGGCTACCGGTGGCGGGTGCGAGGGCTAGCACCTACGACGTTTCGGTCTGCGGTCTGGGAAACGGGGCTCCTGGCACCGCGGACGGGATCACATCTGGCCAGAACGGCGGCACCGGCTACATGGACACGCTCAATCTGTGCTCGATCGGCTCGCCGTTGATCGTGCAAGACGCTTTCGTGCCGGCTGGGTACTCCTCGTTCACCTGGAATGGAGATGGTCACTGGGACCTCACGGCGCCGGCGGGGACGACGATCGACTCCCTGACCATGAGCCGAGTCTTCCAAGGGTTCCAGTCATGGTTCACCTGGGACCTGACCGTGCCGGATGGGCGGTTGATCGAGCGATTTGCCGGGTGGGGCAACGTCAACTCGAACGGAAGCGGGATTCGAACCTACAGACTCAACAGCCCAAGCGTTCGCGGCCGGTTCTACTGCGCGGTGGAGAGTTGCTCGGGAACCGGAACGAGCGTCGTTCTCAGCGGTCTCACGGCTCGCATAAACGACCCGGGAGCGCCGGTTCTCACCACGGCGCCTGGAGGGTCGCTGCTCGCTGGCGGCCCGCTGCGCGGCATCAAGGGCGTGTCGATCAACGCCACCGACATCGGCTCCGGCATCTACAAGGTCGGGCTGCTCGTCGACGGCAGAAACGAGCAGTTGCAGGTGCCTGACACCAACGGCGGGCGCTGCGTCAAGCCCTTCCAGTACCTCGTGCCCTGCAAGCTCTCGGTTAACTCCGCCTTTACCGTCGACACAGCGAAGATCCCTGACGGCGATCACGAGGTACAGGCGGTGGCCTATGACGCTACGGAAGAAGGCCGTGCAGTTTCCTCCCCGACCACTGTCAAGATCGACAACGTGCCTGACCAGGCACCTCGACCGGCAAGGATCCGCCTCAGAATCACCCCTCGCAGAACCTCCAACATGCATGCGATCCATTGGCGGGGTCGGGTGATTGGGGGGAAGCTGCCCAGAAGAGGGGCCACTGTGCTGGCGCAGGTCAAGCAGGG
>Ga0075423_10002444_pt1 | contig 16865 bp, 14 predicted proteins | sample SoiMethybrSBSTD2_FD_80114 | JGI IMG/M metagenome (GOLD analysis project Ga0075423, IMG submission 80114) | Bulk soil microbial communities from a Populus tree surrounding site in Tennessee, USA - Soil MetaG P. TD hybrid SBSTD2 | ecosystem: Environmental > Terrestrial > Soil > Tree plantation...
GACTTCGCCGCCGAGCGCACGAAGGTCAGCCGCAGCTGCTTCCGCCGCGCTTCCCTGTAGACTCCGTCCGACCTCATCCGTGAGTAGCGGGCCTCTCGCCGCCACCAAGAAGGCTGGTAGCGGAGCCGTGACGGAGACGCGCGAAATCTCGAGTTGGGGATGGAGCTCTGCGATCGTAACCCTGGCCACCCGCCGGAAAGTATTTTCGCGACTATCTCGAATAAAGGCGGAAACCACATCGGGGCGCAGGATTCGGTTTGTCGTGCTGCACAGATACTCAAGCAAGGACTTGAGGTCCAGAGTTGCGCCAATCGTGCTACTCGCTTCACGAACGATCTGCTGATAGCTGTATGACTCGCGGTACAAGTACCGATCTAGAGTTTCTTGGAGCCAATTCTTCAGCGGCTGGAACGCCAGCGCTATCGCAAGAGCGATGGCGACGAGGAATGGAACAGGAACGTCTTGAGGCTTTCCGCCGACAATCTGACTTCCTAGGACGATGATTACGGAGAACACGGCGCCTGCGATGGTTGCTGCAATCAGGTAAACAGAGCCTTGGCGGACTACGAGGCGCAAATTCATCAGGCGGTAGCGAATGATTGAATGCGCAATCATCCCGATCATCAAGAGACCGAACAGCGGGCCGAATCGACTAAGACTTGACGATCCTAGAAGGAGTGGAACCGCGAGGTTTGTCGCGGTTGCTCCTAGGGCCGCAATGAGAACACCCAAGAATAGGTATTGCACCTGAAGGCGCGCAAACCCGGAGAGGACTCGTCGCTTGCGGAGCAGTAGGAACAGACTGAATCCAAGTCCAGTTATGAAGTAAATCCCAAAGGGTAGATGGAGAGGCCCATAAAGAAGATGGAGTGTTTCGGGCGAAGTAGGAACGGCGTCGTGAACAATGGCATGGGTCAGGGAGGCGGCGGCAAATAGAACGCCGACAATTACAAGCGCCGTGACTGTTCGCCTTGGGGCGGCCGGTATGGGCGTTGGGAAGACGGTCGAGAAAAGGAGGAAGCCGACAGGTATCAGAGACGCCGACGCGAACGCCAGTCTCGGAAACAAATCGGGGGCAGCGAATCGCAACTGGGCCAGAGCAAGCGCGTTGCTCGCCGTCCACGCGGCCACGGAAAACGAGAAGACGGCGAAGTACTGATTGATCTTGGCTTTGGGCTGGCGAAGAAGAACTAGCGCTCCCAGTGCGATGTTGCCTAGCGCCGCCGCCGCGATGAGGGCTAACTGGGGAGTCATCTGAGGTCGGGAATTCCTAGCACGAGTGCTGAATACGTGCCACCGATCGCATGAGCGTTCACTAGAGCGGTCCTAAGGCGGGAGACTCGTGCGAAGTTAGGCACGTAGTCCAGATCACAGGTGGGGTCCGGAATCTCGTAATTAATCGTTGGCGGAATGATGGAGTTAGATAGGGCGAGGCACGTAGCAGCGACTTGCATCGCGCCTGCCGCTCCCATCGCGTGGCCAATCATTGATTTCACGGAACTCACGGGCGTGCTATAGGCGGCTCGATCAAGCGAGCTTCGCAAGCCCTCGGTATCGACCCGGTCGTAGTCAAGCATCGCATTGCCATGCGCGTTGACATAGTCAAGCTGACTCGGTTCTAGGTGTGCGCGCGCCAGTGCTGCGGTGATTGATTGAGACACTGCTACTTGACTGGCGCTGCGCCGGCTTTCAACTCCCGCTTCATTGCCTGTGCCGAAACCGAGCACTTCAGCGTAGATGGGCGCGTCGCGGTCTAAGGCGTGTTGAAGTTCCTCGACGACGAAGATAGCGGAACCTTCCCCAAGGACCAGACCTGCGCGCTTTAAGTCAAACGGACGGGATGCCCTCAGCGGATTCTCGTTGAACGTCGAAATGGACCCAAACGCACACAACGTCGCAAAACAGAATTCGGACAGTGGGGCCTCAGTGCTGCCCGCAAAGACAATCTCAGCTTTACCCTCACTGATCTTGTCAGTGGCCCACTGAACCACGTCGAGGCCCGTGGAGCACGCGGACGCGATCGTGAGAGCTTGTCCGCGGATGTGAAGTTCTGTGGAAACATGAGTTGCGGGGGCGTGGGCGGCGTATTCAATCCCGCTCAGGTTGGGGATGCCCGCAAGTCCTTGCTTGTCCCACCCAATGCGGGCGACGTCGAAGACATCTCCCGAGCCGTTCATGGCGTTTCCAATGCAGATCAGAACCCGATCCGGAGATTCTTGCGAGATCCTTAAGCTGGAGTCCTCAAGTGCAAGCCGAGCGGCCGCTACCGCAAATTGGGAAAAGCGCCCCCATTGCTTCGCGCGCCTTGGATTTACAAAGTCCCCCGGATTGAAGTCCTGCACCTTCGCCGCGACCTTGCAGGGGTAGGGGTCGGTGTCGAACTCGGTGATCCAGTCGACCCCGGACTTGCCGGAGACTAGGCTGTCCCAGTAGGCCTGTTTGCCGATACCGTTGGGGGCGACGACCCCGATTCCGGTGATGACGACGCGGCGCCCGTTCCGCATACCTGCCTCCGCCCCCTAAACGGCTGAAAGTTAAAGCGAGGTTTCGCGTACGATAGCAAGAAATCGGGGCTAATCCAAGTTTCGCCTGGAGTTTCGCGCAGATTAGCGGTCAGCTACAATGAAGAAGTCAATGACCTTGAAACTCTCGCGTCGTCAGTTGCTTGCGCTTCCCCTTGGGCTGCTCGCCCTGCCGCGTCTTGCCTCGGCCGAGACCCCCGTCAGGAAAACCTTTTCCTACCAGGCCGACATGGGCGTGCTCTTCGACCTCCTGACCTTCCACGTGACCGGGACCGTGATCGAGGAGATCGACTACGCTGCCGGCCGCTACCGCGTGGTCCTGACCGGCGAGGGCTCCGGCGTCACGCATCGCACGGAATCGCTCGGCACGATCCGCGGCGGCCGCTTCCTTCCCACGGCCTCGTGGAGCTCGGGCGCGATCCGCGGCCGCGAGAATCGCGCGTCGACGCGCTACGACTACGAGAAGGGCACGATCGAGTTCCACTCCATGGGCCACACGCTGTTTCTCGGCCGCCTGCGACAGGTCGACGACGTGCTCAGGCTGCCGACTGGGATCCCGGTGGACGATCTCGCGTCAGCCACCCTCAATTTCGCCGCGGGCCAGCTCGAATCGGACAGTGAGGGCTCCTACCACACGCAGGTCGTGCGGCGGGCCAAGGCGGAGAACGAGGGCCCCGACGACGTCTCCGCGAGCGGATATCACGCCGAGCTGGTGCCACTACGATTCCGAGTCGTCCCGGATCCCGCCACGGGCCGACTCCGCGCCACCATCGACATCACGCGCTTCTCGTCGTGGGCCCGCGCCAATCAGCCCGCGCACGTGACATTCGATCAGGAGCGTCATCTGGAGTCGGTGAGGTCCTCGCTCATGCTCGGCAGCACCGTGAACGTTCGCCTCACCTCGTCCAGCTGATCCGCACGCCCATGGGCTTCGACCTCGTCGCCCTCGGGGAGGTCATGCTGCGGCTGTCCGCGCCCCCGCCGGAGCGGCTCGAGCAGGCGGTCGCGCTCAACGTCCAGATCGGCGGCTCCGAAGCCAACGTCGCGGCCGCGTGCGCGCGGCTGGGGATGCGCACGGCGCTGCTCTCGGCTCTGCCGGCGGCGCATCCTTGGGCCGACCGCGCGGTGCGCGAGCTGATCAGCCACGGCGTCGACTGCTCGGGAGTCCGGCGGCCGGACGGCGTGCGGATGGGCCTCTATTTCCTCGAGTATGCGCCGCCGCCGCGTCCGGTTCGCATTCACTATGATCGCCGAGATTCCGCGGCAAGCCGGCTCGTCGCCGACGATATCGACTGGTCCATCCTGCGCGGCGCTCGCCTCCTGCACCTCTCAGGAATCACGCCGGCGCTAGGAGAGGGCCCACGCGGGGTCATCCGTCGCGCGATCGCCGAGGCGGCCGCTGCGAGCGTCCCCGTCTCGTTCGACGTCAACTATCGCTCGCGCCTCTGGACGCCGAAGGAGGCGCGGCAGTTCCTGCTCGAGGTGCTGCCCGGCGTTCGCTACCTCTTCGTCGGGTCCGACGACGCGGAGACGGTGTTCGAGCTGCGCGGCGCTCCCAGCGCGGTGCTCAAGGGCTTCCGCGCCCTCGCTCCCCGCGCCACCGTCGCCCTCACGCTCGGCGAGGCGGGGTGCGCCGTGCTCGACGACGACGCCGAGTGGTGTCAACGGCCTGCCAAGCAGAGCCGCTCAGGGTCGGCCATCGGGAGCCAGCGCAGTGCAGTGATCGGACCTCAGTCATCGTGATTAGGCCGCAGGCCGTGGCCGTCGAGCGGTGGCCTGCTTCTTGGTGTGCTCGGCGCGGAAGCTGGCGCCGGTGATCTCGACAAAGTGGGCGCCGTGGGTGAGGCGATCGAGCGCGGCGGAGGCGAGCAAGGCCTCGCCGAAGAGATCTGGCCACTCGGCGCGGTCTCGGTTGGAGGTCAAGACGATGGACGCTTTCTCGTACCGCTCGTTGATGACGTCGTAGAGGTCCTCGGGCCCCGGCGCGCGCAGCGCCTTGAGCCCGAAGTCGTCGAGCACGAGCAGCTCCGGACGCGTGTAGCGGGCGAGGCGCTGCTCGTGGGTGCCGTCGGCCCGGCCGCCGGCGAGGTGGGTGAGCATCTTCGCGGTGTCGATGAAGAGCGCGTCGAAGCCGCGGCGGCATGCCTCGTGGGCGAGCGCCTGGCCGAGGTGGCTCTTGCCGACGCCGGTGGGGCCGTAGATCAGGACGTTTTCGTGGCGCTCGATGAACTGGCAGGTGGCGAGATCGAAGACCTGGGCCTTGTTGAGCTTGGGATTGAAGCTGAAGTCGAACCCCTCGAGGGTCTTCGTGGGGTCGAAGGCGGCGCGCCGCAAGCGGAGCCGGAGCTTGCTCTGGGCGCGGCGCTCGACCTCGTCCTGCAGGAGCAGGGTGAGGAACTCGACGAAGGAGACCTGCTGCTCGACGGCCTGGCGGTTGCGGACCTCGAGGGTCTCGAGGATGCCGGACAGGCGGAGGGTGCGGAGCATCGGGGTGAGCTGATGGGTCAGGTCCATGGGCCGCTCCTTCTACGCACCGGGGTCGGGGAAGAAGGTGGACCAGGGGCGGGCGTGCCGCGGCGCCGGCAGCGCGGCGACGGGTGGCGCAGCGAGGAGGCCGGGGAGGGGCTGCGCGTCGAGGGCGTGGGCGAGGATCGTCTTGATCGTGTGATAGCGGTACTCGCCGACCGCATGGGCGCGGGCGCAGGCGGCGTCGAGGCGGGGCGCGCCGTAGCGCTGCCCGAGGCGCAGGATGCCCTGGGCGCTGCGGAGGCGATCGAGTGGGCGCTCACCGAGGAGGATCTCGATGAAGTCGGCGCACGCCGGCCCGACCTCGGTGGCGCGAGCGCGGCACCAGGCCGGCGTCTGGGTGAGGAAGTGGATCTTGTCCGGCGGCAGGTGCGCCAGCAGGGTGCGCCGCTGGCCCGGCCGCGCCCGGCGGTGGGTGGCAACAAGGGTCCAGTCGCGGAACAGCTCGACCTTCATGCCGGCGGCGCGGACCCAGAGGCGCTCGCCGATCAAGCGGTGGGGCGCGGAATAGTACGCGCCCGCGAAGACGACGTGGCAGTCGCCATGGAGCTTGGCCTGCTTCCACTCGGCGAGCTCCCAGGGCGTGACGGGCAGCGGGCACAGCGCGGCCTGCTCGACCTGGTCGAAGACGTCGAGAGGGATCTGCTTCGTCGTGCCATGCACGCGCCGACCGGCCGTCTCGACGCACCATCGCCAGAGGTGACGATTGCCGTCGTGGACGTCGCGGAACTCGCGCCCGGCCAGGGCGTTGCGCCTGACGTAGTGGACCCCGCCCTGTTCGACCTTGCCTTTGTGCTCGGGCGTGCGCGGCCGGCAGGGGGCGATGAGGAAGCCATAGTGCTCGGCGAACTCGCGGTAGCTGCGCTGCACCTCGGGATCGTGCAGGGCCGCGTGGACGATGGCGGCCCGGAGATTGTCGAGCACGACACGACGCGGGACGCCGCCGAAGAACTCGAAGGCGGCCCGGTGCAGGCGCAGCCACGTCGCGACCGTCTGGTCGAACACCAGCTCGGCGTACTGATGGCGGCTATGCGAGAGCACCATGACGAAGACCCAGGCGCGGCGACGACGGCCGAGATCGGGATCGACGAGCTGGCCGGCGGCGCCGAAATCGACCTGCGCTTCGTCGCCGGGCTCCACTTCCAGACGCAGCGTCGCGCGGCCGCCCGGGGCGAGCTGGCGAAGGAAGCGCTCACCGAGGAGTAGCTGCCGCCGAACTGATGCTGCTCGACCAGCAGCTGGTAGATCGCCTGGCCCTCCACCCCGTCGCGATGCAGCGTCTCCACGCGCTCCCGGTACGGCTCCACAAGCGACTGCTCATGCGGCGGCCGCTCGTGCGGCGCCGGCGCGAGCAGCGCGGCCAGCGTCGCCGGCGGTGGCAAGGGACGCTCGAGCAGGTGCTGCGGCGTGGCCCAGTCGCGGTACCGCGCCACGGTGTTGCGGCTCACGCCCAGATCGCGGGCGATCCGGCGGTCGGGCTCCCCCAGCTGCAGGCGGCGCAAGATCTCTCGGACATCGGTCACCGGACTCCTCCGTCCAGCCATGCGTCCCTCCGTCGATCGGATTGGACCTCTCGACGAGAGTCGGCATGGGCTGAGGCTGGGACCAAGGAGTCCGATCACCGCCTGCCGGGTGGCTCCACATGGCCGCCCCTGGGTGGCTCCATATGGGTGACCCTGACCGGCTCAGCATGGACGACCCCGGGTGGCTCTGCTTCCCCGACCCCGGTGGCTCACTATGGGGCGACCGCTGACAAGTGGACCCCTCGCAAGCGCTACGCCGTTACGGTGGTGGACCGGGTGGGGGCGGGGGACGCCTTCGCGGCGGGCTTTCTCTGGGCCATGCTCGAGGGCCGGGGCGCCCAGGTGGCCGTTGAGGCCGCCACCGCGCTGGCGGCCCTCAAATGCACGATCTGGGGGGACATCGCCCTGGTCTCGCGCTCCGAGCTGATGGAGCTGATGGCCACCGACAATACCGAGATTCGCCGCTAAGCGAACCGAGCCGGTACACCAGGGGTCGTCGTTCGGGCCCCCCACACCTACTACGGAATGTTATGATCCCCTCGTGGAGCGAGAGCCGCGAGGCGTCGATCGAATCCTGGACGGCCTCGACGCCCCTCAGCGAGTGGCGGTCACGCACGAGGCGGGTCCGCTGCTCATCATCGCCGGTGCGGGCACCGGCAAGACCACGGTCATCACCCGGCGCATCGCCTATCTGATCGCCAGCCGTCGCGCGCGCCCGTCCGAGATCCTGGCCCTCACGTTTACCGACAAGGCCGCCGCCGAGATGGAGGAGCGGGTCGACACCCTCGTCCCGTACGGCTACGCGGACGTGCAGATCTCGACCTTCCACGCGTTCGGCGATCGCCTCATCAAGGAGAACGCCCTCGAGCTCGGCCTGACGCCCGACTTCCGCGTGCTCACGCGGGCGGAGCAGGTGATCTTCCTCCGCGACCATCTCTTCGAGTTCCCGCTGCGGCACTACCGGCCGCTGGGCGATCCCACCCGCCACCTCCAGGCGATCTTGAGCCTGTTCAGCCGGTTGAAGGACGAGGACGTCGGGCCCGACGAATACCTGGCCCACGCGGAATCGCTGCGTGCCGGCGCGGTGGACGACGAGGCGCGGCTACAGGCGGAGGAGCACCTCGAGCTCGCGCGCACTTACGGGCAGTACCAGACCCTGATGGCTCGACTGGGCCAGGTGGATTTCGGCGATCAGATCGTCGAGTCGCTGCGTCTCTTCCGCACCCGCCCCCACGTGCTGCGGCGATATCAGGACCGCTTCAAGTTCATCCTCGTCGACGAATTCCAGGACACCAACTACGCCCAGTTCGAGGTCGTGAAGCTCCTGGCCGCGAAGAATCGCAACGTCGCGGTCGTGGGTGACGACGATCAGGCGATCTTCCGCTTCCGGGGCGCGTCGATGAGCAACATCCTCGACTTCGACCGTACCTATCCAGACGCGCGCAAGGTCGTCCTGCAGGAAAACCGCCGGTCGCCCCAAGCGGTGCTCGACGCCGCGTACCGGCTCATCCAGCACAACAACCCCGACCGCCTGGAGGTCGCCCAGCAAATCGACAAGCGTTTGATCGCGCGTGGTCCGGACGGAGGCGAACGCATGGGCAAGGGGCCGGAGCACCTCGCCTTCGATACGCTCTCGAGCGAGGCGGATCACGTTGCGGCCATGATCGCCGACGGCCACGCCGCGGGTCAGCCACTCAAGGACTTCGCCATACTCGTCCGGGCCAACCACGACGCCGACGCCTTCCTGCGCGCGCTCAACATGCGGGGCCTGCCGTGGACCTTCTCGGGCAACGCCGGCCTGTACGGGCGGCCCGAGGTCCGGCTCCTGATCGCCTTCCTGCGCACGGTGGCGCATCCCGACGAGTCGGTGAGCCTGCACTACCTCGCGTCGTCGGATGTGTACCAGGTGCCGATTGTTGACCTCACCAAGTGCTCCACGTACGCGGATCGTCGGCACCGCTGGCTGTTCGACGTGCTGCGCGATCCGCCTGCGGAGCTCGAGCTGAGCGAGGAAGGGCGCGGCGCGGTGGGGCGCCTGGTGGCCGACCTTCGGCGCTATCAGGAGCTGGCGCGCGAGATGCCCACCGGCGAGCTACTCTACCAGTTCCTCGTCGAGTCCGGCCTCATGACCCGCTACGCGAAGGCGCCCGCCGAGCTGGAGCAGGAGGTGAAGAACGTCAGCAAGTTCTTCAATCGGGTCCGGGACGCCGCCAACGTGCTCAACTACAACCGGGTCAGCGAGTTTGTGAATCACCTCGACGCGCTGATCGACGCCGGCGATGATCCGGCGGTGGTGGAGGCGGACGCCGACACCCCGGCGGTGCACGTGCTCACCGTGCACAAGGCGAAGGGCCTCGAGTGGCCGGTGGTGTTCCTCGTCAACTGTGTGCAGAACAAATTCCCGTCGCAGCGCCGCGCCGAGCCGCTCGAGATGCCGGCAGCCCTCATCAAGGACACGCTGCCCACCGGCGATTTCCACGAGCAGGAGGAGCGCCGGCTCTTTTACGTCGGCATGACTCGGGCGAAGGAGCGCCTCTACTTCACCAGCGCGGAGGACATGGGCGGCCCGCGGCGATGGAAGGTGAGCCAGTTCGTGCTGGAGGCGCTCGACTTGCCCAAGGACGTGGCGCGGCCCTCACGCACCCGGGCGCTCGAGGAACTCCTGCGCCACGCGCCTCCGCCGGAGGTGGAGGCGGGCGGACCCGACGCGCTGCCCCCCGACGCCGAGCTCGCGGTGAGCCACCACCAGGTCGATGACTACCGTACCTGCCCGCTCAAGTACCAGTACGTGCACCTGCTGCGCATCCCCCTGCGTCAGCATCACGCGATTGTGTACGGCAGCGCCCTGCACACCGCGGTGGAGTTCTATCTGCGGCGGCGCGCGGTGGGGAACTACACCTCTCTGGAGGATTTCCTCCGCGCCTTCGAGGACGCCTGGCGGAACGAAGGGTTCCTCACCCGTGAGCACGAAGAGCAGCGCAAGCGGGCGGGCATCGAGGCGCTCACGCGCTTCTATCACGAGGAGGAGGCCTCCGGCGGCAAGCCCGCGGCGGTGGAGCAGGAGTTCGTGTTCGGGCTCGGGCCCACGCGCGTCCGGGGGCGCTTCGACCGCGTCGACGAGGAGCCGGGCGGCACGGTGATCGTGGACTACAAGTCGAGCGACGTCACCGATCAGAAGGTCGCCGACCGCCGGGCCCGGCAGAGCCTCCAGCTGAAGATGTATGCTCTGGCCCATCGGCACGCGACGGGGCGGCTGCCGGCTCGGGTGGAACTTCGCTTTCTCGAGTCGGGGCTCGCCGGGCGCCACGTGCCCACCGAGCAGGACTTGGCGGACGCGGAGCGGGCGATACTCGAGGCATCGGCGGGTATCCGGGCGCGGCGCTTCGAGGCCACGCCCGGCTACCAGACCTGCCGGTTCTGCGCGTACAACCAGATCTGCCCGAGCACCGCGACACGCGAGTGAAGGAGAGGATTCGATGAAGCTCGCCGCCAACGGCATCGACATCAACTATGAGCTCGAGGGGCAGGGGCCGGTCGTGACGTTCAGCCACTCGCTGGCCTGCAGCCTCGCGATGTGGGACGATCAGGTGACCGCGCTCCATTCGCGCTATCGCGTCCTTCGCTACGACACGCGCGGCCACGGCGGGACGAGCGCGCCGGCGGGCGCGTACACGCTCGAGCAGCTTGCCGACGATCTTCACGCCTTGCTGGGTGGGCTCGGGATTACCGAGACCCACTTCGTGGGCCTCTCGATGGGCGGGATGATCGGGCAGGTGTACGCGCTGAAGCATCCCAAGATGGTGAAGAGCCTCGTGCTCTGCGACACCACGAGCCGCTATCCGGCGGCGGCGAGTGCCATCTGGGAAGAGCGCATCCGCACCACCGAAGCCAAGGGCATGGATCCGCACGTCGAGCCCACCCTGGCCCGCTGGTTCACCGCGCCGTTCCGCGCCCGGCGGAAGGACATGATGACGCGGGTGGGGGCGCTCATCCGGAACACGCCGCCCCAGGGCTACATCGGCTGTTGCCACGCCCTCCCCAAGATCAACGTCACCGATCGCCTCGGCGCGGTCGCGTGCCCCGCGCTGGTCATCGTCGGCGAGGAGGATCCGGGAACGCCGGTGGAGATGGCCCGCGACATTCACGCCGCTCTCCCATCGGCCGAGCTGGCGATATTGCGCTCGGCGTCGCACCTCTCCAACCTCGAGCAGCCCGAGGAGTTCAATCGCGCGCTGCTGCGCTTCCTCGACAAGGCGTCCGGCCAGAGCCCGCTCTAGTGCCGGTCGCCGCGGCGCCGCTGATCCGGAGGCTGCGGCTCGCGGCGGGGCTGGCCCTGTTCGCGTATGTCGTCTCCCACCTCGTCAACCACGCGCTGGGCCTGATCTCGTATGAGGCGATGGAGACGGGGCTCACGTGGGCCCTGGTCGTCTGGCGGAGCGCTGCGGGAACGGTGCTCCTCTACGGCGCGTTTGCGACCCATCTCGGCCTCGGGCTCTGGTCGCTCTACCGCCGCCGCACGCTCCGAACGCCCCCGTGGGAAGCCGCGCAGCTTGTCCTCGGCCTCGCCATCCCGCCCATCTTGCTCTTTCACATGTCCGGCACGCGCCTGGCCGATGCGCTCCTCGGGACGACTCCGTCGTACGCGCGCACGATGCTCTTTCTCTGGGTGGTCGACCCTCAGGCGGGACTCCGGCAGGTACTCCTGCTCCTCATCGCATGGACGCACGGCTGCGTGGGGGTGCATTTCTGGCTGCGCTTCCGGCCTTGGTACGGGCGGGTGTCGCAGCCCCTGTACGCGCTCGCGCTGCTCATCCCGGTGCTCGCGCTGCTCGGCTTCGCGGCCGGCGCCCGGGAGGTTGCGACCATTGCGCGGACGACACCGGGCTTCGCGGAAGGTCTCGTGCGGACGCCGGCGCCGGTCACCGCGGAGCAGCGCGCCGCGCCGGCCCGCGTCTTTCGCCTTGCCCTGGCGACCTACGGGCTCGCGCTCGCGGGCGTGCTCGCCGCCCGCGGGGTGCGGGCGCTCCGGCGCCGGGGCGACTCGATTCGGGTCAGCTATCCCGGTCGCCGCGAGGTGGTCGTGCCGCGCGGGTGGTCGGTGCTCGAGGCCAGCCGCTTCGGTCGCGTGCCCCACGCCTCGGTGTGTGGCGGCCGCGGCCGCTGCTCCACGTGCCGCATCCGCGTGCTCGGGGCAGTGCGCGACCTGCCCCCGCCGAGCGTCGACGAGCGGCGCGTGCTCGAGCGGCTGGGCGCGCCCGGGAATGTCCGGCTCGCCTGCCAGCTTCGGCCGACGCGCGACCTCGCGGTCGTGCCCCTCCTGCCCGCGGTCCTCGCGCCGCGCGACGCCGCGCTGCAGGTGGGCGCCCGTCACGGACGCGAGCGCGAGGTGGCCGTGCTCTTCGCGGATCTCCGCGGCTTCACGCGGCTGGCCGAGCACAAGCTCCCGTACGACGTCGTGTTCTTCCTCAATCGCTACTTCGAGGCCGTCGGCAGCGCGATCGCCGACGCGGGTGGTCTCGTCAATCAGTTCACTGGCGACGGCGTCATGGCCCTCTTCGGCGTGGAGCGGGGGGGCGACGTGGGCTGCGCGGAAGCGCTGGCCGCCGCGGGCGGGATGGTGGCGCGGGTGCGCGATCTCAGCGAGGCGTTGGGGGATGAGCTCGACGCCCCGCTCCGGCTGGGCATCGGCATCCACGTGGGGCCCGCCGTCGTGGGCGGCATGGGGTACGGTCAGGCCGTCTATCTCACCGCGGTAGGGGACACCGTGCACGTCGCCGCCCGCCTCGAGGCACTCACCAAGGACTACGGCTGCGAGCTGGTGATCTCGAGCGACGTGGCGGTGCGGGCGCGCCTCGACGTCAGCGATCTCGCGCGGCACGAGCTCACACTCCGCAACCGCCAGACACCGCTGACGGTGATCGTGGCGCCGAGCGCGGCCGCGCTCGCCGACCGTCTCACCGGCGCCGGTGGTAGAGTCGAGACCGGACCATGAGCCGACCCTCGGAGCCCTCGTTCGCGGCGCGGGCGCGCGCCCTCGTGCACGCGGGGCGGGTCGGCGCACTCGCCACCCATTCCCGGCAGCGCCCCGGCTTTCCGTTCGGCTCGGTGACGCCCTACGCCGCGGACGAGGGAGGCCGCCCGGTGTTTCTCATCAGCGGGCTGGCTCTGCACACGAAAAACCTCGAAGCCGATCCACGGGCCAGCCTGCTCGTCACCCCGTCCGAGCCCGTGGACGATCCGCTCGCCGCCCCCCGCGTCACCGTGCTCGGCGAGGCCCACCGCCTCGCCCCCAGCGAGGCAGGGGCGGATCGCGCGCGCTACCTGGCGCAGCATCCCAGCGCCGCGATGTGGGTGGACTTCGCCGACTTCGCGTTCTGGCGCCTCGAGGTGACCGGCGCGTACTTCGTAGGAGGATTCGGAGCGATGAACTGGATCACACGGGACGCGTACGTCGAGGTCACCCCATGAGCGCGCCGGGGCCGGATCCCGCGCGGGCCGAGGCCGCGAGCATGGCGGCGCTCATCGAGCGGGCGGAGGCGGATCTGGCGATCGCCGAGGAGCCGTCGCGCTTCGCGGCGGCGCTGGAAGCGGGCGCCCCGGCGGGTGATCGGCGCGAGGCGCGACCCGCATGACGGGCTGGACCCTGGTCGCGCTCGCGGCGGCAGTCCGGGCGCGCAAGATCTCGCCGCTCGAGATCACGCGCGACTGTCTCGCGCGCATCGAGCGGTTGGACCCGCGCATCCGCGCCTTCATCACGGTGGACCGGACCGGCGCGCTCGCGCGCGCTCAGGCGCTGGAAGCGGACGCCATGGCGGGACGCTGGCTCGGCCCCCTGCACGGGGTGCCCCTCGCCCACAAGGATCTCTTCCGCATCGCGCCTCTGCCGACCTCATGCGGCAGCAAGACCGCCGAGTACTTCGTGTGCGAGCGCGACGCCACCGCGGTGATGCGGCTGACCGACGCCGGCGCGATCACGCTGGGCAAGCTCAACATGGCCGAGCTCGCCATGGGCCCTTATGGCGACAACGCCCACCACGGCCACGTGCAGAATCCGTGGCGGATGGGGCACGTGTCCGGCGGCTCGTCCAGCGGCTCCGGCGCGGCGGTCGCGGCGGCGCTGGCGCTGGGCGCGCTCGGCACCGACACCGGCGGGTCCATCCGGCTGCCCGCGGGGTGCTGCGGGATCGTGGGACTCAAGCCCACGTACGGCCGCGTGAGCCGAGCGGGCGCGATGCCGCTCTCGTGGTCCATGGATCACATCGGGCCCATGGCCCGTACGGTGCAGGACGTCGCTCTGATGCTCGAGGTCATCGCGGGGGAGGATCCCGCGGACGCCACCGCGAGTGCCCGCCCGGTCGACGACTATCTCGCCGGGCTCGAGCGGCCGATCCGCGGGCTCCGCGTGGCGCTGGCCGACAACTACTACTTCGATGGCGTGGCGCCGGACGTGGCGCGCGCCGTGCAAGAGATGGCCCGCGCGCTGGAGCGGCTGGGCGCACGGGTCGAGCCGCTGCGCCTGCCTGATCCGCAAGTGATCCACGATGTGAGTGGAATCGTGGCGCGCGCGGAGAGCACGGTGGTCCACACCCGCATCCTGCGCGAGCGTCCCCACGAGCTGCAGCCCGCGGTGCGCGCGCGGCTCGAAGTCGGCGAGCGCATCAGCGCCCACGACTATCTGCAGGCCCTACGGCTACGGGCGCGGCTGACACGCGAGTTCGTCCAGGACGTTTTCGACGAGGCGGATCTCGTGCTCACGCCCGTCACGCCCACGGCGGCCCCCGCGCTCGCCGAGGTCACCGCCGGCGACGGCGAAGCCATCGCCGCGCGGATGGGTCGTTTCTCGCGGCTCACGCGGCCCTGGAATGGCCTCGGCCTGCCCGTGCTCGCGCTGCCGTGCGGCGCATCCCTCGACGGACTGCCCATCGGGGCCCAGATCGTGGGCCGGCCCTTCGACGAGGCGACGGTGCTACGCGCGGGTCACGCGTACGAGCAGGCCACCGACTGGCACCGCCGCCGACCGACGCCCCCGTGAGCGCGGCCCGCTCAGCGGGCGAGCGCGTAGACCAGACGGTAGAGAGAAAGGGAGACGTCGGGCGCCGCGCCGTGCCGCGTGAGGTGCTCGGTATCGAGCAGGGCGCGCACGGCGCCCTCGACGAGCTCTGGGTCGAGCCCTTCCACCATGACCACCCAGCGCGCGAGGGTGTCCGGCTTCTCCAGAAGCTTCTTCTCCGCAGTGCGAACGATCGTCATGTCGACGTCGGCTTCGCAGAGATGCGCCCCCACGATGCCGGCGCGCTCCGCGGCAGCGGGCAGCGCGGTGCTGCTGAGCCAGGCGCGCAGCCCGTCATCGCGACCGGCGCGCGGGCCGAGCTCGAGCGTGGCCAGCACGCCGCCCATCCCCGCACCGAGGGACACGGTGGTGCGGCAGGCGGTGCGACGATTGTTACGGAAGAGCTGGATGCACTTGGACGTCCACGGCGTCGGCGCGTTGAGCCGCTCCAGATAGTCCGGGCTCTGCAGCACGGACACGGAATCGGTCTCGTAGAGGGTGAAGTATGTCGGCTGACCGGCGATCACGTTGTAGCGGCGGCCGCGCAGGAAGCCCGGGACGCCCACGCGCTCCGGAATGTGCTCACTGGTGTGCCAGTGATCGAACTCGGCATCGCCACCCGGCGCGATGTCGTTCCAGATCGCGAGCACGGCGGAGCCGACAAGAGGCATGTCGTGACCCTACCCGGCGGCCGGCGGCGGCGTCAAGGTCGGCGTCGCGCCCTGCGCTAGACTAAGGCCATGCCCGACTCGACGGAGACCGTATTCAGCACGGTTCCGGCCCGTCGCGGGCTCCTCCAGCGACTATTCGGCACCTTTCGCGCCGCATATGTTCCGATCCTCGTCACCTATTTCGCCTGGGGTGCCAGCGGCATCACTGCGGTGGCCGCGCTCTACTTCCAGAAGGACGCACTCAAGCTCACGCCGGCGGAGGCCGCGGGCATCGGATTCTGGCTCGGGCTGCCCTGGAGCATGAAGATGATCGTGGGCGTCGCATCCGATGCCTTTCCGATTCTCGGCAGCCGCCGGAAGGCATATCTGATCCTCGGCGCCCTCTGCTCCGTCGTCGGTTATGCGTTGGTGGCGTGGAGCGTGTCGACACGCGACGGATACCTGGCGGCGATGCTGCTCGTGGTGATCGGCTTCATGATCCAAGACGTGGTGGCCGACGCGCTCTCGGTGGAGGTGGCGCGGAACGACGACGAGGTCGCGCAGGTCCAGACCCTGGGGCGGGTCGCGTTACTCGTGGGGACCATCAGCGTGGGCTACGCGAGCGGCCTCGTCGCCGCCGCGCTGGGGCCGCGTCCGGTATTCGCGATCGCCGCCGTGTTGCCGGTGGTGGTGGCGATGGCCGCCTTGTTCATCCGGGTGGCGCCGCGCCCCGCCGCTCCCGCGGCGCCGGCCGCGCCTCCCACCGATGGTCCGCTCGCGGGAGGACGCACGCGCCTCGTGCTGGGGGTGGGTCTCGCCTATGCGGCGTTCAGCGTGGGCCTCGAGCTGCTCGACGTCCCATTCACGCAGGAAATCGTGCTCACGGTGTCGGCGGTCCTCATCGTGGTGCTGCTGCGGCAGATCGGGCTGTCGCGGGCGGTGGCGATTTCCGCCTTCGTGATCTTCCTCTTCCGGGCGGTGCCCGGCGTGGGGCAGGGCTATAGCTACTGGGCCATTGACCACCTGGGCTTCGACCAGCAATTCCTCGGTCTCCTTGCCCAGGTGAGCTCGGTGCTGAGCCTGGCCGGCCTCCTCGTCTTCCGCAAGACCATCACGCGTCGGCCGGTGAGCTTCACGATCTTCTGGGTGACCATTGCGGGATTTCTTCTCTCGCTTCCGACGATCGGGCTCTTCTACGGCGTCAACGAGTGGCTCGGGCTGTCACCCCGCGCCTTCGCGTTCATCGACACCACCATCTCGGCGCCGCTGGGCCAGCTCGCCATGGTGCCCATGCTCGTGCTGATCGCCAAATCGGCCCCGGAGGGCGCAGAGGCGACCATGTTCGCGGTGATGGCGTCGCTCATGAACCTGGCGCTCTCCGCCAGCGAGCTGGGGACGCGTTATCTCAACACGGTGTTCGCGGTCACGCAGGAGGACTACGCCGGGCTCGGCCGCTTGATGATTCTCGCGAGCCTGATCGGGCTCGTCCCCCTCCTGGCGCTCCCGCTGCTGAGACGCGAAGAGGCGCGCGCGGCCGCCGCCATCACCGCCACGCCCACGCCGGTGGCGCCGGTGGCGGGTGGGGCGAAATGAC
>Ga0075423_10002446_pt1 | contig 16857 bp, 14 predicted proteins | sample SoiMethybrSBSTD2_FD_80114 | JGI IMG/M metagenome (GOLD analysis project Ga0075423, IMG submission 80114) | Bulk soil microbial communities from a Populus tree surrounding site in Tennessee, USA - Soil MetaG P. TD hybrid SBSTD2 | ecosystem: Environmental > Terrestrial > Soil > Tree plantation...
GGGCCTGCACCAGCTTGCGCCAGGACGAGAGGTCGGCCGCGCGCGCGAGGATGGCGAGCTTGTGGCACACGATCTCGTCGAGCATCTGCTCGTGCAGCACCACCGGGATCTTGTAGATCGAGTCGACGTCCCAGGCCGAGATCACCGCCTCCTTCTGCACGTTGCAGAAGAGCGCGATCTTGCGCCGCTCGTCCTCCGGCAGCGGCCGGTCGGTGCGGCAGATGATGGCGTCGGCCTGGATGCCGATCTCGCGCAGCTCCTTCACCGAGTGCTGCGTCGGCTTGGTCTTGATCTCGCCCGCGGAGGCGATGTACGGGACGAGCGTCAGGTGCAGGTAGCAGACGTTGTTGCGTCCGAGCTCGAGGCCGATCTGCCGGATCGCCTCGAGGAACGGCAGCGACTCGATGTCGCCGACTGTGCCGCCGATCTCGACGATCGCCACGTCCGCGTCGCCCGCGCCGCGCTTGATGAACGCCTTGATCTCGTCGGTGATGTGCGGGATCACTTGGACGGTGCCGCCGAGGTAGTCGCCGCGCCGCTCCTTCTTGATCACCGACTCGTAGATCTGGCCGGTGGTGAAGTTGTTGTGGCGGCGCATCTTCGAGCTCTGGAAACGCTCGTAGTGGCCCAGGTCGAGGTCGGTCTCGGCCCCGTCCTCGGTGACGAAAACCTCGCCGTGCTGGAACGGCGACATCGTGCCGGGATCGACGTTGATGTACGGGTCCAGCTTGATGTTGGTGACGCGGATGCTGCGCGACTCGAGGATCGCAGCGAGGGACGCGGCGGCGATGCCCTTCCCCAGCGAGGAAACTACACCGCCTGTTACGAAAACATACTTGGTCATCTACCCAGCGCGTGTAGGGATGTGGGAGTTTACACGCGATTGCCCTGCCGCTCAAACGCTGCACGCAGCTCCTTGACCTCGCGGCGCAGGCCTTCCGCCTTGTCTTTCAGCACGACGGCGCGCGCTTTCAGCCTCTGCGCCCTCACGCGATAGAAGCGGCTGCGGATCCGGGCCGCGTGCGCGGGATCGGCGAGGACCGCGGTCGCGCACTCGAGGTCGAGCGCGGTGACCGCCAGCAGGCGCTTCGACGCGCGCCCGTCCAGGAAATGCAGCTCCTTCGCGCCGTTCCGGAACAGGCCGCCCTCCAGTTCCTGCCGCGCCAGCATCATCGACCCCGCGATGAAGCAGGCCAGGGCGTCGAGGTCGGCCTGGGCGTTGCGGTGCGCCGGCGGGCGCTCGCCATGGACCTTGTGCCGGATCAGCAGCGTGGCCATGGCTCGAAGCATACCAACTGGCCGACTGGCGTTATGCGCGGAACGTCGTGCGCTAACATGGACAGGATGAATTGCCGCTCGATCGCGCTCGCAGTCGGTCTGTGCACGGCGGGTCTGTGCATCGCGCTCCTGTCGGGCGCCTCCTACGGGCAGTACCCGAACCGGCCGATCAAGCTGCTGATCCCCTTTCCCCCGGGCGGCCCGACCGACATCGCCGGACGGCTCATCGCGCCAAAGCTGACCGAAGCGCTCGGGCAACCGTTCGTCATCGAGAACAAGCCCGGCGCCTCCGGCACCCTGTGCGCGGAAACGGTGGCGAAATCGTCCCCCGACGGGTACACGCTGCTGCTCGGAACGACCGGAACGCTCGTCAGCGCGCCTGCCCTGCTTCCAAGGCTCGCCTACGACCCGGTCCGATCGTTTGCGCCGATCAGCCGGATCACGAACGGCGTGTTCCTCGTCGTGGTGAATGCCTCGCTCGGCGTCGGCTCCCTGCCGGAGCTCGTCGCCATGGCAAAGGCCAAACCCGCCCAGCTCGCCTTCGGCTCGGGCGGCAACGGTCATCCTCTGCACATCGCGGGCGAGATGTTCAAGGTGGCCGCGGGCGTGGACCTGCTGCACGTTCCCTACAAAGGGGTGAGCCCCGCCCTGACCGACCTCCTCGCCGGCCGCACGCAGGTGATGTTCGAGCAATCCGCGGCGCTCCTTCCGCATATTCGAAGCGGCAAGCTGAAAGCGCTGGCGGTCGCGGGCCCGAGCCGGCTGATCCAGCTTCCCGACGTGCCGACTTCCGCGGAAGCCGGCTTGCCGGGTTACGAGGTCAGCGCCTGGTTCGGGCTGTTCGCTCCCGCGGGCACGGCGCCCGAGGTCGTCGCGCGGCTCAACCGGGAAACGCGCAGGGCGCTCGGCAATCCTGAAATGCGGGAGGCGTTCGCACGGCAGGCGATGGATCCGGTCTCGAGCTCGCCCGAGGAGCTTGCCGCGCTCATCGTCTCCGACGGCGCCAAGTGGGCTCGCGCCGTCAAGCTCTCCGGCGCCCGGCTCGACTGAGCTGGCGCTACGCGTCGGCCAGCTGCGCCGCCTTCATCGCCTCGACGCGGATCTGCTCGGTGAGCTCGGCCTTGTAGCGCGAGAACTCCGGCGAGGTTTTCATCGTGTAGTGGCGTGGATGCGGCAGCTCGATGCGCAGCTCGCTCTTGATCCGCCCCGGCCGGGCCGACATCACGGCGACGCGGTTCGCCATGAAGATGGCTTCGTCGATGTCGTGGGTGACGAACAGCACCGTCTTGCGGTCGGCCTCCCATATCCCGAGGAGCAGCTCCTGCATCAGCGCGCGCGTCTGGTTGTCGAGCGCGCCGAAGGGCTCGTCGAGCAGCAGGATCTTCGGGTCGTTGGCGAGCGCGCGAGCGAGCGCGGTGCGCTGCTGCATGCCGCCGGAGAGCATCTTGGGGTAGTGATTCTCGAAACCCCGCAGACCCATCCGGGCGATCAACTTCCCGGCAACCTCCTCCGTGGCTCTTTTTCCAAACAGAACGTTCTCTTCGACCGTCAGCCAGGGGAAAAGCGTGTACGACTGGAACACCATGCCCCGGTCGGGGCCGGCACGCTCGACCGCCTGACCGTCGAGCAGCACCCGGCCGGTGGTCGGCCGCTCGAGACCCGCGACGATGCGGAGCAGCGTCGATTTGCCGCAGCCGGAGGGGCCGAGGAGGCAGATGAAGTCGTTGTCGTCGACCTCGAGGTCGGTGCGCTCGAGGGCGCGCGTCGGGACGCCGCCGCGCACGCCGGGAAACACCCGGCTCACCGCCTCGACCCTCAGAAAGCCCATGGCCAGAGTCTCTGGTTCGCCCACTTGAAGAGGAGGTCCGACACCAGGCCGATGATGCCGATACACACGATGCCGAAGATCATCTGGCCGGTGTCGAGCAGGCGCTGGCTGTCCATGATCATGTGGCCGATGCCGCTCTCGGCGCCGACGAGCTCGGCCACGATCACGTAGGTCCAGGCCCAGCCGAGCACGAGGCGCAGCGTCTCGGCGATCTGGGGCGCGGCGTTGGGCAGCATGACGCGCCGCACGATGCCCGCGGCGTCGGCGCCCAGCGTGTAGGCGGCCTCGACCAGGTCGCGGCGCGTCGAGCCCACGATCACGGCCACCATGAGGATGACCTGAAACACCGAGCCGATGAAGATGACCAGGAGCTTCTGCGTTTCCCCGACGCCGGCCCACAGGATGAGCAGCGGGATGAACGCCGAGGCCGGCAGGTAGCGCGCGAACGAGACGAACGGCTCGAAGAACGCCTCGACCGGCTTGAACGCGCCCATCGCGATGCCGAGCGGCACCGCGGCGAGCGCCGCCAGCACGAACCCGCCGACCACGCGGAACACCGTGATGCCGACGTCGCGGATGAAGCCGAACTCGCGGAACAGCGTCACGCCGCTCGTCAGCGTGTAGAGCGGGTCCTTGAGGAACATCGCGTCGATGGCGCCGCCGAAAGTGGCGAGCGCCCAGGCCGCGAAGAACACCACGAAGAACGCGGCGCCGAGGGCGATCCTCGCGCCGCGCGAGACGGGCTTAAGCGGTTCTAACAAACCCGGACTACTGGAACCGCAGATCGACCATCTCCTGCGCCTTCGGCTCCTTCTGGATCACGCGGTTGAACTTCAGCACGCGCACCGCGAAATCGACGAAGGGCTTGTGCTCCTTCGCGTAGTAGTTCTTGTTCTCCTGGCGGTCCTGCCAGTCGATGTAGGCGGCGGACTTGGCGAACGCCTCGCCCGACTGCTTGACGCTGCTGCCCATCAGCTCGTGCGACTTGAGCGGGTCGCGCTTCAGCATGTCGAGCGCCTCGAAGAAGCCGTCGACCGTCGCCTTCACCACCTTCGGGTGCTTCTCGATGAAGTCCTTGCGGAACACCAGCACGTCGACGACCACCGGGTATTCGATCGAGGTGACGAGGATCTTGCCGGCGTCGGGCTTCTCGCGCACGGTCGAGAGATAGGGCTCGTAGGTGAGCGCCGCGTCGCCCTGCCCCGCGACGAAGGCCTGCGCCGCGGGCTGCGCCGCCATGGTCGAGCGGATCACGTCCTGGATCGTCATGCCGTTCTTCTCCAGGATGTACGAGAGCATGAAATGCTGCACCGTGCCCGGGCCGTCGACGTTGACCGACTTGCCCTTGAGATCCTTGATCGAGGTGATGTTGTTGCGCACCGCGAGGCCGTCGCCGCCCTTCGACTTGTCGATGAGCGCGACCTGCACCGAGGGAATGCCGGCCGAGGCCCAGACGATGTGCTGATTCACCGTGGTCGCGGCGGCGTTGAGCGCGCCCGAGGCGAGCGCGGCCGAGCGCTGCACCGGCGCGATGAAGCGGATCTCGATGTCGACGCCGTTCTTCTTGAAGATCCCGGCGAGCTCGGCGAGCTTCAGCGGCTGGAACCCGGTCCATCCGCTCATGCCCAGGATCACCTTGTCCTGCGCCTGCGCCGCGAAAGCGAGCAGCCCGACCGCCAGCAGTGCGAGCAATCTCATGACAGCCCCCGTTCCCCTGAAGTCGACCCGGGTTATTGTATCGTCCAGCCCATGCAAGCGTCGCGCGTCGACCATGTCGGAAGCCTGCTGCGCCCCGGCTATCTGAAGGACGCGTTCCAGCGTTTTGCCCGCCGCGACATCTCCAGGGAGGATCTTGGCGCCGTCCAGGACCGCGCCATACGCGACGTGGTCGCGCGCCAGGAGTCGCTCGGCCTGCCGGTGATCACCGACGGCGAATTCCGGCGCCTCAACTGGCAGGTGAGCTTTTCCGAGGTCGAAGGCTGGGACATGTGGCGCACCTCGTGGGACAACTTCCGGCGTCACCCCGGGAACCGCTCGCCGGGCGAGACGCCGCTCACGCGCGGCGAGGACGCGGTGCTCTCCTTTCGGACGCCAGTGACTGCCCGCCTTTCGCTCAAGAAGAATTTTCCGCTATCGGAATTCGAATTCATAAAAAGTCCAAGAACCAAGGTGACGCTGATGGGGCCCGACCGCGTGGCCCAGATGAGCGAAATCAAGGGCTCGCCGTACCGCAGCCGCGACGAGTTCCTGGCCGACGTCGTGCGCATCCAGCGCCGCATCGTGGAAGAGCTGGCGCGCGCCGGCTGCCGCTATGTCCAGCTCGACGAGCCGAGCTACACCGGCTACGTCGACCCGTCCACGCTCGAGCGCATGCGCGCGGCCGGCGAGGATCCGCTCGCGAGCCTTTCGCGCGCGGTCGAGGCCGACAACGCGCTCATCGCAGGGCTCGAGGGCGCGACGTTCGGGTTGCACATCTGCCGCGGGAACCGCGCGAGCATGTGGCACCGCGAGGGCAGCTACGACGCGATCGCCGAGCGGCTCTTCGGCGGCCTGCGGTTCCACCGCCTCCTCCTCGAGTACGACAGCGCGCGCGCCGGCGGCTTCGAGCCCTTGCGGTTCGTGCCGAAAGGCGTCACCGTCGTTCTTGGCCTCATCACCACAAAAACCGGCACCATCGAAGCGACGACGGAGCTGATCCGAAGGATCGAGGAGGCAGCCCGGTTCCTGCCGCTGGAGCAGCTCGCGCTGAGCCCGCAGTGCGGCTTCGCCTCGGGCATCGCAGGCAACCTGCTGACCGAAGGGGAGCAGTGGCGCAAGCTGGAGGTCATGATGGACGTCGCCCGGCAGGTCTGGCAATGAACTCCCGAGACCCAAAATCAAAATCAGGGACAGACCACGTTTTTCTCCACTGGATGGCGACAAATAAACGTGGTCTGTCCCTGATTTTGGGGGGTTCGCAGTGAGCGCGCGCGTGGTGCGGGCGCCGCGCGGCACGCAGCTCAGCGCGAAGAGCTGGCTCACCGAGGCGCCGCTGCGCATGCTGATGAACAACCTCGATCCCGAGGTGGCCGAGCGTCCCGAGGACCTCGTGGTGTACGGCGGCATCGGCAAGGCGGCGCGTAATTGGCAGTGTTTTGACCAAATAATAAAAAGCTTGCGTGAGCTTCAATCGGATCAGTCGCTGCTCGTGCAATCCGGCAAGCCGGTCGGCGTGTTCAGAACGCAGCCCGACGCGCCGCGAGTGCTGATCGCGAACTCGAACCTGGTGCCGAGGTGGGCCGACTGGGAGCGCTTCAACGAGCTCGACCGCAAGGGCCTGATGATGTTCGGCCAGATGACCGCGGGCTCGTGGATCTACATCGCCAGCCAGGGCATCGTGCAGGGCACGTACGAGACCTTCGCCGAGGCCGGGCGGCAGCATTACGGCGGCGACTGGTCCGGCAAGTGGATTCTCACCGCCGGGCTCGGCGGGATGGGCGGGGCGCAGCCGCTCGCCGCCACCATGGCGGGCGCTTCGATGATCGCGATCGAGTGCGACCCGAGCCGCATCGAGATGCGCTTGAAGTCGGGGTATCTGGATTTCCGTGCCAATACCATCGAAGAGGCGCAGCAAATCATCGGCCAGACGGGAAAACCCGTTTCGGTGGGGCTGCTGGGCAATGCGGCCGAGCTCGTCCCCGAGTTCCTGAAAAAAGCAAAGAGCAGCGGCTTCAAGCCCGCGCTGGTCACCGACCAGACCTCGGCGCACGATCCGGCGAACGGCTATCTTCCCGAGCACTGGTCGCTCGAGCGCTGGAAGGACGTGCGCAGGAAGGACCCGGAAGAGGCGGCGCTCTCGGCGCGCGAGTCGATCGCCGGCCACGTGCAGGCGATCCTCGGCTTCAAGGCGATGGGCATTCCGTGCGTCGACTACGGCAACAACATCCGCCAGGAAGCGAAGGACGCCGGCATCGCGAACGCGTTCGACTATCCGGGGTTCGTCCCGGCGTACATCCGGCCGATGTTCTGCGTCGGCAAGGGGCCGTTCCGCTGGGTGGCGCTGTCGGGCGACCCGCAGGACATCGTGAAGACCGATGCCAAGGTTCTGGAATTGTTCCCCGAAGATGCGGGCTTGCAGCGCTGGCTGCAGTTGGCCAAAACGAAAATCCGCTTCCAGGGCCTGCCCGCGCGCATTTGCTGGCTCGGACTGGGGCAGCGCCACCTCGCCGGCCTCGCCTTCAACGAGATGGTGAGGAGCGGAGAGCTGAAGGCGCCGATCGTGATCGGGCGCGACCACCTCGATGCCGGTTCGGTGGCGAGCCCCAACCGCGAGACCGAAGGCATGCGCGACGGGAGCGATGCGGTCTCGGATTGGCCTTTGCTCAACCTGATGCTGAATACCTCCTCTGGGGCGACCTGGGTCTCGTTCCACCACGGAGGCGGTGTCGGCATGGGCTATTCGCAGCACGCCGGCATGGTGATCGTGTGCGACGGCACCGAAGCGGCGGCACGGCGCATCGAGCGCGTGCTGTGGAACGATCCGGCGAGCGGCGTCATGCGCCACGCGGACGCCGGCTACCAGGACGCGATCGCCTGCGCGCGCGCCCAGGGCCTCGATCTGCCGTTCCTGGACTGATGCGTCTCGGAAGCAAGAATCCGACGCTGAGGGAGCTGCGCTCGATCGCGCGGGACGCGCCGCCGCTCGAGCTCGATCCGGCCGCGCGCGACAAGGTGCGTGCGGCGCTCGCCACCGTGGAGGCGATCGTCGCTTCCGGCAAGCCCGCGTACGGCATCAACACCGGCTTCGGCCGCCTCTCGCAGACGCGCATCCCGGCCGAGGCGCTCGAGCAGCTCCAGCTCAATATCGTGCTGTCGCACGCCGCGGGCACCGGGCCGCTCCTGGACGACGCCACGGTGCGTCTTATCCTTTCGCTCAAGGTCATTTCGCTCGCGGCTGGCCACTCCGGCGTGCGCCCGGAGCTGATCGAGCTTTTGCTGCAGCTCTACAACCGCGGCATCCATCCCTGCATTCCCGCGAAAGGCTCGGTCGGCGCGTCGGGCGATCTCGCGCCGCTCGCGCATCTTTCGCTCGCGCTGCTCGGCATCGGCGACGTGCGCGTGCGCGGCGTTCGCATTCCCGCCGCCTCCGCGCTCAAGAACGAGAACCTGAAAGCGATCAAGCTCGCCCCCAAGGAAGGGCTCGCGCTGCTGAACGGCACGCAGGTCTCGACCGCGCTCGCGCTCACGGGGCTCTTCGCGGCGGAGGACGTGTTCGCCGCGGCGCTCGCGGCGGGCAGCCTCTCGGTCGACGCCGCGGCGGGCAGCGACACGCCCTTCGACGCGCGCATCCACGAGCTGCGCGGCCAGCCCGGCCAGCAGGAGGTGGCGCGCTTCTACGCGCAGCTCCTGAAGGGAAGCGAGATCCGCCGCTCGCATCTCGAGAACGACCCGCGCGTGCAGGATCCCTACAGCCTGCGCTGCCAGCCGCAGGTGATGGGCGCCTGCCTCGACCAGATGCGCTACGCCGCCGGGGTGTTCGAGCGCGAGGCCGCCGCCGTCACCGACAATCCGCTCGTGCTCGGCGACGAGATCCTCTCCGGCGGCAACTTCCACGCCGAGCCGGTGGCGCTCGCGGCCGACGCGCTGGCGCTCGCCATCGCGGAGGTCGGCGCGCTCTCGGAACGGCGCGTGGCGCTGCTAATCGATCCGTCGCTCTCCGGCCTGCCGCCGTTTCTCGTCGAGCACGGCGGGGTGAATTCCGGCTTCATGATCGCCCAGGTCACCGCGGCCGCGCTCGCGAGCGAGAACAAGTCGCTCGCGCATCCGGCGAGCGTCGACAGCCTGCCGACCTCGGCCAATCAGGAGGACCACGTCAGCATGGCGACCTTCGCCGCACGGCGCCTTTCCGACATGGCCGCGAACAGCGCCGGCATCGTCGCGATCGAGCTGCTCGCGGCGGCGCAGGGCATCGACTTTCGCGCGCCGCTCAAGACCAGCGCGGCCCTGCAGGAGGTCCACCGCCTGGTGCGCTCGAAAGCCGCGTTCTACGACCACGACCGCTACTTCGCCCCCGACATCACCGCGGTCCAGTCGCTGGTGGAGTCGGGCGAGTTCCACAGCTTCGTCCCCGGGCTCCTGCCCTCGCGCTGATGGCGCCCTTCAAGCTCCGCGCCGGCCGCAGGCCGCTCCTGGTGTCGATGCCGCACACCGGTACGCACGTGCCCGAGCCCCTGCTCTCCCGGATGACCGACGAAGCGAAACGGCTGCCAGACACCGACTGGCACCTCGAGCGGCTCTACGACTTCCTCGACGAGCTCGGCGCCTCGGTGCTCGTCGCAACGCACTCGCGCTACGTCGTCGACCTCAACCGCCCGCCCGACAACGCCAACCTCTACCCCGGGCAGGACACGACGCCGCTCGTGCCGCTCGACACGTTCCACAAGCAGCCGCTCTACCGCCGCGGCCAGGAGCCGGACTCGGGCGAGATCGTCGAGCGGGTGGCGACGTACTGGAAGCCGTATCACTCGCGGCTCTCGGAGGAGTTGCGAGCGCTGAAGAAGCAGCACGGCTACGCCCTGCTCTGGGACGCCCACTCGATTTTCTCCGTGGTGCCGCGCTTCTTTTCCGGAACGCTTAGGGATCTCAACCTCGGCACCGCCGACGGCCATTCCTGCGGCGCAGGAATCGGCGAAGGCCTGATGGGGAAAGTGTCGGGCTACAGCGCGGTGCTCAACGGCCGCTTCAAGGGCGGCTACATCACGCGCACCTACGGCGATCCGGCCAGCGGCGTGCACGCTGTGCAGCTCGAGCTGTCCGAGGCAACCTACCTGAACGAGTCCTTTCCGTTTGAATTCAGGGAAGACCTGGCGCTCCGCCTGCGCCCGCAGCTGCGCGCGCTGGTCGAGGAGTTCTGCCGCCTAGGACACGGCCGACGCACGGGTTAGCGCCGAGCGCGTACGCGAGCTCGGCCGGCGCGCCGATGTCCCAAAGCGCGAGATCGGCGTTCTTCCCGGCTTCGAGCGTGCCGTGGCGCGCCTGCAGGCCGAGCGCGCGCGCCGCGTGCTTCGTCATGCCCGCAAGCGCCTCCTCGGGCGTGAGGCGAAAGAGCGTGCACGCCATGTTGAGGATCGCGAGCGGGGAGGAGACCGGCGAGGTGCCCGGGTTGTGGTCGGTGGCGAGCGCGATCGGCACGCCGTGCTTTCTCAGCAGTTCGATCGGAGGGAGCTTCGTTTCCCTGAGGAAATAGAACGCGCCGGGCAATAACACTGCGACGCTACCCTCCCTCGCCATGGCCTCGATTCCGGACTCGGAGGAGAATTCCATGTGATCGGCCGACAGGGCACGAAAAGCGGCAGCGAGCGCGGCGCCGCCGGAATCCGAAAGCTGGTCGGCGTGCAGCTTCACGGCGAGCTTCAAATCCTTCGCCTTGCGAAAGACCTTCTCGGTCTGGGCGACATTGAAAGCGATGCTCTCGCAGAAGGCGTCCACCGCGTCGACGAGGCCTTCCTTCGCCGCGGCGGGAAGCACCTCCCCGCACACGAAGTCGATGTAGTCGTCGGCGCGCCCGGCGTATTCAGGCGGCAGCGCGTGCGCGCCTAGAAACGTGGTTTTCACCATCATTTCTCCGTCCAACCGGCGTGCCACGCGCAGCATGCGCAGCTCGGTGTCGCGGTCGAGGCCATAGCCCGACTTGATTTCGATTGCCGTTGCTCCTTCATCGAGCCACGGCTGAAGCCTTTTTCGGGAAATTCTCAAAAGCTCTTTTTCTGAAGTCGCTCGCGTCGCTTTCACCGTGGAGACGATGCCGCCGCCGGCGCGCGCAATCTCCTCGTAGCTCGCGCCCTTCAGGCGCAGCTCGAACTCGTGGGCGCGGTTTCCGGCATAGACGAGATGCGTGTGGCAGTCGATCAGGCCGGGCGTGATCCAGGTACCGCCCACGTCGTGCTCCTCGCGCGCCTCGCCGCGCCACTCGCTGCGCGGGCCGACCCAGCTGATCAAGCCGTCTTTTACCGCCAGGACGCCATCCAGGACCATCCCGTATGGCGATGCGCTGCCCATCGTCGCGAGGTTCGCGTTGATCCAGGCGGCATCGTGCATCTCGTTATCATAGCGGCGTGGAACGCTACTTCGCCCGCGACGCGCTGCTCCCCGAGGGCTGGGCCAAGGACGTGCTGCTGTCGGTCGAGGCGGGCGAGATCGTCGCGGTCGAGACCGGGGCGAGCGGTCCGCAGCCGCTCGCCGGCCCGGTGCTTCCGGGGATGGCGAACGTGCACTCGCACGCGTTCCAGCGCGCGATGGCCGGCCTCACCGAGCTGCGCGGCGCCGGCGAGGACGATTTTTGGACCTGGCGCGAGCTGATGTACCGCTTCGTCGAGCGCCTCACGCCCGACCAGGCGCAGGTCGTCGCGCACTTCCTCTACATCGAGATGCTGCGCCAGGGCTATACCGCGGTCGGCGAGTTCCACTACGTTCACCGCCCCGACGGCATGCTCCAGGCGCATCTCGATGCCGCGCGCGAGGCCGGCATCGCCATCACGCTCATGCCGTCGGTGTACCGCTGGTCGGGGTTCGGCGAGCAGCCGCTGCAGGAGCGCCAGCGCGCCTTCGAGCGCGACACCGACGCCGTGCTCGAGGCGTACAGCGGCCTCGCCGCGCGCGCCACGCCAGAGGTGAGAATCGGCGTCGCGCCGCATTCGCTGCGCGCGGTGGATCCGGCGGCGCTCGCCGCGCTGGTCGCCGGCGTCGCCCGCGACGCGCCGATCCACATCCACGCCGCGGAGCAGACGCGCGAGGTCGATGACTGCATCGCCGCGCTCGGCGCACGGCCGGTGCAATGGCTGCTCGCCAACATGCCGCTGGACCGACGCTGGTGCCTCGTCCACGCGACGCACCTCGTGCCGCAGGAGATCCAGGGACTCGCGCGCAGCGGCGCGGTGGCGGGCCTGTGCCCCAGCACCGAGGGCAACCTCGGCGACGGCGTTTTTCCGCTGCTCGGCTACCGCGCGGCGGGCGGGCGCTACGGCATCGGCGGCGACAGCCACGTCTCGCGCAACCCCGCCGAGGAGCTGCGCCTGCTCGAGTACCTGCAGCGCGTCTCGGTGAGGAAGAGGAATCTCGTGACCACGGACGACCTTCCGTCCGTAGGAACCACGCTGTGGCTCGAGGCGGCAGCGGGCGGCGCGCAGGCGCTCGGGCGGCGCATGGGCGCGCTCGCGCCCGGCATGCGCGCCGACCTCGTGGTGCTCGACGGCGAGCACCCGGACCTCGCCGCACGCGGCGGCGAAGCGGCGGCCGATGCGCTGGTGTTCTCCGGGTCGAGCGACCTGGTGCGCGACGTGATGGTCGGCGGCCGCTGGGTGGTGCAGCAGAAGCGCCACGCGGCCGAGGAGGCCGCGGCGGCGCGCTATCGCGAAGCGCTCAGGCTGCTCGTCGCCTAGTCGGCGGCGAGCTCCGGGCGGTTGCGGAAATACTCGAGCGCGCCGGGATTGGCGAGCGCCTCGAGATTCTTCACCTCACGGCCGTGCACGGCCTCGCGCACCGCGAGCTCGACGATCTTGCCGCTCTTGGTGCGCGGGATGTCCTGCACTTCCAGGATCTTCGCCGGGACATGGCGCGGAGTCGTGTTGTCCCGAATCCTTCGCTTGATTTTCCCTGTCAATTCGTTGTCCAGGGTGATGCCGTCGCGCAGCTTCACAAACAGCACCACCCGCACGTCGCCGCGCCAGTCCTGGCCGATCACCAGCGACTCGACCACCTCGTCCAGCTGTTCCACCTGGCGGTAGATCTCGGCGGTGCCGATCCTCACGCCACCGGGATTGAGCACGGCGTCGGAGCGGCCGTAGATCACGACGCCGCCGTGCGCGGTGATCTCGCACCAGTCGCCGTGGCGCCACACGCCGGGATATTTCTCGAAGTACGCCGCGCGGTACCTGGCCCCGTCCGGGTCGTTCCAGAAACCGAGCGGCATCGAGGGGAACGGTTTCGTGCAGACGAGCTCGCCTTTCTCGCCGCGCACGGCTTCGCCTTTCTCATCGAAGACATCCACGGCCATGCCGAGGCCCTTGGCCTGGATCTCGCCGCGCCACACCGGGCTCATGGGATTGCCGAGCACGAAACAAGAGACGATGTCGGTGCCGCCCGAGATCGACGACAGGCATAGGTCGCGCTTCACGGCGTCGTAGACGTAGTCGAAGCCCTCGGGCGCGAGCGGTGAGCCGGTCGAGAGGAGCGCGCGCAAGTTCTCGAGCCGGTGCGTCTCGCGCGGCCTGACGCCCATCTTCGCCAGGCTGTCGATGAACTTGGCCGACGTGCCGAGGTGCGTCATGGCTTCCCCGTCCGCCATGTCGAAAAGAATTTTTCCTCTTCCGATCGACGGAGACCCGTCGTACAGAAGCAGCGTCGCCTCGGAGGCGAGGCCCGACATGAGCCAGTTCCACATCATCCAGCCGAGCGTGGTGAAGTAGAACAGACGATCCCCGGGCCGCACGTCGCTGTGCAGCCGATGCTCCTTGAGGTGCTGCAGCAGCGTGCCGCCGGTGCCGTGCACGATGCACTTGGGCACGCCGGTGGTGCCCGAGGAGTACACGATGTAGAGCGGATGGTTGAACTCCACCTGCTCGAAGCGGATCTCGCCGGGGTCGAAGGGCTCGAGGAACTCGTCGAGCGGCGTGCCGGCGGTGGCCGGCTGGCCGAGGTAGTCGACGACCACGCACTGCTCCACGCTCGGCAGCCGGTCGAGGGCGGCCTGCGCCTTCTCCTGCGAGTCGAACTCCTTGCCGCCGTAGAGATAGCCGTCGGCGCAGAAGAACACCTTCGGCTCGATCTGCGCGAAGCGCTCGACCATGCCCTGCACGCCGAAGTCGGGCGAGCAGCTCGACCAGATCGCGCCCAGGCTCGCCGTGGCGAGCATCGCCGCGGCGGCCTCGGGCAGGTTCGGCAGGTAGCCCGCTACGCGGTCGCCCTTCTCCACGCCGGCGTCGGCGAGCGCCTGGGCGATGCGCGAGACCAGGTCGTAGAGGTTGCGATGGCTGAGGCGGCGGCGGATCCGGTCTTCGCCCCAGAACACGATCGCCTCGCCGCCGTCGCGCCGGCGCAGCAGGTTCTGCGCGAAGCTGAGCTTCGCCTCGGGAAACCAGCGCGCGCCCGGCATGCGATCGCCGTGCACGAGCGCCGGCCCGGCGCGCACGCCCTGCACCTCGCAGAAGTCCCACAGCAGGGTCCAGAACTCGGCCGCGTGCGTGCACGACCAGGCGTGGAGCTCGTCGTAGCTCTTCTTGCCCGCGCGCGCCATGAACCGCGCCATCTGCGTCGCCGCGGCGCGCTCGGGCGAGGGCTGCCAGAGGGGCGCTAGCTCAGCAATGAGCGGATCCTTTCGGGAATGCGCACCGGCTTCTGCTTTTCCATGTCGATGAAGACGACCGTCGCCTCGCCATCCGCGTAGACCTGGCGATCCATGGTCAATTCATAGTACGTCGGCACGCTCGAGCCCCCCGGGATTCCCACGGAAAGCTTGACTTCGACCGTGCCGGGATAGTTGAGCGGGCGCTTGAAGTTGCACGAAGCGTTGGCGACGACAATGCCGGTTTCGTTCCAGGCCTCGCCGCGCGGCAGGAGCGCGTCGAACCAGCCGATGCGCGCCTGCTCCATGAAGCGGAAGTACACGGTGTTGTTCACGTGGCCCATCGCGTCCATGTCGCCCCAGCGAATGGGAATACGCTCCACGTGCATCAGTTTCTGATCCGGTTTCTTATCCGCCATCGGTGGCTGATTATAATTCTGCGCGATGAGCCGCGAATCGATGCAGTACGACGTGGTCGTGGTCGGCGGCGGACCGGCGGGCCTCGCGGCTGCGATCCGCGTGAAGCAGCTCTCGCCCGACACCACGGTGTGCGTGCTCGAGAAGGGTTCCGAGATCGGCGCGCACATCCTCTCGGGCGCGGTGATGGACCCGCGCGCCATCGGCGAGCTCATCCCCGACTGGAAGGAGAAAGGCGCGCCGCTCAATACGCCCGTCACCGAAGATCGCTTCCTTTTTCTTACCGAAAAGGGTGCGCTGCGCACGCCGCGGTTCCTGCTCCCTGCCTGCTTCCGCAACCACGGCAACTACGTGATCAGCCTGGGCGCCTTCTGCCGCTGGCTCGGCACGCAGGCCGAGGCCTGCGGAGTCGAGATCTTCCCGGGCTTCGCCGCCACGGAGCTCCTATTCGAAGGAGATAGAGTCAAGGGCGTGGCGACCGGCGACATGGGTGTCAACAGGAAGGGCGAGAAGACCGACGCCTACCAGCCCGGCATGGAGCTGCACGGCAAATACACGTTCTTCGCCGAAGGCGCTCGCGGCCAGCTCGGGCGGCAGCTCGAAGGGCGATTTCGCCTCAGGACCACGCCCCAGGTGTACGGCATCGGCCTGAAGGAGCTGTGGGAAGTGAAGCCTGAGAAGCACCAGCCCGGCCTCGTCATCCATACCGCCGGCTGGCCGCTCGACGCCGATACCTATGGCGGCTCCTTCCTCTACCACCAGGAGAACCGCCAGGTCGCCGTGGGCTTCGTCGTCGGCCTCGGCTATTCGAACCCCTACCTTTCCCCGTACGAGGAGTTCCAGCGGTTCAAGACGCATCCGGCGATCCGCGCCTTCCTCGAAGGCGGCAAGCGCCTCGCCTACGGAGCGAGGGCGATCGCCGCGGGCGGCCTGCAGTCGCTGCCTCGCCTCGCCTTCCCGGGCGGGGTGCTGGTCGGCGACGAAGCCGGCTTCCTCAACGCCTCGCGCATCAAGGGCAGCCACGCGGCGATCAAGTCCGGCATGCTGGCGGCCGAGGCCGCGGTTCCCGCTCTCAAGAACGGGCGCGAAGGCGACGAGCTCGCGACCTATCCCGAATCGTTCCGCGCGAGCTGGCTCCACGACGAGCTCCACAAGGCGCGCAATTTCAAGCCGTGGATGTCGAAGGGCCTCTACCTTGGAACCATGATGGTGGGCGTCGACCAGGTGCTCTTCCGCGGAAGGGCGCCCTGGACGCTCAAGCACGATCACGCCGATCATGAAACCTTGGTCCCTAAGTCGAAGGCGCGACCGATTCAGTATCCCAAGCCCGACGGCGTCCTGACCTTCGATCGCCTGACCGACCTCTCCTTCTCCAACACCAACCACAACGAAGATCAGCCTGCGCACCTGACGCTGAAGGATGCTTCTGTTCCCGTAAATACGAATCTTCGGATCTATGCCGGTCCGGAGAGCCGCTACTGCCCGGCCGGCGTCTACGAGTTCGTCGACCTCGAGACCAGGCCGCGGCTGCAGATCAACGCGCAGAACTGCGTGCACTGCAAGACCTGCGACATCAAGGACCCGACGCAGAACATCGTCTGGGTCGCCCCCGAGGGCGGCGGCGGGCCGAATTATCCGAACATGTAAGCCTACCGGCCGCGCGATGCGAGAAGCTTCGACCAGTCACCCGGCTGCCTGAACCCTTCGCCGCAGTCGTCGCCCATGCTGGTCGACGCCACGTGCGTCACGGCGTCGAGCATCGACTTGGTGAAGGGTTGCTCGTCCGCGAAGCCGAGCTTGCGCTTGACCTCCCGATTGCCCTGCGTGGTTACGCCGGAATGGCTCAGCACGAAGGTGTCGAAGTACTGCTTCTGCACGGACATCGGGATCTTCTGCGCAGCGAGATAGGCCTGCAGCTCGTCGTCCTTGAAGGGATAGGGCATCCCTTTCCAGAACGGATTGAACAATCCGTCCCAATGGTTGGGAATGTAGGCCCCGGGATGGATGACGGGCACGA
>Ga0075423_10002447_pt1 | contig 16850 bp, 15 predicted proteins | sample SoiMethybrSBSTD2_FD_80114 | JGI IMG/M metagenome (GOLD analysis project Ga0075423, IMG submission 80114) | Bulk soil microbial communities from a Populus tree surrounding site in Tennessee, USA - Soil MetaG P. TD hybrid SBSTD2 | ecosystem: Environmental > Terrestrial > Soil > Tree plantation...
ACGATCGTCGGCGAAGTGATGGGCCGTCGCCTGTCCGAGTTGAGCCTGGTGCGCGATGTGTATGAAGCGCATCCGAGCGTGCCGGGTGTCGAAGTCATGCGCTGGCTGCCTGCGGAGCGCGGCGTCTTTTCCGCATTCTTCGTCACCGGTGCGAAGTGGAACGTCGCGCGAAGCTGGCTGGTGAATACGAACGTGTTGATCCGGGCGACCGACGCGGGACTGCGTGCGCGGGTCACCCCGGCGGTCTCGATCGACTACTCCTTCGAGAGATGAGCACTCACGATCCACTCGAGTCGCGGGGGTTTCACGGTCCGTCGCCCGCTCAGAGCGAGGCCGACGACACCGGCCTTGGTGCGTTCGCGCCCGAGTGTGTGAGTGCGTGGCAGAGCGACTTTGCCGAGGAGGATGCGGGCGGCGAAGCCGATGCGCATCAGCCCTTCGACTACGAGCGGGAAGGGTTGGGGATCGAGGATATCGACCCGGATCTCGAATCCGAGCCGGTACAACCCGATCCCGTTCCAGCCGCGCGTTCGACACCGCGCTGGATCTTCCAGGCCGTGCGGGCGTGTGTGATTTTCGTCCTCGGACTCGCGACCTTCTACTACACGCAGGAACCGAACCGGGTGAAACGGACCGCGAGTACTGCGGCACCGAAACCGTCCTCGCTGCCTGCGCCCGCCCCTTCACCCGCCTTGCATGTCGAGGCTCCCCCACAGTTGGCTGTCCCGAGCGCCACGCGCGAGGGCGGCCAATCGGCGCCGTCTGCTGATTCACGCCCGGCAGCGGCGCCGATCCTTCCCGCCTACGCTAAAACTCCGGCGGACAGGTCTATAGCGAGTGCAGGGCGACCGTTGAAGGAACGAACAGAGATCGCCGTCGCACCTGCCATCGAATCGACCGCATCGACGGTTGCGGCAACACGGCCTGAGCCCGAGCCGGTACCGCTAGCGGCGAACAGCCCGGAGCCTGCACCAGTGGCGCTCGAGCCGATCAACATTCGCGAGGTCGAGCTCACACAACATCGCGCCGCGATCCGCGAACTGCTCGATGCGTATCGCGAATCGTACGACCGGCTCGACGCGCTTTCGACTGCAAGACTGTGGCCCGGAGTGGATACGGCAGCGCTGTCGCGCGCGTTCTCCACGTTGAGCAGCCAGCAGGTGGACTTCGATTCCTGCAAGCTCGATCTCGATCAAGGCTTGTCGGCCGGTGGACATTACCAGCGGGCGACGGCGCTCTGTAGCGGATCGCTCACGTATACGAGACGCGTCGGCAATGCCTCGCCGCAGTCACGATCGCTGGCGTGGACGTTCGATCTGGATCGCACCTCAGGACGGTGGCTGATTCGTCGAGTCGTTGCGAAATAGCTGGCCCTACGGCTGGCGGTGGGTGGCGGCGGGATCGACGTCCTTCACGATGAACAGCTTTTCGCCTGGCTTGATCAGGCCGAGATCGCGGCGGGCGAGATCCTCGATCGCCGCCGGATCTTCACGAAGCCGCCGCGCCTCTTCGCGCAGCCGCGCGTTCTCGGCCCGCACCCGCGCCAACGACTGCTCGAGCGCTCGATACTCCTGACGCTTCTTCAGCATCTCGACCAGGCCCTTCTCGCCAACGAGGCCGTCGAGCACCAGCACGCAGCCGATGAACAGGATCAGATACTGCACGACGCGCCGGCCGCGGCGCCGGAGCGTCTGACTGTTCGACGGAGAGGGCGGCGGAGAGATCTTCACTGGGTGGTCGTGCGAGAATAGCGCGTTTTTGATCGCGAGTACACGTCTTAGTAACAAACGCGCTCGAAAAAGTACAGCGAAAAGATGCGCGACACATCCATCCCATCCGTTTCGATCGTCCTCACGACGCTGGGCCGGGACCACGACGCGAGCGCGATCGCGACCGCGCTCGTCGAGGAGCGTCTCGCCGCGTGCGTCAACATCGTTCGAGGCATCACGTCAATTTACGCGTGGAAGGGAAGTATCTCCGAGGACGATGAGCAGCAGCTCGTGATCAAGACCAGCACCGGCAAGGTCGCGGCGCTGGAGGCCCGGCTTCGCGAGCTGCATCCGTACGAAACGCCGGAATTCCTCGTGATTCACGCCGGCGGCGGATCGGAGTCGTATCTCGACTGGGTCGCCGAATCGGTTGGCTGAGCCGCTGTGTCGGTTTTCTCAACCTTAGGGTGCAGGAGTCAGTCAATGGCGGCCCGATGCATTCCTCTCGCGTTCCTTGCCCTAGGCGTCACGGTGCCCGCGCTCGCGCAGTCGATCCCACCTCCGCATGCCGAGGTCCAGACGGGATGGGTCGGCTTCGTCGACGATGCCATGATCGATCACGCGGCGTTCGGCGGCTCCGCACGCGTCTACCTCACGCCACGAGTCGCGGTCGGTCCGGAGGTGGCCTACCTGCGTGGCCCCGGCTCCGACCGCGACCTCATGGTCACCGGGAACCTCACGTTCGACGTCCTCGGCCCCCGCAACGGAAGGCCGCCGCGCGTGACCCCGTTCTTCACCGTCGGTGGCGGCTACGAACGTCATTCCGATCGCTTTGGAACAGCGACGTTTTCATCGTCTGAAGGCGCCTTCACCGGGGGCGGCGGCGTGCGGGTGTGGATCACCGATCGGGTGTTCGGCACGGTCGAAACGCGGATGGGATGGGAGCCGCATTTCCGCATCACCGGTGGAATCGGCGTGGCAGTACGATAGCCACGATGGATCTCGTCGTCCTGCATGAGCACCCGGAGTGGCAGAAGCCGCTTTTTGCCGCACTTGACCGGCGCCGCATCTCGTACGCGCCGTTTGATCTGAAACGGGCGGCGTTCAGCAACACCGAGCCGCCGCTCACGAAGCTCTATTTCAATCAAGCCAGCCCGAGCGCCTATGTGCGCGGCAATACCCGGGCGGTGCCGCTGGCGCTGGCGTTCATGCGGACGCTCGAACGACAGGGTGCGCGAGTGCTGAACGGGGCCGACGTGTTCGCGCTCGAGTTGAGCAAGAGCGCACAGGCGACGCTGCTTCACACGCTCGGCATTGATACGCCGCGGTCGATCACGTTCAACGACGTCAATGCCCTACACGGCTTCGCGGATCGCATCGAGTGGCCGGCGATCCTCAAGCCGGACCAGGGCGGCAGCGGCGCCCGCATCCACGTCGTCGAATCGCTGCCGCAGGTCGAGTCGATCTTTGCGGCGGATCCCTCGATCTGGCAGCCCGACAATCTGTTTCTCCTGCAGGAGTATCTGCCGCACGATCCCGAGCAGGGCATCGTGCGGCTCGAGTTCGTAGGGGGCGAGCTGCTGTACGCGATGCGGGTGATCACGCACGGGCGCTTCAATCTGTGTCCGTCGCCGGTATGCAACCCCGATGATGGTGAAGGGGTGTGCGAAGTTCCGGCTGAGATACCCACCGCTCCCGTGGAGTTCTATCCCTATGCCGACGTGCCGCGCGAGGCCGTGGAGACGGCCAAGCGAATCGTGTGCGCAGCGCGACTCGACGTGGGTGGGATCGAGTACCTCGAAACGCCCGACGGCCGTCGTGTCTTCTACGACATCAACGCCAATTCCAACCTGCGTCCGTCGGTCGCCGCAGCGTTTGGCTTCGACCCGTTCGAACGCGTCGTGTCATATCTGGAGCGCCAAATCCAACTGTCGTAGGGCGGGTCTTGCTGTTTAGACCCGCCGTTGCGTGGCTTCGAATCAGCGTTTGGGTGATTCGTTACGCTAACGAGCCGGGTCTACAGAGCAAGACCCGGCCTACGAACGTCCGCGTCGTCGCTTGAGGAATGCGATCGCTGGTGGCACCAGGGAAATCGCAATGACGACCGCGACGACGTAGTGAATGCGCTTCTCGATGTTGGGCACCAGGTTGCCCAACAGATAGCCGGCCGTCGTCATGCTCCCGACCCACAGAATCGCGCCGACGACGTTGTAGGTGGCGAACTGCCGATAGCCCATCTCCGCGACGCCGGCAACCACGGGCGCGAACGTCCGCAGAATCGGAATGAACTGCGCCAGCACGATCGTCTTGCCGCCGTGCTTCACGTAGTAGTCGTGCGTCATCGTCAGATGCTCGCGACGAAACAGCAGCGAGTTGGGACGCTGATAGAGCGCCATGCCGGTGCGATGCCCGATGAAGTATCCGGTAGCGTTTCCGAGTATCGCCGCCGGAATCAACGCGAGGATCAGCGATGCGAATTTGAAGTCACCGCGCGCAGCAAAAAGGCCGGCCGTGATCAGCAACGAGTCGCCAGGCAGGAAGAAGCCGATCAGCAGGCCGGTTTCGGCAAAGATGACTGCGACGATCCCGTAGAAGCCGACGATGCGAATGAGCTCGGGGACGTTATAGACAGTTTGAAAGAAGCTCTGAATGAGATCCATCAGATCTGTTCGAGTGCCTGAGCGAGGTCTTCCTTCAAATCGTTCACGTCCTCGATGCCGACCGACACGCGAACCATGTCGTCGGTCAGTCCGATCTGCAGGCGCCGTTCGGGGGGCACCGAGGCGTGGGTCATCGTGGCTGGATGGCTGATCAGCGTCTCGACACCGCCCAGGCTCTCGGCCAGCGCCATCAGCTTCACGTTGTTGAGCAGCGTGCGCGCGTGATCGAGCGTGCCGAGCTCGAACGAGATCAGTCCGCCGAAGCCGCGCATCTGCCGCCGCGCCAGCGCGTGATGAGGATGATCCGGCAGACCAGGGTAGTGCACCTTCTTCACTTTCGGATGCGAGGCCAGGAACTCGGCGAGGATCTGCGTGCTGGCGTTGTGACGCGCCATCCGCAGCGGCAGCGTCTTGGTTCCGCGCAGCACCAGCCACGCGTCCATCGGTCCCAGGATCGCGCCTTCGGCATTCTGCACGAACCGCAGCCACTCGATGTGGTCGTCGCGCACCGCGACGACGATGCCGCCGACGCTGTCGCTGTGGCCGTTGAGAAACTTCGTGGTGCTGTGCACCACGAGATCGGCGCCGAACCCGATCGGCCGCTGCACGTACGGACTGGCGAACGTGTTATCGACCACGACGATGACGCCGCGCTCGTGCGCGATCTCGCAGGCCGCGGCCAGGTCGGTGATCCGCAGCACCGGATTGGTCGGCGTTTCGAGGAAGAGCATCTTCGTCGACGGCCTGATCGCGCGGCGAATCTCGCCGAGATTCGACGTGTCGACGTAGGTGAAATCGAGCTGATACTTGCGCAGCACGCGCTCGAACAGGCGGTAGGTGCCGCCGTAGGTGTTGTCGGTGACCACGATGTGATCGCCCGATTGCAGCAGCGTCATCACTGCGCCCTCGGCTGCCATGCCAGACGCAAAGGCAAACGCCGCCTTGCCGCCTTCGATCGCCGCGACATTGCCCTCGAGGGCCGCGCGCGTCGGATTCTGTGTGCGGGCGTACTCGTAGCCCTTGTGCTTGCCGAGCGCCTCCTGCACGTAGGTCGAGGTCTGATAGATGGGGGTGATGATGGCGCCGGTGGACGGATCGGGCTCCTGGCCGGCATGCACGCAGATCGTGTCGAACCGGGCGGTGTCGCGTAGCTTCACGCCCGCAAGAGTACTCTAGACTAACGCTGAACTCCCAACGCGAGCGCCGCCCGACCACGTGCCCGAACCGCTGCAACTCCCACCAGCACCACCGCCATCGCGCGCCCGTGCGCTTCGTGCGTGGTTGACGACCACGTTCGTCGGCCGCGCCCTGCTGGTTGGGGTCGCGATCAAACTGATCGCGTTGGTGGTGACCGTCGCTGCGGGGCACTCGACGCCAGTCGACCGCTTCGACAGCCTCGGCGACATCGCGCTCGTCACCGCGGCCGTCGTCCTCGGCTATCGCGTTTACATCGATGCGAAGCGCCGGCTGCTGTGGCGCGTGCGCCGTAAGTTGATCGTCTCGTACGTCTTCGTCGGCCTCGTGCCCGTTCTCCTGATCATCTCCTTCTTCCTCGTTGCCGGTGTGCTGTTGTTCTTCAACATCAGCGGCTATGTGCTGCAGAACAAGTTCGCGTCGCTCGTCGACGAGACGCGTTTCTTCGCCGAGAGCGCATCCCTCGAGCTGCAGCAGGCCCACACCGTCGACGAGGTCCGCGTTGCGTTGACGCGCCGGCAGGGCGCGGCGGCCACACGCTACGCCCTGTCGTCGTATGCCGTCGTTCCCATGCCCAAGCGGTGCACGCCGGAGAGTCGCATTCCTCTCACTGGCGTGATCACCGCGGGCGGCTGGTCGCACGTGCAGCCGCCGCGGACGATTCCCGAATGGCTGTCCTGCAACGACGTCGCCAGCATCATGACCGAGAGCGGAGCCGACGGCGAGCACGCCTTCGCGCGCGCGGTTACATGGCCGGCCGGCCTCAATGCCGCGGTGATCGTCGACGTGCCGTTCGACGCCGACCTCACCCGAAAAGTGCACGACGAAACCGGTATCACGATCGGCGACATGCTCGTGGGTGAGTTCCTCGAGGAGCCGGCGCAGACGGAGCGAGCGAGCAAGGCGCAGGCGCCTCCCAAGAGTCGACTGGTCATCGGACCATTGAACATTGGCACCGGCATGCAGGGCGGAGGCGTGCAGTCCGCCGCCGTCGTGGTCTATCGCGACTGGGGGACGGGCGAGATGCAGTCGCTGTTCATCCGATTCGGGATCGAGCCGGCAACTGTTTTCCGCTACCTCTCGGGACCATCGTTCGGCTTCACCAATCTCACCTTCGGGCAGATCCTCCTCATCCTGCTCGCCGTGATCGGGGTGATGTTCCTGATCATTCAGGGTGTGGCGTTCCTGATGGGACTCACGCTGGCGCGGTCGATCACCGGATCGGTGCACGAGCTGTTCGTCGGCACCGAACGACTGCGGCGCGGCGACTTCTCGCACAAGATCGCGATTCGGTCACGCGATCAGCTCGGTGAGCTGGCGGCGTCGTTCAACTCGATGTCGGCCAGCATCGAGGATCTGCTCGAGCAGAAGGCAGAGAAGGAGCGCCTCGAACAGGAGCTGCGCATCGCGCGCAGCATCCAGATGTCCCTGTTGCCGTCGGGGTCGTACTCGATGCGCGGCATCTCGCTGACCGGGCATTGCGAGCCGGCGCGCGAAGTGGGCGGCGACTACTACGACTTCCTGCCGCTCGACGAGACGCGGATGGGAATTCTCATCGCCGATGTCGCCGGCAAGGGCACCTCCGCGGCGCTGTACATGGCGGAGCTGAAAGGGTTGATGCTGTCGCTTAGCCAGCTGCACGCCTCCCCTCGTGAGCTGCTCATCGTCGCCAACCGGATCATCTCGAAGCATCTCGACGCGCGAAGCTTCATCACGATGATCTACGCGGTGGTCGACGTCGAACGGCGGACGTTGACCGTGGCGCGTGCCGGCCATTGTCCGCTCGTTTTCGTCCCGGGTTCGCACGCCTCGTGTCGAGACGCGCAGTCGGTTCAGCCAGACGGCATGGTGCTCGGCCTGGCCCTCGACAACGGCGAGGTCTTCAATCGCCTGCTCGAAGAAGTCACCCTGCCGCTCGGGACCGGCGATCTGTTCCTGCTCTACACCGACGGCATCAGCGAAGCGATGAACGTCGAAGGCGACTGTTTCGGCGACACGCGCCTGGCCGACCTCGCTCGCGAGCACGCCGATCTTGGATCGAACGAGTTGCGCGCGCGCATCCTGGACGATGTGCGGCGCTTTGCCGGCGCCGCCCCACAGCACGACGACATGACCATGGTGTTGGTGAAAGTCGGCAATCTCTGATAATCGTCAGTCAACGATGAGCCCGGTCGTGGTTTTCACCACTGCGTCAGACATCGAGGCCAGCGTCGTGATGGCGCTGCTCGATAGTCATGGGATCGACGCCTTTCGCATCTCGGGTCACCCGCAGGGAATCTGGCCGATGGCGGTGAGCTCGCTCGGACAGATCAAGGTGGCAGTCGCCGAGCCCGACGCCGAGCAGGCACGACGTGTGATCGACAGCCATCGCCAGGACGTCGGCGCCCGCGTGGTGCGGCTGCGCGACGAGTTCGACGATCTGCAGGCGCGCATCGCCTATCGCTTCCGCGATCGCGGTCTGCTCGAGCACGCCCTGACGCACAAGTCGCGCGCCGCCGAAGATGCGTCCGGCGGCGTCGCCGACAACGAGTCGCTCGAGTTTCTCGGCGATGCGGTGCTGGGCCTGGTGGTGGCCGACGCGCTCTTTCATCTGTATCCGTCCTACGACGAAGGACAGAAATCGAAGGCCAAGGCGGCGATCGTCTCGACGCAGTCGCTGGCCCGACATGCCGAGCGGCTTCGTCTCGGCGAGCATCTGATTCTCGGCCGCGGCGAGGAGAAGACCGGAGGGCGATTCAAGCAAGCGCTGCTGGCCGACGCCTACGAAGCGCTGATCGCCGCCATCTATCTCGATGGCGGGCTCGAGGCGGCCGAAACGTTTCTGCGCCGCGAGTTGAACGATGCGCTCGAAGAGGGGAGCGCGCAGACGTTTGCGCGCGACTACAAGTCGGCGCTGCAGGAACGGCTGCAGGCGCTCGGCCGTCCCCTGCCCGAATACCGCGTCTCGGGCGAGTCGGGGCCCGATCATCGCAAGACCTTCAGCGTGGAAGTGGTCGTGAACGGGGACGTGCTCGGCGCCGCGACGGGGCGTGCGAAGAAGGAAGCGGAGCAGGAGGCGGCGCGCGAAGCGTTGCACAAACTCGGGTGACGGAAGAGCAGGTCTACGACGCGATTGGTGAGGAGGGCTTCGCACGTCTCGTGCGCGCGTTCTACGCGCAGGTGCCTGGCGACGACATCCTCGGGCGTCTATATCCTCCGCACGATCTCGAGGGCGCGGAGCAGCGGCTGCGCGATTTTCTCGTCGGCCGCTTCGGTGGTCCACCGCGCTACATCGAAGCGCGCGGCCACCCGCGGCTGCGCATGCGGCATATGCCGTTTCTCATCGACGAGGCCGCGCGCAATCGATGGGTGCAGTTGATGGACCGAGCGCTGGATGAGGCGAGGTTGCCCGAAGACGTGACGATGCTGCTACGCGAGTTCTTTCAGAGCGTGGCAACGTTCCTGAGAAACACGTGACGCGCTTTCGGCGGGTGTGAAGACCCGCCCTACACGGTCCGAGCGCGCTAACAGACAGTGTAGGCCGGGTCCTTTGACCCGGCGTGTCTCAATCGATCTCGATGATGCCCCAGCTTTTCCGCTCTTCCGCCGTTGGCTCTGCGCCGGCACCAGCGAAGGCGAGCACTGGCGACGCTTCGCGCGCGGGCACGCGTCCGAGCGCGTAGTGCTGCACTTCGCGGACGACGTCTTCATCCGACGGCGCGGTTGACTTGCAGTTCAATCGTACCCACAACCGCAGCACGGGATCAGTGAACGCATAGCGCTTCTGACGCGATACGACGAGGTCCACGTCTTCGAGCCACGACAGATAATCCTTCGTCGATCCTGGCGTGCGCCGCAGGCGGTGAGAGATCTCGGTGAGTGTGAGGCCTTCTTCTTCGGCGAGGATGTCGAGGATCGCCTTGAGCGCGCCGTAGCCGCGGGCGCGATGGAGGCGCAGCTCGTAGCAGAACCGGCACCAGTGCGACAGCGCACCGTCGGCCGACAACAGCGCGGTGAGCGCGCTGATCGGATCGGCGACGCCGCCCATCTGCGCCATGGCGTCGCCGAGCAATTTCACGTAGGCGGCGCGGCCGTCGCTGAGCGACGTCACCACGCGCCCAAGGTGATCGCGATCGTCAGTCGCCATCTGCTCGTAGCCATTGAAGGCTGGGGCCAGCAGATCAGTGACGTCGGGCGAGGTCAACGCCGCCTGGTGCATCACCTCGAAGCGCGCAGTCGCATCGCGCAGCAGCCGGTGCGCGCGCGCCACATAGCGCGTCGTCATCACGAAGCGGTTCGGACTTTCCGCCAGCGCGTCGAGCAGCTCGCGCAGCACGCGGCGCAGACCGGGGAAGCTTTCGAACGTGCGCAGCTCGAGGAACTCGTCGAGCAGGAACGTGCACGGCTCACCGCCGGGCGCGCGCGCCGTGTCGAAGAAGGCCAACAAGGCGTCGAACGCATCCCGCGCCGAGGTCGGCGTGTGATCGGCGCCATGCCAGCGGAACGGAGACAAGGAGGTCACCGCGTCCAGAAAGCGTTCTGGCGTGGTGGCGCATCGTTCGATGTCTATGTACTGCGCGGCGCCGCGACCCATCCGCTCGCGGCATCGGTGCAGGAGCCACGTACGTCCGGTACCGCATCCCCCGAGTACGACCGGGATGCGGGAAGGAGAGGCCTCGAGTGCGCTCTGCACTCGACGTTCGAACCCAGCCACTGGACCCGTCATTCCACCACTCCGTCAGTCACGCCTTCGTCCAATTCATCGCACGCTAGTACGCGTCGTACGGTCTTCTTGCGTCTCAATGCTTGCGTTCCCGCATTGGAATTCTCACCCCGCGCGCCTCTGCCGCGGCAATCGCTTCGGGATATCCCGCATCGGCATGCCGCGCCACGCCGATGCCCGGATCGCTCGTCAGCACTCGCTCCAGCCGCTCGTCCGCTTCTCGCGATCCGTCGGCGACGATGACCATGCCGGCATGAAGCGAGTAGCCGATGCCGACGCCGCCGCCATGATGCACCGACACCCACGTCGCACCGGCCGAGGCGTTGACCAGCGCGTTGAGAATCGGCCAGTCGGCGATCGCATCGCTGCCGTCGCGCATCTCCTCGGTCTCGCGATTGGGCGAGGCCACCGATCCGGTGTCGAGATGATCGCGGCCGATCACGATCGGCGCTCGCAACTTACCATTTCGCACGAGCTCGTTGATCTTCAACCCGAAGCGCGCGCGATCGCCGTAGCCGAGCCAGCAGATGCGCGCTGGCAGTCCTTGGAAGGCCACGCGCTCGCGCGCCATGGCGATCCATCGACACAATGCCGCGTTGTCTGCAAACATCTCGAGTGCGGTGTCGTCGGTGATGCGAATGTCGTCGGGATCGCCTGAGAGGGCCGCCCACCTGAACGGTCCCTGACCCTCACAGAACAGCGGTCGCACATATTCAGGCACGAAGCCCCGAATGTCAAACGCTCGATCGACACCGGCGCGTTTCGCCTGCGCACGAATGTTGTTGCCGTAGTCGAACGTCACCGCGCCGCGTGATTGTAGCGTGAGCATCGCCTCGACGTGCCGCGCCATCGACTGCATCGATCGCTCCACGTACGCGTCGGGCTGCCTTTCGCGAAGCGTCATCGCTTGAGCAAACGATATGCCGGACGGGACATACCCGTTGAGCGCATCGTGCGCCGATGTTTGATCGGTCAAGACGTCCGGTGTGACACCGCGACGCACGAGCTCAGGCAAAACGTCTGCCGCATTGCCCTCGAGTCCGATCGATCGAGCGACACCGTTCCGGCGCCATTCGTCGAGGCGCCGCAATGCGTCGTCCACGCTTGTCGTCGCCTCGTCCAGATAGCGTGTTTCGATCCGGCGCTGGATGCGCGTGGGGTCGACTTCGATGATGAGCGCGGCGGCGCCATTCATCGTTGCGGCCAGCGGCTGCGCGCCGCCCATGCCGCCGAGTCCCGCGGAGACGAGCGTGTGTCCGTGCAGGCTGCCGCCGAAATGCCGGCGCGCAGCGGCGGCGAAAGTCTCGTAGGTGCCTTGCAAAATGCCTTGCGTGCCGATGTAGATCCAGCTGCCGGCTGTCATCTGACCGTACATCGTCAGACCGCGGTGCTCGAGATCCCGAAAGTTTTCCCACGTCGCCCATGCCGGTACGAGCAGCGCGTTGGCAATCAGCACACGCGGTGCCGCCGCGTGCGTGCGAAACACCGCTACCGGTTTCCCTGATTGCACGAGGAGGGTCTCGTCCTGATCGAGGCGACGCAATTCCGACACAATCGCGTCGTACGATTCCCAGTTGCGCGCCGCCTTGCCCGATCCGCCGTAGACGACGAGATCGTCGGGGCGTTCGGCAACATCGGGATCGAGGTTGTTCATCAGCATCCGCATGGCGGCTTCCTGCGGCCATCCCTTGCACGAGATCGTCGTGCCTCGTGGTGCGCGAATGGTGCGAGTGCTGATGGTCATGACGCGAAGCGCCTCGGTGATGTGATCACGCGCGGCGCGGGAAGATCAGACACTAAGAATCGCGGGCGAGCGTGTCAATGAATTTCCAAAAAAAAATTCAGTTGACTTTCAACGGACACGCGCGATCCAGATCGCCGGCGTCGATCATCTCCGCGATCAGCGCGATGTCGTGCGACGGCGCGCGATCGGCGTCGAGCGCGGACACACGCGCGCGAATACTTTCATGCACGCGCGTGAGCGGCGCCGAGGTCGCCAGCGGCGCGAGCAGATCGATCGCCTGCGCTGCGCACAGCAACTCCACCGCGATCACCATGCGCGCGAGATCAACGGCGCGCGCGGCCTTCAGCGCCGCCGTCATGCTCATGCTGACGTGATCTTCTTTGTTGCCCGAGGTCGGGATGGTATCGACGCTGGCCGGATGCGCGAGCGTCTTGAGCTCGGAGGCGAGCGCCGCAGCGGTGACCTGCGCCATCATCAGCCCCGATTGCAGTCCGCCGTGCCGGGTGAGGAAGGCCGGTAGGCCGCTGCTGGCCGGATTCACCAGCCGATCGGCGCGGCGTTCGCTGATCGTCGCCAACTGCGTCAGCCCGATACAGAGGACATCGGCGGCGAGACCGATCGGCGCGCCATGGAAGTTGCCGCCCGAGATGATGTCGCGGGTGCCGGCGAACACCATCGGGTTGTCGGTCGCGGCATTGGCTTCGGCGTGGAAGGCCCGGCGCGCGAACGCCATCGCTTCGCGTGCCGCGCCGTGCACCTGCGGCGCGCAGCGCATGGAGTAGGCGTCCTGCACGCGACCGCAGTTGGCGTGATTGGCGTTGATCGGGCTGCCGATCAGCAGACGACGGAGGTTGTCGGCGGACGTCGATTGTCCGGCGATGCCGCGGGCATCGTGAATACGCGGATCGAACGGCTTGGTCGATCCCTGCAGGCCGTCGATGCTCAAGGCGGCGGCGATATCGGCGGCGCGCGCCAGGCGCTGCGCACCGTCGATCGCCAGACCGAGGAGCGCCGTCGACGGCTGCGTGCCGTTGATCAACGCCAGGCCTTCTTTCGGCGCCAGGACGACAGGATCGAGCCTCACACGTTTCAGCGCCGTCGCACCCGGTTCGCGTGCGCCTTCGTGCCAGACCTCGCCTTCGCCGATGAGCACCAGTGCCAGATGCGCCAGCGGCGCGAGATCGCCGCTGGCGCCGACCGATCCGCGCGACGGCACCACCGGATGCACGCCGGCGTTGAGCAGCGCCAGCAGCAGATCGAGCGTCTCGATGCGGATCCCGGAGAACCCCTTCGCCAGCACGTTCGCGCGCAGCGCCATCGTCGCGCGCACCACCGGGATCGACAGCGGCTCGCCGACGCCGGCGGCGTGGCTGCGCAGCAGATTGACCTGCAGCTCGGCGATCGATTCGTGCGGAATGCGTACTTCGGCGAAGCTGCCAAAGCCGGTGTTGATGCCGTAGGTCGGCGCATCGTGCTGCGCGAACTCGTCGACGACATCGCGCGCCGCGCGTACGCGCTCGCGCACCACGTCGCTCAACGCGACCGGCGCGTTGTCGTACGCGATCGTGACGAGGTCATCGAGCGTCAGCGAATTGCCGTCGAGGGCGATTGGCATCGCAGTTCTCTGTTCGGCGTTCGATGTTCGGAGTTCGTGCCTGCCGTTTGCGGTTCTCAGTTCCCTGTTCGCTTGCTCGAAGGGCTCCGTGGCTGACGAACGCGAACGCCGAATCGCGAACCATGAACAGCCGAACATCGAACGTCGAACATCGAACGTCGAACATCGAACGTCGAACATCGAACCCCGAACGGTAGCCGCGTTCTGAACTACGATATACCCGAATGTCGAAGACGAACATCGCCGTACTCGGCGCGCAGTGGGGCGACGAAGGCAAGGGCAAGATCGTCGACATGCTCACGCCGCATTTCTCTGCGGTCGCGCGCTATCAGGGTGGCCACAACGCCGGCCATACGGTGTACGTGCAGGGCAAGAAGTTCGTCCTGCACCTGATCCCGTCCGGCATCCTGCATCCTGGCGTCATCTGTCTCATCGGCAACGGCGTCGTCGTCGATCCGCAGGCGCTCTTCGCCGAGGTCGACGAGTTGGCGCGCGCCGAGATCCATGTCGACGGCCGCCTGTTCGTCAGCGAGAAGGCGCACGTCATCCTTCCATATCATCGCGAGCTCGACGTGCTGTCGGAAGCCCGTCGCGGCGAGCGGAAGATCGGCACCACGTCGCGCGGGATCGGTCCGGCGTACGAAGACAAGATCGGCCGCCGCGGCGTCCGCGTCTGCGATCTGCTCGGCGATCGCACCGCGCTGGCGGACGAAGTGCGCGAGAACGTCAACGCGCGCAATCACATGATCAAAGACTCGACGCTCGACTGGAAGCCGGTCTTCGATCAGGTGGTCGCCTTCGGCGAGCGCATGCGTCCGTGGGTGGCCGACGTGTCGCTGTGCCTGCATCGAATGATGCTAGACGGGAAGACGGTGATGTTCGAGGGCGCGCAGGCGACGCTCCTCGACATCGATCACGGCACCTACCCGTTCGTCACCTCGTCGAACGCGTCAATCGGCGGCGTGTGCACCGGTCTCGGCGTGCCGCCGCGCGCGATCGGCGGCGTGCTCGGTGTGGCTAAGGCCTACACCACGCGCGTCGGTGAAGGGCCGCTACCCACGGAGCTATCAGGCGCGCTTGCCGACCGGCTGCGCGAGAGTGGCCAGGAGTACGGCGCATCCACCGGACGTCCGCGCCGCTGCGGCTGGTACGACGCCGTCGTCGTCCGCTACTCCGCGCGCGTCAACGGGCTCGATGCCGTTGCGCTGACCAAGCTCGACGTGCTCGATGGACTGTCCGAGGTGTTGATCTGCACCGGCTACAAGACGAGCGTCGGTACCTTGACAGAGTTCCCGGCTGATCTCCGTCTGCTCACTGGCGCAGAGCCGGTCTACGAACGTATGCCCGGATGGACGACGCCGACGAAGGGGGCAACCCGATTCGAGAGCCTGCCGATGGAAGCGCAGCGCTACGTCCGACGGCTCGAAGAAGTCAGCGGCGTCGCGTGCGCGATCATCTCCACCGGATCGGATCGAGCAGAGACGATCGTGAAGTCCGGATCAGTTGTCGAGCGCTGGTTGGCCGATTAGACCTTGTTCGCCTCGATGAATTTATCGAGGTTCTCCGCCTCGGCGTCGAAGAATTCGATGCCGGCGCGGTAGTGCGGTCCGGCCTTCGGCATCTCGAACGCCGCCCAGGCGATGCCGGCCGCGAAGCGCAGCTGCCGATCGGCGTCGGGTAGCACCATACGCACGCGTTGATTCGGGCGCAGGATCGTCGGCGAGACGACTTGGGCGCCGACGACCGACAGGTTGATCAGCGTCGCAGGCTTTCCGTCGATCAACACTTCGATGCCGGCGACCACGTTGAAGCGGGGAGCCCTGCGGGTGCCTCGCTGATCGAGAGGCGCTTTGGTCGGTGCAGGCGGCGCCGACGCCGCCTTGACTGCCGCTTCGGTTGCCGCAGCGGCCGGCGATGCCTCAGCCGCTGCATCACCTTTCTTCTTCTTGCCTGTGGCCGGAGTACCGTCGTTGGCGACGATCTTGATCTCGCAGCTGGTGAGCGAGGGATCCGCTTTGATGCGTTTGATGAGCGCCGCTCCGCGCGACGTCGCGGCGAACGTCCGCTCGAGGACGATCAGCTTCGGCGTGTTCTTGGTGATGACTTCAAGGGCCTTGAGCGCGTCGGCATCGGGAAAGGCCTGCGCGCCGGCGAAGCTGCTGTGATTCTTGAGCGCCGCCAGATGCTCTGGCGCCGCGATGAGAACCGTATCCGACACTCGAATCGAGTTTAACCTTGAAACTCAAAACTCAACACTCAAAACTCAAAAAAGAGGAAGCGGAGACACGGAGTTTCACAGTCCGTTACGCGTGGTATTGATGATGATCTTTGCGACGATCCGTGAAATCTGATCGGCCTCGTTGAGCAACTCCGAGCACGTTCGTCGATCACCGAGATGTGTTGGCAGACCTTCAGCCAGAACAGCGATTCACGACTCTCACGCAGTGCGATCTCATTGAAACGCACGAACTCGCGTCGGGACGACGCGGCTGCCGCCTCTGTGAGATTGGAGCCGATGCCCCCGGCCGCACCGACTAGTTGGTCCGCGATCCGTCGGACGCCTGGTTTGTTCGGCAGCGAGTCAAGAAGTGGATCAATGACACGGCAAACGAACGTGAGGGATCGCTCGACAATGTCGTCGGGGCGTGGATCGTGGTGCTTCATGTATCAACCAGCTCGCACGTTCCGTTCCGAGCAACGTCCGACCGGATTGCCTGTCTTCCATGTCCTGCGTGTCGTACAGTACGAAGAAGTTGCCACGTTGGCCCTGCCGAGACATCGCACTTCTTGCTTTTTGAGTTTTGCGTTTTGAGTTTTGCGTTTTGCGTTTTGAGTTGACAGGATGCCTGCCCTAGCCGTCCGCTGCCAGAACCTGAGAAAGTCGTATGGCTCCGTTGTCGCCGTAGACGGCCTCAGTCTCGACGTGCAGCGCGGCGAGTGCTTCGGTCTGCTCGGGCCCAACGGTGCGGGGAAGACGACCACGATCGAGATCCTCGAAGGGCTGCTCGCGCCCGACGCGGGCGAGGTCGAAGTGCTCGGCCTCCGCTGGCAGCATGACGAGCCGGAACTCCGCCAGCGTCTCGGCATTCAATTGCAGGAGACGCAATTCACCGACAAGCTCACCGTCGAAGAAACGATCCGCCTCTTCCGATCGTTCTACGATCGCGGCCGATCGGTCGATGAGCTGCTCGCGCTCGTCGAGCTCGAGAGCAAACGATCGAGCTGG
>Ga0075423_10002449_pt1 | contig 16849 bp, 11 predicted proteins | sample SoiMethybrSBSTD2_FD_80114 | JGI IMG/M metagenome (GOLD analysis project Ga0075423, IMG submission 80114) | Bulk soil microbial communities from a Populus tree surrounding site in Tennessee, USA - Soil MetaG P. TD hybrid SBSTD2 | ecosystem: Environmental > Terrestrial > Soil > Tree plantation...
CTCGCCACTCTCTATAGCGCGCGCGCGACCGGCAAAGATGCGGGCTTGGTGGAACCCGCCCCGCAATTCTCTCACTTCGTGCGTTGGCAGCGGCAGTGGTGCGAAACGGAGGCGGGGCTGCGCCAGTTCAATTACTGGAGGGCGCAGTTGCGTGGGGCCTCGCCGATCTTTGCGCGCAAGGCCAAGCCCGCAGCCGCCCTGCTTGGCTCGCCGGTCGGCCGCGAACCGTTTGCCGTCCCCAGCGACTTGGCTGCGCGCCTCGGGCAGTTGAGCCGCAATTGCGGGGCGACCGTATTCATGGCGCTGCTTGCGGGCTTCAAGGCTTTGCTGCTGGCCCGCCGCGGCTGCCATGACCTTTGCGTGGCGACCGCCATGGCCAACCGGTCCCGGCCCGGCACGGAACACCTGGTTGGGCCCGTGGAGAATACCACGCTCATTCGCACCCACATGCGTCCGGATCTGTCCTTTGTGGAGGCGCTCGGCCGGGTGCGCGAGGCGGTTTTGGAAGCCCATGCCAACCAGGACCTTCCCTTCGATGTGCTTATTGCGCGGCTGGCGCAAGACGGTCTCGATCCAACCGCGCTCATTCAGGCGTTTTTCGTGCTGCAGAACGCCTTTCGTCGACCATTTGCGTTGCCGGGTGTGGCCGCCCAATCCTTTGCAAATGGGTTGCGGGAAGGTCAGCCGGTTCTCCCGTTGGATAACACCTGCCTGACGCTGCTTTTGCAGGAGACGCCCGCGGGCTTGGCCGGCACGTGCACCTTCAAGCGCGAGGTGCTGGCGGCCAACACGCTCCGGCAGTGGATGGCGGACTATCGCATGATCCTCGCCCGTGCGGTGCTCAATCCGACGAGCTCGCTGGCGCGGCTGGTGCAGCGCTGAGGGCGGTGCCGTTGCTCAAGCCCTTGTGTGAGATGCGCGCCGGCCTTGCCGGCCGCCATCGCCGAACGGCAAGCGCTTGATAGCGGCCGGTTGCCCTGGTCTGGCTCGCGAGAAACCGACGCATTTGAGGGCGCGCAACGACGGGTCTGTACTTGTCCGGAAGATCTCGCGGCCATCAGTGCTGGGGGACTCGCCTTAACGATGTTGATCGTTCTTGGTTGGCTAAGGGTTGATTATGGTCCTCGCCCGCGCAACAGTCCGGCTGGCACGCAGCCCATCAGCCGCCATCGAAGTCGGTCCTTTGACTGGCGAAGATTAAGGGAAAGGCGATGATATACCCTGCCCTGAGATACCTGGACGTCGATGACTTGACGCCGGAGCAAAAGGAAAAGCTGAAGCAGACCCTGCAAGATCACAAGAAAAGCCTGCAGGCAGCGATCAGAGACGTTGACCGATCTCTGAAACGACTGGCCAGGAAGACGAAAGCCAAAAAGGTTAAGCGTCGCAAGGCGTCACGATCTCGGCGCTAATAGAGGTCGCGCACGTTCCCGGTCAAGGCTGGTTTGCTCTGGCGTCGCGGGTGCGCTGCGAAGTGGCGGGGCTCGTGCGTCGTGACGGGTCGGGTACGTTCACAGCTTCACGCGGCGAACGTAAAGCCGACGATCAGTGGACCCAGGACGGTCAAAAACACGTTGGCGACCGCATAAGGCACCGCCACGCCAAGCACGGGAGTTTGGCTGTGAGCGACGTCGCAGGCGCCGGTCACCGCCGCGTCGACGGTCATCGCCCCGGCGAGCGCACCGCAGACAATGACGGGGTTCATGCCGAGGATACGCTGCGCGAACAGCGTGCCCACGACGAGCGGGGTGAGGGTGACGAGGATGCCCACGCCGAAGAGCGCCAGTCCCTGAGTTTGGATGGCCGCCACGGCCGCCGGCCCGCTGGTCAAGCCAATGGCCGCAACAAATCCCCCCAAGCCGAGATCGATGAGGGTCTGCTGAGCTGCCGGCGGGAAAGCCCCGATGATCGGTCGGCGGGCGTGCAGCCAGCCACAAACGAGGCCCGCCACCAGCGCCCCTCCACCCCCACCGAGCGTCAGGGGAATGCCGCCGATTGAAAGACTAACCAGGCCGATCAGCAAGCCCACCGCGAGCCCGGTGGCCAAGAAGGCCATGTCGGTTCGATCGTTGGCGCGCAGCGCCTGACCCACCTTTGGCACCACACGCTCGAGATCTTGGCTGAGCCCGACAAGGCTCATGACATCGCCGACGTAGATGCGTGTGCCCGCGCCCACCGGCACGTCGTGGCCGTGCCGCGTCAAGGAGCGCAAAAACACACCGTGCGCCGCCGTGCCGATCGCATCGACGATCTCGGCCAAGGTGCGGCCGTGCAGAGCCCGTGCGCTGACCAAGACCTCGAGCACTTGACCAGGGACCGCGCGCATGACGTGCTCGCCCTCGATCTCCGGGCCGATCGCCGCTGCTGCCGAAATCACGACGCTGGATGGCCCGGCGAGGAGGATTTCGTCGCCGTTTTCCAGCCGGGTCGCGGCCTGGCGCTCCACGTCCTGTTCGTCGCGCAGAATGCGCTCGATGACGGCGCGCCGCCCGATCCGAGCCTCGATGTCCCCGACGCTTTGGCCTGCGGCTGCGGTCACACGGTAGGCCCGTGCCTGAAACTTACGATAGAGCAGCTGTCCTGGTTTCGCCGCAGCATTGCCCGACAGCGCGGCTTCCAGTTTTTGCGCTTCCTCCTTGAGATCGACGCCCATCAGGCGCGGTGCAATCAGGGGGACGAAAAGCAGGACGAGGACATAGCCGCACACGTATGTAACCGCGTAGCCAGCAGCAATGCTTGCCTGCTCCTGCTTCAGCACCTCTGGTGCCAGACCGAGCTGTTCCAGGGCGCCCGAGGCCGTGCCCATCATCGAGGTCTGCGTCAGGCTACCGGCTCCCAGGCCGGCCGCAGCGCCGGGTCCGAGGTGCAAGATGTGCGCAAAAATCAGGATTACAGCGAGGCCGCTAGCGCCCATGACCAGCGCCAGAACAACTTGCGACAACGTCCGCACGCTAAGGGAGGCGAAGAACTCCGGACCGGCACGGTAGCCGATGGTGAAAACGAAAAGGCCGAAGAGGATGGATTTGAGCAGGGGCGGGATGACGAAGGTCCCGAGCTGGCCAAGAAACAGCGCCACGATCAAGGTGCAGGCGGTTGAACCGATGGCAAAACCGCGGATCTTGAGGCGCCCAAGCATGGTGCCGAAGGCGAGCGCCAAGAGCAGGAAAATCTCCGGCGCGCTTCCTACGACATGGTCCAGCATGGGCCAACCCATTCCCCTGCCAAGCCCAGCAAAAAGCCGTGCGGCTCGCAGCCAATCAGCCAGTTATCCTGACGCAATATCGCAGGCCCGGAGCAATTGGGCGTATCCGGACCAACCCCGATAGCAACGGGAGATAGTTGAGGGGCCTGACGGTCCGAGCGCCGGTCGCACAGGAGCCGGCCTAACCCGCTTCGGCAGGTACAGCGGCGACGACGCACCGTGCGGGGCGGAGCGGGGCGCCGAGGTTAGCGCGGCAACAGGGGTATGGTGTAATCGACGATGAAGCGAAACTCGGGCTGGGTGTCGCGCGCCGACCCCGTTGAGAAGATGTCCGAGTAGCGGGCCCAGACGCTCAAACCCTTCCATCGCTCCTCCGTCGGCTGCCAGCGCAAGGCGAGATTGAGCTCCGACTCATTGGGCAGCGATGCGTTGGTAGTGGGATCAATGGCGTCCCAGCCCCAAACAAACCAGGCGGTGGCGGTCACGTCTTTCAAGCCGATTTTATCGAGTTTCAATGTGGCACCCAAGCCGGCCGCTTCTTCCCCGGCGTTGTCGAAGGACAGCTGTTGCAAGTCGGTGTAGTTGGGCTTGGTCCCCAACGGGAAGTTAATGTCATTTTGCTTACCCGTGGTCGAAGCCACAAACAGAAGCGCCAAGTCGCCAAAATCAACGGTCAGCCGCGCCGAACCCTGATAGGTGAAAAACGTCGGCGGGCCCGTGAGCTGATCGCCGACGTTGTTTTGCGTAATCAGATTGGCCGCGAGCTCAAACTGGGGACCGCTCGCGCGGCGCGGAAACTTATAGATGGCCTCGACATAGCCCGTGTTGATGGTGTTCTCGACCCAATAGTTCTCCGCCGCAAACGAGAGGTTGGCGTTGGGGCGATAGCGGAACCAGCCAAAGGGCGTTCCCGCATCGACATCATTGGTTGCGAAGCCCTGCGAAACGAAGTCGAAGTCATTGCTGTCGCGCGGTCTGAAACGACTGAGGTAGCCGGCGATATATTCGAACCGTGCATCTTTCCCCGTATCGGAACGGATGGTCGCACCCTCGAAGGTAATCGGGATCATCCGGTTGTCGCGGCGGTTGATCAGCGGCGTGTCGACCATTTGCCGCCCGACCTGCAAATCTTGTCCCCAGAACTTGGCGCCGATGTAGGCAACGCCGAGTGTGTTGATGGGATCCTGCTCGCTCGTCAGCAGCAGCGTTCCCCCTTCATTGTCCGGGGCAACGATCGGGTTCGAGGTGAAGTAGGTCAGGCCGATGTGAAAGGTGTTGAGCCACAGGCCCGAATGGTAGGCCAGCCAGCCGCCGCCCGCCCACGCCTGGTTGATGCTGCCGTCGAATTTGTCTCGATCATAGTAATAGGTACGGGGGTGCAACTCCAATGTCGTGTCCCTGAAGAACGGCTCACTCGCGAAGCGATCGCGCGGATTGTCGGCTGGAACCACAATGCGTCCGGGCTCATCGCTCCACGCCTTCGTCACGTCGAGGGCGAGGGCCGTTGGCAGCAGCAGCAGCCAAAAAAATCGGACCAAGATCAGATGCATGGCGCCAGGCCGAAACATGCATAGCCCTCCGTAGGCGACAGGGACACCGCAGGCGCGTGGCTCCGGATACAGGAACGCCCTGCTGGGTTTGTGTTACGCGATGAGACGAAAAAGAAGCGGGCGGGCAATCAAAGCCCATTATGCGTCACAACAGACACCTGCCCTACGCGGTGGCGATATCGATGTCCCTCAGCGCGACTCTGCGAGCCCGCGCCCTCGAGGGGCCAGCACCGAATCGATGATAGCCAACGAACTAGGCGTTAAAAAAGGGCTTTTGTTTTTCGCGGCTGATTATGGATTGGCGTGATCGGACCGCCACAATATGGGGTCTCATTCCCCGCTCAAAACAACCGACGTGTTTTTTTGCGCTTTTTGCGGCCTTTTGCAAAAAAAACTGCGCGATGATTGAGCTTCGCTGCCGAGTGCACTGCAGCAAGCTGCCCGCCAATTCCCGCCAATTAAGGTCGGCCCGCGCAGACCGCAAAGGCATGGCTCCGATACCAGTCGCTCCAAATAAAAAAGCGATGCCGATATTGGCGAGCGTTTGTTGCAGACGCAAGACGCCTCCAATCACTCGGGACTCTCCGCATTCAATTTAGGTGATCGCCATGATGTCGGCGACGCCCCGTTTGTTAAACGATGTTTTCGCAGCGGTTGCCAAAGCCATTTCGCCGGGACGAGCGCCGGTCGAGCCGAGTGTGGGGACACGAGATGGCAGGGCTAGCACGTAGAAGCCGCGGGCAACACTGCGGAGCGGCGATTTTTCGAATTGGGGAATAGGCAAATGTCTCAGCGCAGCGAGAGCCGCACGGTCCGGATCGATCAGTTCTTCGCGGGCCTGGGCGCGCGCGGCGACGAATGGCGCGACCTGGCGGAATTGGCCGAGGCCTGGCGTGACGGTTCGGGCAGCCGGGCCCAGTTCGAGGCGGCGCTGGCCGACCTAACGCCGACGGAAGAATTTCACGCCTATCCCGGGCTTCACCTACTCGCCGCGTTGCGCGACCAAGCCGCCGCGAACGATGCCCGCGCCGTCGCCACGCTGGTGCGCCGTATCACGCGTGCCCTGCTCACCCGCTCCTACCGCCAGCGCGCCGGCGACTGGGGCGCCCACGAGGAGGGCGAAGCGCCGGCCGCCGACGTGCTACCGCCCTCGTTGGCCCACAGCGAGGCGCATCGACCCTACTTCGAAGTCCTGATCGTCACGGGCGCGCCGGCCGCGCGCTGGCCCGCCTTGGCCGCGGAATGGCGCCGGCTGCGGCGTGCCCTGGATGCCTTTATTTACGAGCCGGTGCTGGTCGGCAGTTTCGAGGACGCCTTTTGCGCCGCCATACTCAACCCGAACCTGGCGGCTGTGATCATTCATGAAGGCTTCGCGTTCCGCTCGCGCCGCGACGCTCCCATTCTGCGCACGCTCAGCGAAGCGGTTAGCCGGCGCCGCGAGGGGGCCGGTGCTCTGAGCTTGGATCTGGCGCAAACACTGAAGCGCGTGCGTCCGGAACTTGATCTTTATCTGCTCTGCAATGGCGGGGTCGAGGCGCTGGCCGGCAGCCCCGACGCAAGACTGCTGCGCCGCATATTCTACGCCGTGGAGGAACTACTGGAACTGCACCTGGCGATTTTGGAAGGGGTGCAGGATCGCTACGACACGCCATTTTTCGATAATCTGAAAAAATATGCGCAGCGGCCAATCGGCACGTTCCACGCCCTGCCGATCGCGCGCGGCAAATCGATTTTCAAATCCGATTGGATTCGCGACATGGGCGAATTCTATGGTCCCACGCTGTTTCTGGCGGAAAGCAGCGCCACCACGGGAGGCTTGGACAGCCTGCTCGAGCCGACGGGCAACATCAAAAAAGCCCAGGAAAAGGCGGCGCGCGCCTTTGGCGCCGATCACGTCTTCTTCGTCACCAATGGGACCTCCACCTCGAACAAGATGGCGGTGCAGGCGCTGTTGGCGCCGGGCGACATTGCCATCGTCGATCGCAACTGCCACAAATCCCACCACTACGGCATGGTGTTGAGCGGGGCGCAGCCGCTTTACGTCGAGGCATTCCCGATGACGGAATACTCGATGTACGGCGCGGTGCCCTTGCGCACGATCAAACAGGCACTCCTCAATCTGAAGGCCGAGGGTCGGTTGGATCGCGCCAAAATGGTGGACCTGACCAACTGCACCTTCGACGGCCATATCTACAATACGCGCCGTGTGATGGAAGAGTGCCTGGCGATCAAGCCAGACCTCATATTCCTGTGGGACGAAGCATGGTTCGGATTTGCGGCCTTCTCCCCGTTTCTGCGGCCGCGCACGGCGATGGGCGCGGCGGCCCACATTGAGAGCTGGCTGCAAGATCCGCGGTCCGTTGCCGAGTATGAGAAGCAACAGGCCGAGCTGGGCGCCAAGCCGTCCATGGATGACCTGCTCAAGGCGCGCCTCATTCCCGATCCGCGCAAGGTCAAGCTGCGCGTCTATCAGACGAACTCCACGCACAAGTCCATGTCGGCCCTGCGGCAGGGCTCGATGCTGCTGGTCAAGGATGTGGACTTTCACCGGGTCGAAGCGCAATTCCATGAAGCGGTGTTCACCCACGCATCGACCAGCCCCAACCAGCAGTTGATCGCCAGCCTCGACGTCGCCCGGCGGCAGATGGAGCTGGAGGGTTACGGGCTCGTGCACAACGCCATCGAGGTCGCATTGGCCATTCGTCGGGCCGTCAAGGCGCACCCGCTGATCTCGAAATATTTCCATATTCTGGGTGCCGACAAGATGGTGCCCGACGAGTTTCGCTTGAGCGGCTTTTCCGACTACCTCGATGCCAAATCCAATTGGGCGATCGTGCGGCGCAGCATGCAGGACGACGAGTTCTGCCTCGATCCAACGCGGATGACGCTGGTTTGCGGCACGGCGGGGTTCGACGGCACGCAATTCAAGGGATTGCTGGCGAACCGCTACAACGTCCAACTCAACAAGACCTCGCGCAATTCCGTCTTGCTGCAATCCAACATCAACAACACGCGCAGCGATGTCGCACATTTGCTGCAGGTTTTGGTGGAAATCTCTAGCGAGCTCGATCAGCGGCTGGCGGCGGGCGGGTCTAACGTCCGCTTGGCCTTCGACGCGCGCGTCAAGAGCCTGATGACGGACGTGCCCGACCTGCCGAACTTCTCGCACTTCCACGCCGCATTTCGCAAGGACGCAGGCAAGCGAACCAACGAAGGCGACATTCGCAGCGGCTTTTATTCCGCCTATGACGCGGCCGGCTGTGAATACATCCGGCTCGCGGACCCGGAGATCGACCGGCGCCTGAAGAACGGTCCCGAGCTGGTGTCCGCCAACTTTGTCATCCCTTACCCGCCCGGCTTCCCGATCATGGTGCCGGGTCAGGTGATCACCCAGGAAACCATCGACTTCATGCGCAAGCTCGATGTCAAGGAGATCCACGGCTACGACGCCGCCGAAGGATTGAAGCTGGTGCGGGCCGACGCGCTCGCAAAACGGCTGGGAACGGTACCGAAGCGGGCGGCTTGAGGCATGGCAATGCGGCTCAGGTCTCCAAAAGGTTCGGCAAAATTTTCTGTGAGCGGATGGCTGTGTCATGGTTGATTGGTTTGTTAATACGCTGCGGACATATCCGGAAATCGCCATCTTCCTATCGTTGGGGCTTGGCTATTACTTCGGGTCCTTCACGTACAAAGGTTTGGGCCTTGGCGCGGTGACGGCGACGCTGGTTGCGGCCGTCCTGATCGGTCAGCTCGGCATCACGATTACGGGGCCGATCAAGCCCGCGTTCTTCCTGATGTTTCTGTTCGCTATCGGCTATGGGGTGGGGCCGCAGTTCGTGCGTGGCATCGCCCAGGACGGCATTCCACAAGCCATCTTTGCCGCCATCGTCTGCGTGTTCTGCCTCATCGCGCCATTTGTAGCTGCCAAGCTCGCGGGCTACGACGTCGGCTCGGCGGCGGGACTCTATGCCGGGTCGCAGACGATTTCCGCCTCGATGGGTCTTGCCACCGATGCGATCAACCGCCTCGGATTGCCGCCGGATGAAAGCAAAAAGCTCCTGGACGCAATGCCGGTGGCCTATGCCGTCACTTACATCTTCGGCACCGTTGGCTCCGCCATCGTTATCGCCTTGCTCGGCCCGGCGCTACTCGGCATTGATCTCGAAGCCGCCTGCAAACGCTACGAAGAAAAGCACGGCGGCAAGCGGGCGTTGGGCGGTGCCGGTACGGCCTGGCATCAATTCGAGCTGCGCGCCTACCGCATTGCCGAAGACGGCAAGGTCGTGGGCAAATCCGTGCAAGAGGCCGAAGCGCTGCTGCCCGATGCGCGGGTGTTCGTGCAGCGCATCCGCCGCGGGCGCAAGGTCATCGAAGCCACCGGCGATACCATCATCCAAGCCGGTGACGTTCTGGCGATCGCCGGCCGGCGCGATGTGCTGGTAAACCTGATCGGCGCCGCGGCCGAAGAGGTCGATGATCGTGAACTGCTGGCCGTGCCGATCGAGGGTGTCGATGTTTACATCACCAGCAAGGAGGCTGACGGCAAGACGCTGGCCCAGTTGGCGAAATCTCCGGCCGCGCGCGGCGTCTTCCTGCGCAAGATCACCCGCGGCGCCACCGCCACCGACATCCCCATTTTGGCAGATACCGTCTTGTATCGCGGGGATATCGTGACCATCGTCGGGCGCACGCCGGACGTCGCGGCTTCTACCAAAACGTTGGGCTACGCCGACAAGGCCACCGACGTGGCCGATGTCGCCTTCATTGGCGCGGCGATCACCATCGGCGCGCTGCTCGGCGCCATCGTCTATAAGATCGGCAGCGTGCCGTTGACGCTATCCACCTCCGGTGGGGCCTTGATTGCCGGTCTGTTCTTCGGCTGGCTGCGCTCGGTGCACCCGACCTTCGGCCGGATTCCCTCCTCGACCGTCTGGTTCATGAACTCGGTCGGCCTCAATGTCTTCATCGCCGTGGTGGGCATCTCCTCCGGGCCGGGTTTTGTCGCCGGCTTGAAGCAGCTCGGGTTCAGCCTGTTCCTGTGGGGTGTCGTCGCGACCACCGTGCCCCTGATCCTGGCGATGTACCTCGGCAAATACCTGTTCCGCTTCGACGATGCGATTTTATTGGGGGCGTGCTCGGGCGCGCGTACGACCACCGCCTCGCTCGGAATGGTCAATGACCGCGCCAAGAGCCAGATACCCGGGCTCGGCTACACGGTCACCTATGCGGTTGGCAATACGCTACTGACGATCTGGGGCATGGTGCTGGTGATGATGTTGAGCTAGCGCACGCCCGCCAGCTTGCATGCGCCTCCCATCGTCCTTCCCAGATCCGAACACAGTCTCATCCAGGAGTAAGTCATGGCCGATATCCTCACCCTCAAGAAGTTCGAAGCCCTGAGCCCGTTCGAGATCAAGGACGAGCTGATCAATCTGGCGAGGAAGGCCTCGCGCACCACGCAATCGGCATTCCTCAACGCCGGCCGAGGCAACCCAAATTGGATCGCCACCACACCCCGCGAAGGCTTCTTTCTGCTCGGTCAGTTTGCCATGACCGAGAGCAAGCGCGTGATGGACCACCCCGCCGGCATCGGTGGCATGCCGCAGGCGAGCGGCATCGCGCGGCGCCTGGAGGGATGGCTCGAGAAGCAACGGGAGATGCCGGGCGCGCCGTTTCTGAAGTCGATGGTGGAGTTCGCCACCAAGAAATTCGGCTTTGATGCCGACGCCTTTGTGCACGAACTCGTCGATTCCATTATCGGCGACAATTATCCGGTGCCCGATCGCATGCTCGTGCACAACGAGAAGATCGTGCAGGAATATCTGATGTGGGCGATGTGCGGCTCGCCGAAGCCGGCAGGAAATTTCGATCTTTATGCGGTCGAGGGTGGCACCGCGGCGATGTGCTACATCTTCAAATCGCTGAAGGCCAATCGCCTGCTGCAACCCGGCGATACGATCGCGCTGGGCACGCCGATATTCACGCCCTATCTCGAGATGACGCATCTTGAGGATTACGATCTCAAGTTGGTGCAAATCAAAGCGCCGCAAGAGAACCGGTTCCAATACACCGACGAGGAAATCAAAAAGCTCGAGGATCCCAAGATCAAGGCGTTCTTCATCGTCAATCCCGGCAATCCGATCGGCATGGCCATGAGCAAGGAGACGATTGCCAAGATCGCGCACCTGGTGAAGACCAAGCGACCGGACCTGATGTTGCTGACCGATGACGTCTATGGAACGTTCGTCGATGATTTCCGCTCGCTGCTCGGCGAGCTTCCCCACAATACCATCGGCGTCTATTCCTACTCCAAATACTTCGGTTGCACGGGCTGGCGGCTTGGCGTGATCGCCGTGCACGAGGACAATATCTTCGACAAGATGATCGCCAAGCTGCCCGAGGCCCAACGCAAGGCGCTGGATAAGCGCTATGGCCCCCTGACGCTCGAGCCGCGCAAACTCAAGTTCATCGATCGCATCGTCGCCGATAGCCGTGACATCGCGCTCAACCACACGGCCGGACTGTCGCTGCCACAGCAGGTCATGATGAGCCTGTTCTCCCTGTGCGAAATGATGGATGCCCAGAAGCATTACCAGGAAGCGTGCAAGGAGATCGTGCAAAAGCGCTTCCACAAGCTGGTCGACGCCATGGGCCTCCAGCTCTCTCCCAACCCAAATTATGACGCCTACTATGGGCTCATCGATTTCGAGTTCTGGGCGCGCAAGAATATCGGCGAGGAAGCGGTCGACTATCTGAAGAGCCATGTGCATCCGCTCGATCTTGCCTTCCGGTTGGCCGAGGCTCACGGAATTGTGCTTCTGAACGGTGGCGGATTCGACGCGCCGGACTGGTCACTGCGGGTGTCATTGGCTAACCTGCCCGATGAGGCCTACGAGGATATTGGCCGCGGTGTGCGCAGCATTGCGCGTGGCTATCGCGATGCCTACGAGGCTTCACAAAGTGCAACCGTGAAATAGGGCGGCGGCCACCGTCGATGGTGGAGCGATGAAGGTTCGCGAGTACCTCGGCAAGCTCAAGCGGGTCGTCATCACCTGTCGTCCGGAAGACACGGGCGAGACGGCCGCCACCTTGCTCGTCACCAATCAGATCGGAGCGATGCCGGTGCGCGATGCTCAAGGCGGCATCGTCGGCATGCTATCGGAGCGTGATATCCTGCGCGGCTTCTCCCATGAGGGTAAGCGGGTGGAGCAATTGCTGGTCGGCGAATTAATGTCGAGAAAGCCGGTCACCTGCACGCTCGACGACGCCATGGTGGACGCACGCAGGTTGATGAAGGCAAGTCGCGTCCGGCACCTTCTCGTCATGGAGGACGAGCGTCTCGTCGGCTTGCTGTCGATCTCAGACGTTCTGGAGGCGATCCTGCAGGACACCGACATGGAAGTGCATATTTTGCGCGATCATGCCATTGCGCGCCGCGGCATGTAGCCGGCGCCATTAGCAGCGAAAGGCTCGCTTCCAGTTGAGGTCCGACCTGCGTGCCCAGGTACTGAGCGGGTGCTCGCCTGCACGCCTCTTCGAATCCCCCGTGTGATGTTCGGCCGTGCTGTCGGGCAGTGCATCGAGCGTCGCCTTGACGGGGGCGAGCGCGGCGACGTTGGCGCCTCGGGTGGCTTTGCCGCGTAGGCAATCCTCCCACGCTTGCATCGGGAAATCCCCGGATAGGGTAAGGGTCCTCCTTGCGACACCATCTCAGGAACAGCCGCGGAGGTGGGTCATGTCAACCCGTCGTGTTTTAGGCCGTCGTGTTTTAGGCATTCTTGAATTTGCAATCTGTCTCATCCTTGCGGGCACGCTTCTGGCGTCGGCGCAGGCGCAACAATCCGGAGCGCCCCTCAGCAAGGCCCAGCTTGAACAATTGGTGGCGCCCATTGCGCTTCATCCCGATCCCTTATTGTCACAGATGCTGATGGCCTCGACCTACCCGACGGAGGTGGTCCAGGCCGCCCGCTGGGCCAAGGAAAATCCGGGCGTTTCCGGGGTGGCGCTGGAAGACGCCATGCAAAAGCAGCCCTGGGACCCCAGCGTGAAGGCCTTAACGGCAGTGCCCCAGACGCTGCAGATGATGAGCGACAAGTTGGACTGGACGCAACAGCTTGGCGATGCCTTCCTGGGCCAGCAGGAGGACCTGCTGGCGGCGGTGCAGCGCTTGCGCGAACGCGCGCAGAGCGCCGGCAACCTGAAGAGCACCGAGCAGCAAACCGTGAAAACCGTGCAGGCGCCCGCAGGCGCTGGCCCGGCGACGGGGCCTGGGGCGCCGACCGCGACTGGATCGACGTCACGGATCGTCATTGAGCCGACGAACCCGGACTACCTCTATATGCCCGTGTACGATCCGAGGGTCGTCTACGGTGACTGGCCCTATCCAGACTACGAACCCTATTATTGGTATCCGGCCGGCTGGACCGGGGGCGGTGTGTTGGCGTTTGCCAGCGCGGTCGCCATTGGCTCGGCGATTTGGGGGAATGTCGACTGGTGGCGCAATCGCGTCGATGTCAATGTCAACCGCTTCAATCAGTTCAATCGCACCAGAATCGCCGACAACACCTGGCGTCACAATGCCGCCCATCGCGGCAACGTGCCGTATCGCGATCCAAGGGTCGCTCAGCGCTTCGGCAATGCCAACCGCGCCGCCGCCCGTGAGGCCTACCGCGGCAAGGCCGACGCCGGTCGCCGCGACCTAGCCAAGGGCAAAGTCGGCGAAGGCGCGGGCAAGGCCAAGGCCGCCCAAGGGGCCGCCAAGGCCAAGGCGGCGCAAGGCGCAGGCAAGGGCAAAGCCGCCCAAGTCGGCTCCGGCAAAGCCAAGTCCGCTGCCGCCGGGCGGGCGAAACAAGCCGCCGGCAACAAATCCGGCGCGCGCGCCAAGGCCGCTCAGAATGCCCGAGGTAATGCCGCACACGCGGCGCGGTCCAAGCAGGCCGGCAATCGGCCACGCGCCGGCGGTGGGCACCGCCCGCAAATGCGTGGCTACGGCCCGCCGGGCGGTGGACGGGCTGCCGTCCGTGGTGGTGGAGGTGGACACCGGATCGCCGCGCGCGGGGGTGGCGGGTTCCGCGGCGGTGGCGGTGGGTTCCGCGGCGGTGGCGGTGGCCGCAGAGGCGGCGGACGGCGCCGGTGACGACAATGCGCGTGCCGCCTTCGACCTTCGCTGCGTCAGGCATTTGATGGCAGGAACCGTGGCGGCCCCGGAAGGCGAACGGCCCCACGCCACGACGAGGATGAGGAGGCCTGGGTTCGCGTAAAAATGCGCCTCAAGCAGGCAGTGGCTCGCTCGCCTTTGAGCGAGCCAGGCCAAAGCACACCGCCGCGAGGCGCCGGGCGATGCCCGCGGGCACCGCCCCCGAGTTCAGGGCTTACCCTTATTGCAATCGGCGGGGCGCCATCGCTGGATGCTTCGGACACTAGATGAGATGGCAGGGGTGGTTTGGCCCGCGCTGCCATGCCGATCGCAAGGCCGCTTGCCCCGGAGCAGTCGATGCCCGACGCCGAAGGCCGAGCTCGATCCGATAGAGACTGGTCGCCGCCCATGTATCAGCACATCCTGATCGCCACCGACGGTTCGGATTTGGCCCAGAAGGCCGTCGACATGGGTTTGCACCTGGCCAAGGCGCATCGGGCCCGCGTGACGGTGATCACCGCCTCGGAGCCTTGGTCCGTGGCGCAGTCCTCGCAAGGTTCGCTCACGGTTCCCTTTGACGCCTATGAACGGGCCGCCGCGTCGGAGGCCGGAAAGATTCTCGCCGCGGCTGGCCGGCTCGCCGCCCAGCTGGATGTCGAATGCACCGCGCTTCACGTGAAGGAGCACCCAGCTGAGGGGATTTTGCAGACTGCCCGGAGCAGAGGCTGCGATCTGATTGTTATGGCCTCGAACGGCCGACGCGGCCTTTCCCGCCTGCTTCTGGGCAGTCAGGCCGTGCGTGTCCTGGCGCAGAGCGTGATGCCCGTCCTGATTTGCAAGTGAACAACCAGGTGCGAGGAGCCCCCATGGACCTCAGCGGAAAAGTTGCCCTCATTACCGGCGCAGCCAGCGGTATCGGTTACGCCATCGCCAAACGCTTTCTCGAGGCGCAGGGTCGCGTCGTCATTGCCGACCTCAACGTTGAGGCCGCGCGGGCGGCCGCCGGCGCGCTCGCGAACAGCAAATCGGCCATGGCCGTCGGCATGGATGTGGCCAACGAGGAGCAGGTCAATGCTGGCGTCCGCGACGCGATCGGTAGCTTTGGGCGGCTCGACGTCCTGGTCTCCAATGCCGGTATCCAGATTGTGCATCCCGTCGAGGAGTTTCCCTTTGCAGAATGGAAGCGGATGCTGGCAATCCACCTCGACGGCGCCTTCCTGACGACCAAGGCCTGCCTCAAGCCCATGTATCAGCAGAACTCCGGCGCCGTGATCTACATGGGCTCCGTGCACAGCTACGAGGCCTCACCCCTGAAAGCGGCCTATGTGACGGCAAAGCACGGTTTGCTTGGGTTGATGCGCACCGTGGCCAAAGAAGGCGCCAAGCACAACGTGCGCGCCAATATCATCTGTCCCGGATTCGTGCGCACGCCGCTCGTCGACAAGCAGATCCCGGAGCAAGCCAAGGAACTCGGCATATCGGAAGAGCGGGTGATCAAGGAAGTCATGCTGGGCGAGACGGTGGATAAGGAATTCACCACGGTGGAGGATGTCGCCGAAGTTGCCTTCATGCTGGCTGCCTTCCACAGCAAAGCCCTGACCGGTCAATCCATCGTGGTCAGCCACGGCTGGCACATGAATTAACCCGAGCGGCTCGCCAGCGAGCGCGGCCGTCGCCCTGATCGAGCGGCCGAGCGGATGAAGAGGTGGTCTCAGTCATGAAGACGATTTCGATCGAAAGCGCCGTGGCCCTGATCCCCGATGGCGCCAGCCTCATGGTCGGGGGCTTCATGGGCGTCGGCACGCCCGAACGCATGATCAATGAGCTCGTACGCCAGCGGAAGAGCAAGCTGGCGATCATCGCGAACGACACCGCCATGCCCGGTCGAGGCATCGGCAAGCTCGTCGGTGGGGGGCTCCTCAGCAAAGTCGTCGCTAGCCACATCGGCCTCAATCCCGAGACGCAGAAACAAATGATCGCCGGCAAGATTGCGGTCGATCTGGTCCCGCAGGGCACGCTGATCGAACGCATTCGAGCCGGCGGTTCCGGCCTTGGCGGCATCCTGACCCCGACGGGTGTTGGCACGGTGGTGGAAGAAGGCAAGCGCCGACTCGAGGTCGACGGCAAGAGCTACCTGTTGGAGACGGCGTTGCGCGCCGATTTTGCGCTCGTGCACGCGTTTCTTGCCGACTATGCCGGGAACCTGTCCTACGCGCTGACGGCGCGCAATTTCAATCCCGTGATCGCGATGGCGGCGGACACGGTCATTATAACGGCGGATCACATCGTTCCCGTAGGTGTGATCGCACCCGATCATGTCGTAACGCCTGCCGCGGTCGTTGATTATCTCGTCACCAATAGGTGAACCCATGGACGCGCAAACCATCATCGCCAAGCGTATCGCGCGCGAACTCCGTTCGGGCATGCTCGTCAATCTCGGGATCGGCATCCCAACCCTGGTGGCCAACTACGTGCCGGCAGGCGTGAACGTGTTCTTTCAGTCCGAGAATGGACTGATCGGCACCGGCCCCATACCCGAGGACGGTTTGGCGCATCCGACGCTGACCGACGCGGGCGGCCAGCCCGTGAGCGCGCTCCCCGGCGCCGCCACGTTTGATAGCGCCATGTCCTTTGCGCTCATCCGCGGTGGCCACCTCGATATGACGGTACTGGGTGGTCTTCAGGTCGATGCGCGGGGCCGCCTCGCCAACTGGATGATCCCCGGCAAGATGGTGCCGGGAATGGGCGGCGCCATGGATCTTGTCAGCGGCGCCAAACGCGTGATCGTGGCGATGCAGCACACCGCCAAGGGCAAGCCGAAGATCGTTAAGGAGTGTAGCTTGCCGTTGACGTCGGTCAGGTCCGTAGACCTGGTCGTCACCGAGCTGGCCGTCATCGGCTTTGCGGGCGGCCTTGCCACCCTGCTCGAGACCGCGCCCGGCGTTTCCGTCGGACAAGTGA
>Ga0075423_10002451_pt1 | contig 16841 bp, 14 predicted proteins | sample SoiMethybrSBSTD2_FD_80114 | JGI IMG/M metagenome (GOLD analysis project Ga0075423, IMG submission 80114) | Bulk soil microbial communities from a Populus tree surrounding site in Tennessee, USA - Soil MetaG P. TD hybrid SBSTD2 | ecosystem: Environmental > Terrestrial > Soil > Tree plantation...
GCCTCCTTCGCCGCCGCCAAGATCCCGCCGAGGTGTGGGCCAATGAAGTGTGAGCCGCAGCCGAAGGCGAGGCGAACGGATAGATAGTGCTTCTCCCGCGGGGAGCGCAGGGGGGAGCCGCAGCCGAAGGCGAGGCGAACGGATAGATAGTGCTTCTCCCGCGCGGAGCGCGGGGGGAGCCGCAGCCGAAGGCGAGGCGAACGGATAGATAGTGCTTCTCCCGCGGGGAGCGCGGGGGGGAGCCGCAGCCGAAGGCGAGGCGAACGGATACATGGCTACGGTACCGTGACCGTCACCTCGTTCGACTGTGGGCTCTCGTTCGGCGTGCGCGCGCGGTCCAGCGCGGTCACCGCGTAGCGGTACTGCTCGCCCCGCTTCACGTCGCGATCGGTGAAGACGATGTTGATCGCGGGCGTGGTCCCGATACGCACGAAGGGGCCCGTGCCCGTGGCGCGGTAGATCGCGTAGGTCGCCACGTCGGGGGACGCGCTCGCCGTCCACGTGAGCCGCACGAGCGTCTCCGAGGGAATCGCCAGCAGATTGCTGGGCGCCGGGGGCGGCGTCCGCTTCACCGGAGTCGCCGTGGCCACCATGGACGGCTCGCCGTAAGCGGTCGCCTCGCCCTCCTTGCGCACGGCCCGCACCACGTAGCGGTAGGTCGTCTCGTTCTCGAGGCCGCGGTCCACGTACGTGAGGCCGGGGACGGGCTCGGCCTTCACCGGCTGCAGCGCGCCCTCCGCGCCGGCGCCGCGCAGGATCACGTAGCTGATGTCGCCGCGCAGCGGGTTCCCGTCCACGAGCCCGGTCGGTGGTTTCCACGCGAGTTGCACCTCACCGTCCCCCGCGTCCGCGGCCAGCGCCTCCGGCGGGCGCGGCGCGGTGAGGAAGAGCACGGCCAGGCGCTCCGAGGGCGCGCTCGAGCGCCCGGTCGAGTCGATCACCGTCGTGACATAGACGTAACGCTGATCGACGCGTAAGGCCTTTCGATCGACCCATCTGACGGTATTGCCGGCTATCACCGCGGGTGCGGGCGCGTCGGGCTTGATCTCGGCCAGTCGCTCCCAGCCCACCACCTCGCCCCGTGAGACCATGGCGGACTTCTCGGGCTCGCCCTCCGCCTCGGCGCGCCGGAAGAGCTTGGTGACGGCGAGGTCGCGGAAGGCGGTGCCGTCCACGCGGGTGCGGGGGACGGTCCAGCTGACCACGATACTGTCGGACTCGACGGTGGCGCTCATGCCGGAGGGCGCCGCGGGGAGCCGCCGCTCGGGCGCAACGGGCGGCCCCTTCCGGCCGCAGCCCGTGCCGGCGACGACCACCGCGAGGACGACGAGGAGGACGAGGCCCCGCCCGTGGGGCCGGCTCACCGGCGGGGCTCGGGCCCCACGAGCTGACGGGCCGCCTCGAGGGCCCGTTGCACCGCCTCCGGCGCGGTGCCGCCGATGACCGCGCGCGCGGCGAGCGAGGCCTCCACGGTGAGGGCGGCGTGCACGTCCGCGCCGATCAGGAGCGAGAAGCCGCGCAGTTCGTCCAGCGTCATCTCGCTCAGTTCGCGCTTGTTGGCGATGCCGTGGCGGACGACGCGCCCCACGATCTCGTGGGCCTCGCGGAAGGGCAGGCCCTTGCGCACGAGGTAGTCCGCGAGGTCGGTGGCGGTGGAGTAGTTCGCGCCGGCGGCCTCGCGCATGCGGTCGGCGTGGAAGGTCAGGGAGCGCAGCATGGGCGGGATCACGTGGAGCAGCGCCTCCAGCGTGTCCACGGTGTCGAACACCGCCTCCTTGTCCTCCTGCATGTCGGAGTTGTACGTGAGAGGCAGTCCCTTCATCACCGTGAGCAGCGCGGTGAGGTTGCCGTAGAGGCGCCCCGTCTTGCCGCGCATGAGCTCGGCCACGTCGGGGTTCTTCTTCTGCGGCATGATCGACGAGCCGGTGGCGAACGCGTCGGAGAACTCCACGAAGGCGAACTCGCTGGTCGCCCACAGAGTGAGATCGGCGGCGAGCCGCGACACGTGCATGCCGAGGATGGCGGCGGCGGCGAGGAACTCGATCAGATGATCGCGGTCGCTCACCGCGTCGAGGCTGTTGGCGCTGGGGGCGGCGAAGCCGAGATCGCGCGCCAGGGCCTCGCGGTCGATGGCGAAGGCGGCGCCGGCGAGGGCGGCCGCTCCGAGCGGCAGCACGTTGTTCCGCCGGGCGCAGTCGCGGAAGCGCTCCCGATCACGCTGGAGCATGAACACGTAGGCGAGCAGGTGATGGGCGAGGAGCACGGGCTGCGCGCGCTGGAGATGCGTGTAGCCGGGCATGGGCACGCCGAGGTGCTCCTCGGCGCGGGCGACCAGGGCGGCCTGGACGGTCTGGATGCCCGCGTCGACATGGCCGAGGATCTCGCGGAGGTAGAGGCGCTCGTCGAGCGCGATCTGATCGTTGCGCGAGCGCCCGGTATGGAGCTTGCCACCGACGGGGCCCGCCAGCTCGGTGAGCCGCCGCTCGATGTTGAGGTGGATGTCCTCGAGCTCCCGCCGGAAGGGGAAGCGATCCTCCGCGAGCTCGGCGTGGACGGCGTCGAGACCCGAGGCGAGCGCGCTCAGCTCGGCCTCGGTGAGGAGCCCCGCGCGCCGCAGCGCGCGGGCCCATGCGCGGCTTCCCTCGATGTCGTGCGGCCAGAGCCGGCGGTCGAAGCCGAGCGAGGCGGTGAACGCCTCCGCGCCGGGGTCCAGCCGCTCCGCGAACCGACCGCCCCAGCGCGGGCTCTGCGGGCTCTCGCCTCCGCTCACGCCAGGTCCCGCGCGAGGAGCCCGGCGATCTCGGTCATGACCCGTCCGGTGACGTCGACGCGCTCGCCCCGCGTGGGCGCGCGCCGGCGGCCGAGGTGCAGAGGATGGCCGAAGCGCACCGACAAGGCCTGCCGCCGCGGGAGGTAGAAGCGGCGCCCCCGCAGGGCCTGGTACGTGCCGCCAATCGCCGCAGGCACCACCGGCACGCCGGCGCGCAGCGCGAGCGCCGCCACCCCGGGCTGGCCCGAGACGAGGCGGCCCTCGCGGCTGAACGGGCCTTCCGGGAAGATGCCGATGATGCGGCCCTGCTCGAGGGCGCGGAGCGCACGCTTGATGGCGCCGGGATCCGGGCGCGAGAGGTTCACGGGAATCGAGCCGATGCCACGATGGAACGCGGGGTGGAGCGGGCTCGCGTGGTACACGCGCGGCATCACGATGAAGGAGATGGGGCGCGGGACCGCGACCCCGAGCACGACGCCGTCGAGGTAGTTGTGGTGGTTCGCGGCGAGAATGAAGGGGCCGCTCGGCAGCCGCTCGAGCCCCTCGATGGAGAGCGCGAACCAGCGCTGCAGCGCGGGCCGGCACAGGCTCCGGCACAGGCGATAGAGCGGGGGAAACTTCACGTCGGCGACACGCGGGGCCAGGCGCGCCGCCGGCGGCGCGAGCACCGACAGCACGGTGGATTTCTCGCTCGGCGCCATGATCGGGTCGGTTATAGCATCGGCCCGACCCCCTGACAAGGACGCGAGCCCGCGTCAGCGGAGCTTGATCAGTCGGTACTGCGCGACGGCGGCGTTGTGCTCGGCGAGGCTGGTGGAGAAGTGGTGGCGACGGTCGTCGATGGAGACGAAGTAGAGATAGTTCACGGGCGCCGGCTTCGCGGCCGCCTCGATAGCGGCCCGGCTCGGGGCGCCGATGGGGCCGGGCGGGAGTCCGCCCCGTCGATAGGTGTTGTACGGCGAGTCCACCTGGAGATCGGCGCGCGAGAGAGCCTGACCGTCCTTGCCCACCGCGAACTGCACGGTGGGATCCGCCTGGAGCGGCATGCCGAGGCGCAGGCGGTTCCAGAACACCGCGGAGATCAGCGGCATCTCGCTCCGCACCACCGCCTCCTTCTCGATGATCGACGCCATCGTGAGCAGCTGATGCACGGTGATCCCGCGTTCGCGCGCGCGCTCGAGGATCTCGGGCGTGAGCTGATCGCGCATGCGCGCGGCCATGCGGGCGAGGATCTCCTCCGGCGTCATGCCCTTCACGAGCTGATAGGTGTCGGGGAAGATGTAGCCCTCGAGGCTCTCCGCGGGGACGGCGAGCGTCTTCAAGAAGACGGGGTCGCGCGCCAGCCGCAGGATGTCGTCGGCGCGGCTCAGCCGCTCGCGCTCGAGGGCGAGCGCGAGCTCCGCGACGCTGTCGCCCTCGCGGAACAGGACTGCGTGCTGGCGCACGCGGCCGCCCTCGAGGAGGGTCAGCACGGCGAGGGTGTTGGCGCCCTGCGGGATCTCGTACTCGCCCGCCTTCAGGGTGCGCGCGGTGCCACGAGCGGCGGCCAGCAGCATGAAACCCAGCGGGCTGCGAATCGCCCCCGCCTCGTCGAGGCGGCGCGCCACCGTCGTCAGGCCTTGATGCGCCGGTATCTCGACCACGCGGGGGCCGGCGTGGACGCCGGGGGCTGCGGTGAAGATCCAGAAGGCCTGGAGCGCGAGGAACACGGCGACGAGGCAGGCCAGCGCCCAGAGCACGGCCTGGCCGGCGCCGGCCGAGGGGCGAGAGGTCTCCGCCCAGGTCTTCATGAACCAGGGCCGCTCCATCATGATTTCCTTATATTTTGCCAGTACTTTGCTCGATAGGTCAACGCACAGAACGGTCTGGAAAACCGTGGGCTTGGCGGTCTACCGAGGGGGGCTCGCGCCCAGGGGGCCAGGGGGGGCGGCCTCGCCCCGAAAGGGCCGTGGTATACTCACGCCTCGGGTCTCAGGTCCCCGAACACCTCAGGAGGTTTTCGCAATGCCGCAGCTCGCGCTTCCCGCCCATCACGAATGGCTTGCCCAGGACCGCAAGTACGGCAAGCTGGCCATCGAGCCGTTCGAGCCGGGCTTCGCGCTCACCGTGGGCAACGCCTATCGGCGCGTGCTCCTGTCCTCGATTCACGGCGCCTCGCCCACGTGGGCGAAGATCGAGGGCGTGCTTCACGAGTTCTCGTTCATGCAGGGCGTGACCGAGGACACCCTCGACATCATCATGAATCTCCGCAAGGTCGTGTTCGCGCTCCACGTGAACCGGCCCAAGATCCTGCGCCTGAAGGCCCAGGGTCCGAAGGTGGTCACCGCGGCGGATTTCGAGCCGGACGCCGACGTGGAGATCCTCACCCCCGACGTGGTGCTCGCCACCCTCGACAAGGATGGCGGCATCGAGCTGGAGCTCTGCGTGGAGCGCGGCCGTGGATATCAGGCGGCCGAGCGGCGCGAGCCCGAGGCGCTGCCCATCAATGCGATGCTCATCGACGCGGACTTCTCGCCGGTGAAGCGCGTGAACGTGCAGGTGGAGACGCCGAGCGCCCTGGGCGGCGGGCAGGAGCGCCTGGTCCTCGAGCTGTGGACCAACGGCAGCGTCACGCCCGACGTCGCGGTGGGTGAGGCCTCGCGCATCCTGCAGGATCAGTTCAACCTGCTCACCGACTTCCCCGCGCCGGTCGCCGAAGAGGCGGAGCGGCAGGAGGGGGCGGGCCTCGAGCCCGCGGCGCGGGTCGAGCTGAACGAGCACCTCTTCCGCAACGTGGACGAGCTCGAGCTCTCGGTGCGCGCGTCCAACTGTCTCAAGACCGCCAACATCCGGACCATCGCCGACCTCGTGCAGAAGACGGAGTCGGAGTTACTCAAGACGAAGAACTTCGGCAAGAAGTCCCTGAACGAGATCAAGACGATCCTGGGAGAGATGGGGCTCTCCCTGGGCATTCGTCTCGATCCCGAGGAGCTGGAGCGGCTGCGCGCGCAGTACGAGCGCGCCTTCGAGAACTAGTCCCTCCTGCTCCGCGCGCGTCACCACGGCCTCCGGTATCCAGCCGGGGGTCGTGGTGTCTCCGGCGCTCCCGCATGATCACCATGCCCGGTCGTCCGGCGCGATCGGCAGCTCGTCGGTGCGCCGCGCCGCCCAGCGCGTGACCCAGAGCCTCCGCCCGTCCGTCTCCACGATCACCGCGCCGTCCCGGTCCGTCCGATAGAGGCGGGCGCCCGCGATGGCGAGGCGATCCAGCACCTCGGGCGCGGGATGGCGAAAGGGATTGCGCGCGCCGACCGACACGACCGCGATGCGGGGCCGGCTCGCCTCCACGAAGGGGGCCGCCGTCGAGCCGCGGCTGCCGTGATGGCCCACCTTGAGGACGGTGGCCGCGAGCGGGGCGCGGCCGGCGAGGAGCCGCTCCTCGCCGCGCACGGTGAGATCGCCGGTGAGGAGCAGCGCGATGCCGCGCCAGTCCAGCCGGAGCACCAGCGAATGGTCGTTCTCGCCGGTAAGGGCCGCCGCGGCGTCGTCCGTGGGAGGACTCAGCACCGTGACGGCGGCCTCGCCCAGCTGGAGCCGCTGACCCGCGGCGAGCACTCGGCGCGGCGCGCCGGAGCGGCCGAGCGCGGCCACGGTGTCCTCGTGCCCGACGCCCCACCGCCCGTTCTCCCAGATCTCCCCGACGCGCAGCCCGCGCAGCACGGCGGCGAGCCCCCCCGAGTGATCGGCATCGGCGTGGGTGGCCGCGATCACGTCGAGGCGTCCGATGCCGCGGTTCCAGAGGAACGGCGCCACCACCCGCTCGCCGACGTCGAAGCGCGCGCCGCCCCCCGGCCCGCCATCGACCAGCGCCCGCGAGCCGTCCGGCACCTCGACGAGGATCGCATCGCCCTGCCCGACGTCGAGGAAGGTCACGCGGAGGCGGCCGTGGTCCGGGGCCACGAGGGGCCAGAGCGCGACGCCGGCGCCCGCGGCGACAAGGAGCAGCGCGACCGCGCGCCCCCACCGTGCAGCGACCGTTGCCGCGAGCACGGCCGCGAGGAGCCAGGTCGCCATGGCCAGCGGGCCCGGCGCGGGGATGTGCACGAGCGCGCCTGGCACCGCGGCCGCGAGCCAGACTGCGAGACGGAGGAGCACCGCGAGCGCCCACGCGAGATTCAACCCGAGGCTGCCCACCAGATCGGTGAGCGCCGCCCCCGCGAGCGCGAAGAGCCCCACCGTGGTCGCCGCGCCGGCGAGGGGCACCACGACGAGGTTCGCCACGGGGCCGATCAGGGAGAGCTGATTGAAGTGCGCCGCCATGACGGGCAGCACCGCGCCCTGCGCGGCCGCGCTCACGCCCACCGCGGCGGCCAGGCTACGGGGCCACCGGAGCCGCTCGAGGACGGCGCGGGCCGGAGTCCCCAGATAGACGATGCCCGCGGTAGCGGCGAACGAGAGCTGAAAGCCGGGATCCCAGAGATCGCCCGGCCGCCACGCGAGCAGCGCGAGCCCCGAGAGCGCGAGCGCGTTGGGCAGCTGCGACTGCCGGTCGAGCACGATGCCGGCGAGGAGGATCAGGCCCATCACGGTCGCGCGGATCACCGAGGGCTGCGCACCCACCACGAGGGCGAACCCAACCAGCGCCACGGCCGCCGCCACCGCGGTGGCCGGGCGCGGGACTCCCACCAGCGTGAGCAGGGCGAACACGGAGGCGGCCACCAGCGCCACGTTGAAGCCCGAGACGGCGAGGACGTGGTACGCCCCCGCGCGGCGGAAGGCGTCGTCGGTCTCGCGGGGCAGGGCGGTGCGCTCGCCGAGGAGCAGGCCGGCCAGCAGCGCCGCCGAGGCCTCGGGCAGCTCGGCGTTGAGACGCGCCACCGACCAGCGCTTCACGCGCGCGGGCCACGGGGGCGCGTCGGCGGTGAGGGGGCGAACGCGGTCGCCGCGTCCACTGCCGACGAGCGCGACCCCCTCGCGCCGGAGCTGGGTGGGATAGTCGAAGCCACCCGGATTGCGAAAGCCCACCGGCCGGTGGAGGCGCAGCTCCGCGGCGATGCGCTGTCCCTCGCCCAGGGGCGGCGTCTCGCCGTAAATCGTGACCAGCACCCGGCCCGAGGCCGGACGCCGCTCGGCGTCGGCCACCACGGCCTCGACGTCCAGGAGCACCCGTGCCCGGTCCGGCGCCCAGCGCCGCGGCTCCTCGACGAGTCGCGCATCCACCGAGACCTGGCTGTCGGTGACTGTGGCCGACAGGTCGTCAGGGGGCGGCGGCAGCTCGTGGGTGCGCAGCGCACCCAGCACGGCGATCGCGCTCAGAACGAGCACGACGGCGAGTCGATCGCGCGCACGTCCGAGCGCGAGCGCGGTGCCGAGGAGCAGCAGGGCGCCGGCGGCGATCAGACCCTGCGGCGGCGGCGCCAGTGTGCTGCCCGCGGCGATGCCCGCGCCCCAGGCCAGCGCCAGCGGTACCAGGGGCGCCCGGAGCACGGGCGGGATTGAAGCCAGCGCGGACGGCGGCACGGGCGGTGACGCTCCACGCTAGGGCGCGGCCGTCACGAGATCACGCAGCGCGGCCAGCTTGCGCGGCCCGACACCCAGCACCGAGCGCAGCCCTTCCGGTCCGTCGAAGCGGCCCCGGCGCTGACGCTCCTCCACGATGCGGCGGGCGAGCCCGGGACCCACGCCGGGGAGCCGCGCGATCTGCTCCGCCGTCGCGGTGTTGAGATCCAGAGGACGCGGGTCCGTCACCGACTCCACATGCGCGATCGAGCCAGGGCGCGAGCCCGGCACCGGCCGCGTCAGCGGCGACGGCGGCGGGCGGGATGGACGCGGCGAGGCCAGAGGCACCGGACCGGGCCCGGTCGGCGTCTCGTCGCGGTCGAAGGCCTCCACGCGCGCCGCCGCCTCGGGGAAGCCCGCGCGCCACTCGCGCACGACGAGCCCGCCCAGGAGCGCGACGGCGACGAGCAGGAGCAGCGAGAGCTGCGAGCGCGAGTAGAGCATGGCGTCACGCTGCCACACGGGCCCGCCGCCGACTAGAGTGTCAGTGCGGATACACGGACGTGTATCCGCGCCCGTACACGCCGCCTACAGCGCGATCGACAGACCCGCGTCCACCGTCAGGACGTGCCCGTTGACGTACGACGCGGCGTCCGAGGCGAGGAAGATGGCGGCGCCGACCAGCTCGTCGGGCCGGCCCCAACGCCGGAGCGGGATGCGCCGGCCCACCTCCGCCGCCTGCGGACCGCCGAAGAACGCCGCATTGACGTCCGTGAGGAAGAAGCCCGGCGCGATGGCGTTGGCGGTGATCCCCTTCGGGCCCAGCTCGACCGCGAGGGCGCGCATCAGCGCCGTCAGCCCGCCCTTGGAGGCGGTGTACGCGGGATCGCCCTGGAAGGACTGCGGACCGACCATTGACGTCATGAAGATGAGGCGCCCGCCGCCGTTGCCCTCCATGTGCCGGGCGGCCAGGCGCGACAGCTCGTAAGCGCCCACGAGGTTGGTCTCGAGGAGTCGGCGCAGATCGCCGGCGGCGATGTCGTGAAGGGCGCGCCGGTCCCGGAGCGCGGCGTTGTTGACGAGGCAATCGAGCCGACCGTACCGCGCAAGGACGCGCTCGATGCCCGCCGCGGCCGCGCCGAGGTCGGTGACGTCGAAAGGTGCCGCGAACGCGTCGGGGATGGTTGCCGCGGCCTCCTCGGCCAGCCGCACGTCGCGGCCGTTGATGCCGACACGCGCGCCGGCGGCGGCCATGCCGCGCGCCATCGCGAGGCCGAGCCCGCCGCGCGCGCCCGTGATCAGCACGACCCGGCCCTCGAGCGAGAAGCGCGACACGCCGGCCGGGTCGCGCATCACCGGCCCGTCCGCGCCAGCTGGGCCTCGATCGCGCCGCCGTAGCGCTTGAGCGCGGGAACGAGGCGCTCGCGCACCGCCTCGCTCGTGAAGCGCGACGTCGGCACGGTGACGCTCAGCGACGCGACCGGCTCACCGGCAGCATCCCGGACCACCACCGCCGCCGCGCAGACGCCGGGCCGCCACTCCTCGCGATTCCGCGCCCAGCCCGCTCGGCGCACCTGGGCGAGCTCGCGCAGCAACGCGGCGCGATCGGTCACGGTGGCGTCGGTGTACCGAGGCAGCCGAAGGGGGAGGAGCTTCTCGAGAGCCGCCGGCGGCTGCACGGCGAGCAGCGCCTTGCCGGTGGCCGAGCAGTGGGCCGGCGCGCTCAGGCCCACGAAGGTGTCCACGCGCACCGGGTGGGGGCTGTCCACCTTGTCGATGACGACGATGGCGGCCCCGCGCGGCACGGAGAGATGCACGGTCTCGCCCGTCTCCGCGGTCATGCGCTCCATGAGCGGACGCGCGAGGTCGCGCAGCGGGAGCCGGCGCACCGCCTTGGCGCCGATCTCCCACGTCTTGAGGGTGAGGCGATAGCGGCCGCCCGGCGACTTCGCCACGTAGCCGTGGGCGGCGAGGGTGGCGAGGATGCGGAAGAGGGTGGGACCGGACACGCCCTGCCGCCGCGCGAGCTCGGTGAGCCCGGTATCCTCCACGTCGGAGAGAGCCTCGAGCACGTCGAGCCCCTTGGCCAGCGTCGCGGTCATGTAGGCGGGCTTGATTGACATGGGCGGCGCCGGTCTCCATAATCCGGCCGCCAGAAGAATACTTCACATAGTGAAAAGCGCCAAGGAGGACGCCGTGGGCCCGACGACGAAGACCTTCCCGGTGTTCGACTGCGACAGCCATGTGGTGGAGCCGCCCGCGGTCTGGGACGAGTACGTGCCGGCCAAGGAGCGCGCCTGGGTGAAGACGCAGTTCTGCTTCCACACCGACAGCGATCTCCTCATGATCAACGGGCGCATCGTCCCGGCGGCGCGGGAGCGCTCGAACGCCGCCGAGGTGGGGTGGGCCCGCTGGGACAAAAAGGAAGTGGGACGGCTGACCCCGGGGACGGAGGAGTGGAAGGCCCGGTTCGGCCGCCTCCTCGGCTGCCGCGATCCCCATGCGCGCCTCCGGGACATGGATGCGCTCGGCACGGATCAGGTGATGCTGTTCCCCACGTGGTTCGTCCGGCTGGCCCTCCTGCGGGATGCCGGCGCGGCGACGATCCTCGCCCGGGCCTACAACGACTGGGTACACGACTACTGCACCGCCGACCGCGCCCGGCTCTACCCCTGCGCGGTGCTGCCGCTGCAGAGCGTCGAGGCGTCCGTCGCCGAGCTGCGCCGCGTGGCGAAGCTCGGCTTCAAGGCGGCGGCGGTGCGTCCGTGCTTCTGGAACGGGCGCTATCCCACCCTGCCCGAGTTCGATCCCCTGTGGCGCGAGTTCGAGGACCTGGGCGTGGTGCTGGCCATGCACACGTTCCCGTCTCGTGAAGCGCTGACCGCGGACTGGGGGCAGCGCATGGCGCAGGCGCGTGGCCACTCGGGGCAGGGGCTCCTGTTCACGGACGAGGCGGTGGTCTACTCGCCCGGCCAGTTCGTGTCGAACATCACCGCAGCCATGGACCCGGCGATCGACGCCTCCGAGACGCTCGGCTTCGTGATGGAGGCGATGACCTGGGTGACCGTGGTCATGCAGACGGGATGGCTCGAGAAGTTCCCCCGCCTCAAGGCCGCGGTGCTGGAGTCCAACGCATCCTGGCTGCCCCTCATCCTCGCGCGCGCCTCGAACTTCTCCAACCTCTTCGCGTTCCAGCGCGGGAACCGGCCGCTCCGCGACCCCGTGGAGGCGTTCCACGCCCGCTGCTTCATCGGCTTCGAGTCCGACGAGACGCTCGTGTACCGGTTATGGGACGAGTTCCAGGACATCGCGATCTGGTCCTCGGACTACCCGCACCACGACGCCGAGGACGCCTGGGACGGACTCCACCACATGGCGCAGCTCGGCGTGCCCGAGGCGGCGCAGCGGAAGATGCTCGGCGAGAACGCCCGCCGCCTCTACGGCATCGAGCCCCTTCTGGCGGTGAAGGAGCGGATCGAGCCCTACGAGCCCGCCATCCTACCCTGGTAGCCGCGGAGCAGTCCGCCGAAGATCCGGCGCCCGAGCAGGAAGCCCTCGGCGAGCGTCATCCCGGCCCCCGGCTCGCCGGGATTCCGTGTCCACCACCTGCGGAGATCGTCTTCCGACCGGAAGAAGTTGAGCTTGGTTCAGAGCCCGGTGCAGGCCCGCTCGTCGTCGCCGCCCGATCGGGTGGCCCACACCATGAGCGGGGCGGCCTCGGGCGCCGGGCCCTCGGGCGTCACCGCGAAGCGAAGAGGGGCGCCCGAGTGATGACAGGCGGACGTCACGACCACCGGCGCGCCCAGCATGGGCGCCAGGCCCAGCGCGTCGATCGCGCAGCAGATGAAGCGCCCGCGGCCGTCGGAGAGGCGTGCGACGAAGCTCGTGGGCGCCGTGCTGAACGGATAGGCGAGCTCTACCGTCTCCTCGCGGAGCACGAGGAGATCGTCGTTGCTGAGGTCCTGGAGGGCGCGCGCCGCCGCGTCCACGGCGAGCCCGGTGGCCGCGGCCACCGCGGCGACGGGCACGGGCCCGCCGTGGTCGGCGAAGAGCTCGAGTACCGCGCGCATGATGGGTCCCTCGCGCGCGGCGCGGCGGGCGGCCGCGCGGGCGGCCGCGTCCACGTCGACGAGCTCCGCGGCGGTGGTGAGGGGAAGCGGCGGGATGCCCGTCACGCCCCGTCGCGCTCCACGATCTTGCGCAGGACGTCCCCCGGCACCGCGATCTTCACGCCCGCGCGCTCCTGCTCGAGCAGCATGTAGACGCTCGAGTCACGGTCGGCCCAGCCGCGGTTCATCGCCTCCGTCATCTCCGCCAGCGCGAGATTGGCGAGCCGCATCGGCACGCCGACCTCGCGTCCCAGCTCGGTGGCGAGCGAGACGTCCTTGTGCCCGAGCTTGAGGGCGAACGACGGCGGGTCGAAGCTGCCGGACAGGAACTTGTCCGCGAGCCGGTCGAACGTGCGCGCCCGCCCGCTCGCGCCCTGTCGCACCGCCTGCCACAGGAGCTCGGGGGCCACGCCCGCCTTCACGCCCATGCAGAACACCTCGGCCAGGGCCGCGCGGATGGTGAAGCTCGCGCAGTTGTGGACCAGCTTGGCCACCGCGCCGGCGCCGATGGGCCCCACGTAGTAGGGCTGATCCCCCATGGCCTCGAGGAGGGCGTGGTGCTTGTCGAAGGTTCCCTTGTCGCCGCCCACCCAGATGGCGAGCTTGCGCGACTTGGCGCCGGACGGCCCGCCGCTCACCGGCGCGTCGAGCACCTCCACGCCGCGCTCCTTGAACTGCGCGTGGAGCCGTCGGATCACGGCGGGCGAGTTGGTCGACAGATCGAACAGCGCGCCGCCGCGCCGCATGCCGTGAATGAGCCCGTCGGCGCCCGCGGCCACCGCGCTCACCTCGGGCGGGCCGGGGAGCGAGGTGAAGACCACGTCGCACGCCTCGGCGAGCGCGCGCGGCGAGTCCTTCCATACCGCGCCCTTGGCGAGGTGCGGGGCCGCGCTCTCGCGCCGGAGGTCGTGGACGCAGAGGCTATGCCCCGCGGCCTGGAGGTTCAGTGCCATGCTTCCGCCCATCAGCCCCAGCCCGATGAACCCGACGTTCATGGAGTCCTCCTCGGCAGGGAGCATACTCCAGCTGCGGGGCGAGGTCTTGTGCAGACGGGGTCCCCATGATGAAGTCGAAGCAGGGAGGCTCGCCATGGACGAACGCCGGCGCGACCTGCGGCTCGCCGCTTCGTGGCCCAGCCAGGTCTGGACCGACGGGGGCCTTCTCGTCGGCCGTACCGTCGACGTGAGCGATTACGGCCTCTGTTTCGTCTCGGCGCCGACCACCGCCCTGAAGGTGGGCGACTGTTATCGCATCGAGATCGTGGGCGCCAGCGGCGCGTCCATCGCGACGGTGGCCGAGGTGCGCCACATCAGCTCGCGCGGCGTCGGCCTCCAGACCCGCGAGCGCGTGCTGCCGGCCGGCGTCGTCGTCGCTCGCTGATCGCGCTCACTCGTCAGGGGGCGCAAATTCTTCGCCGTGCGTCCTCTCCCTTCCTGCGAGGAGGATTCCCTCCAATGCCGTAGGCCCGGGGAGCAGGCCGCCCGCCGAGCGCGGCGGCGTGCTCGAACATTCCAGGTAGTTGCGGCACGCTCCCCGAGCACGGGGCGTGGCACCCGGTTTGCTCGGTATCGCGTAGACATGTACCGACCCGTTCCGACCGAGGCCGGCAAGTCCACGGAATCCAATCCTTCGGCAAGCGTACGCCCCGCCTCTGCGTCCGGCACCGTCGAGCCGGGCACGGTCCACACCGTGCTCCTCGCGCACGGCGATCCCGACGGGCTGCGCGCCATCACCCAGGAGCGCTGCGCCGCGCTCCTCACCGTCGCCGGCCGGCCGCTGGCCGAGCACACGCTGGATTCACTCCGCGCCGCCGGCATCTCGTCCGCCCTCGTGGTGCTGGGTCCGCACGCGGAGCAGTTCGAGCGCGTGTTCGGGACCGGGGAGCGGTGGGGTGTCGCGCTCGACTACCTCCGCGTTCCCGCCGGCGAGTCGGACGGGGCGATCCTCGCCCGGCTCGGCGCCGACCTCGGCGGCGACCTCCTCGTGCTCCGGTGCGATGTGTTGCGCAGTCCGATGGTGGATCGCTTCCTCGACGCGGCCCGGGCCCGCCCGGGCACCTCGGCCTGGGCCGCGATCGAAGGGGTCCCTGCCGGCATGGCGCTGATCCGCCGCGAGGACGTGACGTGGCTCGATCTGCCGACCGCCGGGGACCAGCAAGTCTGGGAGCAGCTGGGTCAGCCCATTCAGTTCCGCGACGCCACCCTCTGCCGGATCGAGACGGTCGGTGACTTCCAGCGCGCAAACCGGGTGCCGTCCCTCCGTGGGGCGGCTCGCGCGACAGCGACCGACCGCCCCTCCGGGAGCGAGCCCGCCGAGGCCGCCCCGCCCGGCGACGAGACGCCGCCGAGGCCGAGCGGGCGCCAGATCCGCATGGGCAAGTTCGACTACCTGATCGCCCAGCGGCACCTGACGCGCGGCCAGCTCGGCGAGGCGCTGAACGAGGCCCGGCGCCGGCAGCTGAGCGTCGAGTCGGTGCTCCTCGAGCATCACGGCATCCGCGAGGCGGATCTCGCCGCTGCCCTCTCCCTCTACTACCGCTGCCCGTACGTCTCACTCGATCGACGGCCCGCCGTGAAGCCCGAGCTGCTTGCCGGCCTGCAGCGCACTCGGTTGCGGGCCGCCCGGTGGCTGCCCATCAAGCGCGTGGACGACGTCGTCACCGTGGCAGTAGACGATCCGCACGACGTGCTGAGGATCGATGCCATCGAGGCCCTGCTCCAGCCGGCGAAGGTCACCCTCGTCGTCGCGGTGCGGGAGCGCATCCTGCGCGCGCTCGACGAGATGGCGGGCGGCCCGCACCGCGCCGAGAGGTCCGTGCACGAAATCCTCGGCGAGGTGGGCACCGAGCCCGTGGTGGAGGACGTGCACGAGATCGTCACCGCCGAGATCTCCGAGAACGACAGCATGGTGGTGCGCCTGGCCAATCAGGTGGTCCTCGACGCCCACCGCGCGCGCGCCTCGGACATCCATCTGGAGCCGCGCGGCTCGTCGCGAAAGACGGTCATCCGCTTCCGCGTGGACGGGACCTGCGTCGACTACCAGCACATCCCGCCCCCGCTGCGCCATCCCCTGGTGGCGCGATTCAAGGTCATGGCCGGCCTCGACCTCGCGGAGCGCCGCCGACCGCAGGACGGGAAGATCCGGCTGCGCACCGCCGGCCAAGGGGAGATCGAGCTCCGGGTGGCGACGGTGCCCACCGTCGGCGGGAACGAGGACGTGGTGCTGCGGCTCCTGGGCCACACCGGGGTGCTCTCGATCGACCACCTCGGTCTCAGTGATCGCAACCTCCATGCCCTCAAGGCCATCGCCGAGAAGCCCTACGGCCTCATCCTGTGCGTGGGGCCGACAGGGGCGGGGAAGACCACCTCGCTCCACGCCATGCTGGCCCATCTCAACACCGGCGTCCGGAAGATCTGGACCGCCGAGGATCCCGTCGAGATCAGCCAGGACGGCCTGCGGCAGGTGCAGGTGCGTCCCAAGATCGGCTACACGTTCGCGGCCGCGCTGCGCGCGCTGCTGCGCGCCGATCCCGACGTGATCATGGTGGGCGAGATGCGGGACGCGGAGACGGCCGGCCTCGCGGTGGAGGCGTCGCTCACCGGGCATCTCGTGCTCAGCACGCTGCACACGAACAGCGCGGTCGAGACGGTGGTGCGCCTGCTGGACCTCGGGATCAACCCCTTCAACTTTGCCGACGCGTTGCTGGGCGTGCTCGCCCAGCGCCTCGTGAAGCGCCTGTGCCCGGACTGCCGGCGCCCGCACCATCCGTCGCGTCGCGACTGGGACGAGATGGCCGAGGCGTTCGGGCCGGAGGAGCTGGAGGTCCAGGGCTATCGTTACGGCGACGGCCTCGAGCTCTACGAGAGCCGTGGCTGCGAGCACTGCGACGGCAAGGGCTACCGCGGCCGCATCGCCATCCACGAGCTCCTGCTCGCCACCGACGCGATCAAGCGGCGCATCCAGAAGGGCGCCCGCGTGCCGCGGATCCTCGCCCGCGCCAAGCAGGAAGGGATGACGACGCTGGTGCAGGACGGTATCCTCAAGGTCCTGCAGGGCGTGACCGACTACCGCCAGGTCAAGGCCGCCGCGATCCGCTGACCCGACGGCCGCCGTCCCTGCCGCGGGTCAGGGCGTGAGGGCGGCGCGCGTGATGGTGTGGGTGTCCTTGCCGTGCCACTCCGAGGCGGCAAACGCCTCGTTGATCTGCGCGAGCGTGAATTTGTGGGAGATGATGCGGTCCCACGGGAACCGCGTGCGCGTCCGCATGAGGAAGTCCAGCGCCCGCGGGATCACCCACGGATCGTACTGGATCACGCCCTGGATCTTCTTCGAGCCCCAGACGAGCAGCGAGGGCTCGAGCTCGAGCTTCGCCCCGCGGCTGATCGTGCCGATCTCGAGGTAGGTGCCACCGGAGCGCGTCATCTCGATGCCCTCGGGGATCACCGCGGGGAAGCCCACGAAGTCGCAGGCCACGTCCACGCCCA
>Ga0075423_10002452_pt1 | contig 16839 bp, 15 predicted proteins | sample SoiMethybrSBSTD2_FD_80114 | JGI IMG/M metagenome (GOLD analysis project Ga0075423, IMG submission 80114) | Bulk soil microbial communities from a Populus tree surrounding site in Tennessee, USA - Soil MetaG P. TD hybrid SBSTD2 | ecosystem: Environmental > Terrestrial > Soil > Tree plantation...
GCCACATTGATGATGCGTCCGTAGCGCCGCTCGATCATGCCCGGAAGCAGTCGATGCGTCAGCTCGGCGAGGCCCACCACCATCACCTGCAGCATCGCTTCGTGACGTGCCCATGGGGACGACAGATAACTTCCGGGGATGCCGTAGCCGGCGTTGTTGACGAGCACATCGATCGTCAGCCCAAGCCCGGCCAACGCGTCGCACAACTCCTGCGGCGTCTCACGACGCGAATGATCCGCTGCGATCGCGGCCACGCGCACGCTATGTCGCTTCCTCGCCTGATCCGCCACCTGCTGGAGACGATCCTCGCGTCGAGCCGTGATCACCAGGTCGTAGCCGTGCGACGCGAAAACATTGGCGAACGCCGCGCCGATGCCGGCTGAGGCGCCGGTGATCAGAGCGGTTCGTCGGTGCTCTCGTGCTTCGGTACTCGGGTGCTGGGTCATAGGGTCGGGTTCTCGTGCGGCCCTTTCGCGTAACATGCATGCTCGATGTTCCGCGCCGCCGCTGCTCTCGTGCTCCTCGTGCTGGTTGTGTCGTGGCAGTCGCCGGCTCACGCCGCTCGGCGCGAGCCGTTCTCCATCATCGAAGCCACCATCGCCGACATGCGCACGGCGCTGCAGAAGCGCCGGGTCACGTCGAGAGAGATTGTGACTCAGGCGCTGGCCCGGATCGCCACTTATGAAGATCGGCTGCATGCGGCCCTGTACGTGAACCCGCAGGCGCTCGAAGAGGCCGATCAGTTCGATCGCGAACGGCGCAACGGTCGCATCCGCGGTCCTCTCCACGGCATTCCAGTGGCACTCAAGGACAACATCCACACCACCAACATGCCGACCACGGGCGGCGCGCTCGCCTTCGCCGGTCTGGTGCCTCCCTACGAGGCGACGCTCACCAAGAACCTGCGCGACGCCGGCGCCATCATCATCGCCAAGACCACGATGACCGAGCTGGCCAATTGGGTGAGCGACAACATGCCGGCCAACTACAACTCGCAGTCCGGCTTCGCGTTCAATCCCTACGATCCGCGACGCGATCCGCGCGACGCGACGTTCGACGGCCGCCCCGTGCTCGGCACCGGCGGATCGAGCTCCGGCATCGGCACCGCCATGAGCTTCTGGATGGCCAACGTCGGCACTGAAACGTCGGGCTCGATCCTCAGTCCGTCGAATCAAACGATGCTGGTGGGAATCAAACCGACGGTGGGTCGAATCAGCCGCTACGGCGTCATCCCGATCGCCGCCGACCAGGACACCCCGGGACCGATGGCGCGAACCGTAGCCGACGCCGCGATCATGCTGGGCGCGCTGGAAGGCGCGAAACCCGACGAGCACGATGCGGCCACGAACGCATGCACACCACCGCCCAATCGCGATTACACGCGTTTCCTGAAGCGTGGTGGACTCAAGGGCGCGCGACTCGGGATTCCACGCGCGTTCTTCTACGATGCCGTGACGCCACCGGGGGCGACCGCATCGAACGGCGGTTTGAACGATGCCCAGAAAATGGTGATGGCCGAGGCGATCACCGCCATGTCCGCGCAGGGCGCGTCCATCGTCGACAACGCCGACATTCCTTCAATCGTCGCGACCGATCCGATGCGGAACCTGCTGCTGTGGCCGGTGTGCAGCGGACCCAACGATGCAAAGGGGCGCGACGAGGATTGCTCGGTGGTTTTCAAGTACGGGATGAAACGCGATTTCAACGCCTGGCTGGCGTCGCTGGGCGACCGCGCGCCGGTGAAGACACTCGCTGATCTGCGCGCCTGGAATCGCGCGCACGAGCGCGCGGGGACGTTGAAGTACGGACAGTCGAACCTGGACAACTCCGACGAGATGGACCTCGAGGCCGATCGCGCCCGATACGAAGCCGACCGCAAGAAGGATCTCGCACTCTCGCGCGAGGAAGGCATCGACGCCGTGCTCAAGGCAAACAACCTCGATGCGGTGGTGTTCCCCGGCGTGCTCGGCGCGGCGATCGCCGCCAAGGCCGGCTACCCGACGATCGTGGTCCCGTTCGGGATGGTGCCGGCTGCGCCGATGCCGGCCGGTTTCGACGCCAAGCCCGCGCCCATGGGTGTGAGCTTCACCGGCACGGCATGTAGCGAGCCGCGGTTGATCGAAATCGCTTATGCGTTCGAACAGGCGACTAAGAGACGTGTGCCGCCGAAGCTGGATTAAGTGCAAGAAGTGGAAAAGTGGAAAAGTGGAAAAAGTGGAAAAAGTGAAAGTACTTAACTTTTTAAGTTGGCGGAAAGTACAACGAGCTAATTAGTCGCGTTGGGATCTACTCGGATTTCCCTCGCAAATCCACAGGGCACGGCTCATGCGATCTGGATCGCCGTGCCGCCTCACGATCTTTACGATCGGACGCGTTTGTTCGCGCTGGCCATCATCAGGTTCTGCCGCGCGCTGCCTCAAACCCGTGAAGCGCAGGAAGCCGCCGGGCAGCTGGGTCGAGCCGCCCCGATCGCACCGGCCGCCGACGGCTGCAAACGCCTGTTAGCCAGCCCACTCAACGCGGCACTCCGCGTGCGACGGAGCCAAATGCTCGAGGCACTCACGAAGGAGCCTGGCCTCGCGCGGCAGGCGTGTAGCGAGCAGTGAGCCCCCGACGATGCGCAGCACGCCCGGCAGCGGCGCGCTATCCCATTCGCCGAAACAATCAATGAACGCGTCCCAATTCATACCGTAGTAGCCTGGGAAGCCAAGCTGGTCGGACAGGAGAACGTGCAGCGTCGCTGAATCGAATACGTCGGATAGGTCGATGACGAGGAGCGTCTGCGTTCCGGCCTTCCGGTACTCCAACACGCCCTGCCAGATCTCAGTAGCTAGAGCCACGTAAGCGGCACGAGGGCCCGCAGCCGATTCGCTGAATTGGCACACGAATTCAGTGTGAAGAATGTCAACGACCTCGTCGAGAGCGTGCGAACGCGCCACGCGGGGCACGACCGTGGCGATCTCAATCGAATACACGTCACCCGGCGCACCGTTCTTGAGCAGGCCGATCGGATCCTCGTCGTGGACGGCCTTCGCAACAGCTACGAACAGCAGACGGTATCGAGAGCGCGGTTCGTGCTGGTTGATGTCTAAGCCAATGGGCCGGTCTGGGGCCATGAATCGTTGTCTGGCTAACTAGTAGTAGACCGACCGGCACTCTCGGCCGGCCCTGCGGCGCTCGCAGCATAACGCGAAAACCGCGCTTGGCAGGAAAGTCCAGCGAGGCCAACGATGACGAGCACTTGTCTCACGGACGGACTCGCACGAACACATGATTATCCCGACCCGCATACACCTGACGCGCGCGCCGCCGCTCGCGGCCACGACTGGCGCGCGGATCGTGCGAGTGGCCTCGAATCGCTCGTGCGCACTTTCCGTCCACTTCCCCACTTGAGCACTTCACTTCTTCCACTTTTCCACTTCTTCCACTTTTCCACTTGCGCGTGCGCGCGCGAGCGTCAGGTCTCCCGCAACCAAGCGAGCATCGAGCGTGTACTTTCCGCCGCCGATCCACTCGAACGACCGCTTGATGCCGCCTTTCTCGATGCCGAGCGGACTCGCATCGATGTCGCCGAACGTCACCGATCCGTGTGCGTACCACAGCGTGTCGGGACGCACGCCGATGGTCAGATCGCCCGCGGTCATCCGGATGTCCTTGTTGCCCTCGATGCCGTGCATGTCGATGTCGCCAGCCTTCATGCGCAGATACACATCCGATCGCGCCGGCATTTCGATCGTGAAGCGGACGTGCTTCGTCGGACCGTCGGTCGTCACGCTCGCCATGCGACCGTCCACGTGCACGTCGACCGACAGCTTCCGCAGATCCTTGACGCGCACCTCGTCATCCGCCGACCACCGCACCACGATTCGATCAGCGTCGCCAGCTCGCAGATCGTAGTCGCCGGACGCAAGGTCCAATCGCACGCAACCGCGCTCTTCGAACGGCCGCTCGATCGTGTTGCGATCGACAGCGACCTGCCCCGACACGAGCGAACCGCCAACCCACACACCCACCATCGCCAGCATTACGCGCGTCATGAGGAGCCTCCGCCTTTGAACGCGGGGGCTGAAGCCCCCGCTCTACGAGCGCCCGCGTAGTGCACGACTCCTGCCGACTTGTGAACTTGCTCTTTCACTTGAAAACTTCAACTTCTTCCACTTTTTCCACTTTTCCACTTCTTCCACTTCTTCCACTTCTTCACAGGTGTGCCCCCTCGTCACAGTCCGCCGCCACGGCAATGCCGGACGTTCGAGGAAATGCGCGTCCCGCTACAATGGCCCGCCGCTTGCCTTACTCGCCGACATGCGAATCGTCACGCTCCTCCTGCTCCTTGCATCGCTAGCCGTCCCCTGCGCGGTCGCTCGCGCCCAGGAGCCCGAACCGGCCGAAGGCACGCGCATCGAATCCGCCGAGGTCTCGGGCTTCGCGATCGACCAGCTCAGTCCGGGACTCCAGCGGGATATCGAAAGCCTCAAAGGCGAACGCTTCGAACGCGATCGCATCAACCGGCTCGTTGAACGAATCGAGGAAGAACATCCGGAAGTCGTCGCCGCGGTGCGAACCGTGTCGCGCCCGGACGACCAGGTGCGCGTGATCTTCCTCATTGCGCGCATCAGCGACGATGGCGATCTCGTCTCGAACATCAACGCGCGCTACACAGTCGAGAGCGTCGAGATTCAAGGCGTCCCCGAAGGCACCATCAGCCAGAGTCTTCGCGATCGCCTCCAGCGGCTCGTCGGCGGACGGCTTGATACCGAAGCCGACGATCTCATCGACGAGCTCAGGGCCGAACGCCCGGGCTACGACGTCAGCCGCCGCATCCAGCGAGGCACCAAGCCCGGTCAGATCCGCGTCGTCTTCGAATTCTCCGAGACCGAGCGCTTGCGGTGGATTCCGTTCATTCGATCGCGCTCGCGCTATGTCTACCACTCCGAGCAGGGGTGGAGTGGCGTCCACGACATCCCGATGGGCGGCCGCTACAACCGCGCAACGGTGGGCTTTGCGTTCAGCAACAGCGACGACCTCGTCGAGGAGTACTCGGGATTTCGTGTGCGATTCGAGAGCCGTCGCGTCGGCACCGAGCGCGTTGGTCTCAGCCTCGAGGTGTCGCGCTTCAACAACACCTTTCGCGAACCGACGCTAACGGCGCTCTCGGCGAACCCCGCGATTCCGGAACCGTACCGCACGCGCCTCACGGTGGAGCCCATCGGAACGGTGGCACTCACGCGCCAGGTGCGTGTCTTTGGCGGCGTCAGCTTCTCCAACCTGGTCGCGCTGTCGCACTCGCCCGACTCGCAGATGGCGAGCACCGTGATCGGTGGTCTCGCCTACACACAGCGGTGGGATCTCGACTCGAAGTCGCGCTCGAACGTCGACGCCGGCTACGAGATCCGATCGTCCGCGCTCGATAGCGATCTCTCCTACAGGCGCCACTTCGGTCACGCCAGCTATCGCTACGACCACGACGACAACACGGTGATCGCCAGTGTGTTTCTCGGCCGCGTGACCGGCAACGCACCGCTGTTCGAGCGCTTCTCGCTGGGCGACACCTCCACGCTGCGCGGCTGGAACAAGTTCGACATCGCACCGGCGGGCGGCGATCACGTGTTCCACCAATCGCTCGAGTACCGCTTCCACAACGTCGGGCTGTTTCTCGATGCCGGATCGGTGTGGGATACCGGCACCGACAAACGCATCCGCACGTCGACCGGCTTCGGCATTCTGGGTGACAACTTCTTCCTGACGCTCGCGTTTCCGATCAACGAGGGCGGAGCCAATGGCACGTTCATGGTGGGAGTGCGGTTTTGAGTCCCGCGCTCGTGCACGACATGCGGGCTCGGCTGGCGTTCATCACCGTTGTTGTCGCGTTGTCGCCGCTCGCACTCGTCGCCCAGTCGTTCGATGTTCGCGTGGTGGCAGATACGCTGCAGTTGCGCGGATCGGGACTTGGGCTCATCGAAGGCCGGGTGGCTGACCATCTGCGAGATGGCCGCTCTGTGCGCGCGGATTTCGAGTTGACGCTGCTCGAGAAACCGCGAGGCAGCGCGATCGCGCACGGCCAATACGGCTTCATCGTCAGCTACGACCTGTGGGAGCAGCGGTTCGCGGTGACTCGCGTCGGCGCGCCGCCACGATCGATCTCGCACCTCACCGCCAGAAACGCCGAAGGGTGGTGCCTCGAGAGCATGACGCTTCCGCTGGCGACGCTCGGACGGTTCGCTCACGACGTCCCGTTCTGGATCCGTGTCGACTACCGCGTGCTGGATCGCGCGCCAGCGCCGAATCCAGAGGAAGATTCAGCTTTCGGCCTGCGGACGCTGATCGACGCACTCAGTCGACGGCGGCAGGACGAGCCCCCGGGACGATCGCTGGAGGCAGGACCCTTCCGTGTGGGACATTGATTGAGGTGTTGCGCAGCCTCCGTAGTCGGCTCATCGTCGCGTTCCTCATCGCCACCATTTTGCCGCTCGCAGCGACGCTCTGGATTACCACGTCGCTCCTCGAGCGCAGTCTCGGCTATGCGACCACCCGCGAGCTCGATGATCTCTCGCGCACGCTCGAAGGCACGACGCGTCTGTTCTACGACCGCGAACGCGAGTCGCTGAAGATGGACGCGCTCGCCGGCCGGACCCCGGCGACGTCGCATGCGGCAACGAGCATGAGCGGTTGGCCCGAACCGGTCCGCGCGTTCTGGGACAGCGGCGAGCCCGAGCGATTCACCCTCTCGGGCACCGCCGGCGATCGCATCGACTACATGAGACGCGGCGCCGCTGGCGTCGACGTCTACACCCGCGATCTCGGCGGAATCCGCATGCAGGAGCTCGCGTCGAAGCTTCGTCAATCGCGCGAGCTGGTGGCGTCAATCGAGGCACGCGACTTGCGACGCGGCTTCCGTCTCACCCTATGGCTGCTCGTCGCCGTTGTCTGGATCGCGTCGCTGGCACCGGTGCTCTTCATCGCCCATCGCATCAGCAGGCCCATCCAGCAGCTCACCGCCGGCTTGACGCAGTTTGCCGCGGGCGACTGGGATCAACGCCTCGCAACGACCCGAGACGATGAAGTGGGACGCGCGGTGACCGCATTCAACGACATGGCCGCCCAGCTGCGGCGCAGCCGCGAGCGTCTCGTTTACCTGACGCAGATGTCCAGCTGGCAGTCGCTGGCTCGGAAGACCGCACACGAGTTGAAGAATTCGCTCACGCCGATTCGGCTCACCGTGGAAGAGATGGTCGAGCGGCAGCCGCAAAGCGATCGCGTGTTCATGCAGCAGGCAGCACAGATCGTGATCAGCGAGATCGAAACGCTGGAGCGTCGCGTGCGGGCGTTCTCGGAATTCGCCAGCGAGCCACCGGTCAATCCCGAAGCCGTGGACATCAACGCCATCGTCACCGAGCGGATCTCGCTGCTGAAGCCCGCTCACCCCGACACCGCCTATCGCAGCAAGCTCGACGTGCGCGGGCCTCGCATCCACGCCGGCGCCGATCTGGTGAAAGGCATCCTCACCAATCTGCTCGCGAACGGCGCCGACGCCGCGGGCCCAGGTGGATCAGTGGTGACGATCACGCAACTCGTCGGCGAGCAGGTGGTCGTCGAGGTGCACGATTCGGGACCTGGCATCAGCGCCGAGGCATCACGGACGCTGTTCGAGCCGACGATCACGTTCAAGAAGCACGGCATGGGACTGGGGCTCTCGATCGCGAGGAAGAACGCGCTGCTGCTCGGCGGCGACATCACGCTCGTCGAAGGCGAACTCGGCGGCGCCGGGTTTAGAGTGGTGTTGCCGGCCGCCGCGGACAGGGTCGTACGTCGTGTCCGGCTTTAGCCGGACCATCGTGGGGTCCGGTTTTAGCCGGACCACGAACACATGACAAGAAAACCCCGCATCGTCATCGTGGACGATGAACCCAACATCGGTGCGTCGCTTCGCCTGATCCTCGAGGGCGAAGGATACGGCGTCACCGTCTGCGGATCGATCGCGGAGTTTCAGGCACAGCGGTCATCTGGTCGCGCCGACGTGTATCTGCTTGACGTGCGTCTGTCCGACGGCAACGGCATCGACGTGCTGCGCTCGCTGCGGCAGAACGACGATCCCACGCCGGTGGTGATGATCTCGGGTCACGGCACCATCCGCGATGCGGTCGAAGCCACGCGCAGCGGTGCGTTCGACTTTCTCGAGAAACCGCTCGCCCGCGACCGCGTGCTGCTGGTGCTGAAGAACGCGCTCGAGCGATCGGACCTGCAGCGCGAGAACCAGCGTTTTCGCGAGCTGGTCGGCGAGGCGCCGAAGATGATCGGCCGCAGCGACGCGTTTCGACGCGCGCTCACCGAAGCCACGCAAGTCGCGCGATCGGACGTCGGCGTGCTGCTCACTGGTGAATCGGGAACCGGCAAGGAGCTCCTCGCCGACTACATTCATCGCGAGAGCCCGTTCGCCTCGCGCCCGTTCGTGAAGGTGAACTGCGCGGCGATTCCCACCGAGCTGATCGAGAGCGAGCTCTTCGGACACGAGCGCGGCGCGTTCACCGGCGCCGCGGGCATGCGCCGCGGCAAGTTCGAGCTGGCCGACGGCGGCACCATCTTCCTCGACGAAGTGGGCGATCTGCACGAAGCGTCGCAAGCCAAGCTGCTGCGCGTCCTGCAGGACGGCGAGGTGCAGCGCATCGGCAGCGAGCAGTCGATCCGCGTCACCGTGCGCGTGATCTCGGCGACCAATCGCGATCTCGACGACCGAGTGGCCGATGGCAAGTTTCGCGAGGATCTCTACTATCGGTTGAAGGTCGTTCCGATTCGGCTGCCGTCGCTGCGCGAGCGGCGTCAGGACATCGGCGATCTGGCGGCGTATTTCCTCTCGGAGTTCTGCGCGCGCAACAACTTCCGGCCGAAGACGATCGATGATGCCGTTATTCCGGTGTTCGAAGAGTACGACTGGCCGGGAAACATCCGCGAGCTGCGGAACGCGATCGAGCGGATGGCGATCCTGACATCAGAGGATCGCATCACCACGGAGTCAATCCCGTTCGAGATCCGCAATCGCCCTGCGCCGCGGCCGTCGGAGCTTCACGAGATCCGCGATTCCGCGGAGCGGGACCGCATCAAGCAAGCGCTCGATCAGACGGACTGGAATGTGTCGAGTGCGGCGCGATTGCTGGGGATCGAGAGGACGAACCTGCACAAACGAATCAAAACGCTCGGATTGAACCGCGATCGCTAGGCAGCCTTCTCGCCCGCGTAGAGCACCAGACCATTTCGTGCGAGCTCCACGCAAACGTTGCCGAATCCGGCGTCCGCCAGCGTGTGCTGCTGCTCCTGTTCGGTCATGTAGAGCGCGAGGCTTCTCGGCGAGTCATCGAACGGTGTGTGATCGCAGACGAGGACGAGTCCGGGGACCGCGAGGACGTTGTGGATCTCTTCGTACAACCGCGACGCGTGCCGCTTGTGCCGCAGTTCGTGAACCGCTTGCATCGAGACCACACAGTCGAACCGGCCTCCGACGTGTCGCGTCCAGTCCTCGGATTTGAAGCTGGCGCGTAAAAACGAGGCGGCCGGAAATGCTGCGAGACGATCGCGACTCAATGCCAGCATTGCCTCGGAAAAATCCATCAGCGTGTAGGTCTCGAGGTTCGGGCATCGCTGCAACACGCGCTCAGCGAGCAGCCCAGGGCCTGAACCGAGTTCGAGCACGCGAGCGCCCGGAGCCAGCGTCGCGACTCGGGCCGCAATATGATCTCGGATCTCGGATCGCCAGGGCCGCGCGCGGTCAGCCGATTCGCCATAGGCTGCCGCTTCCGCAACGCTGTCCCAGTCGTTGCCGTAGGGCACGTCCTCTTTCTGCAATGCGTCCACCCGGCGCCTACTTCTGAAGCAGTTGTTCCTGTACGCCGGTCAACTGGTCTTCTGACGGCGACGTGGACCGCCACGGTGGACGGAACTGGTCGTTGCCGTATCGCGGAATCAGGTGGACATGGTAGTGAAAGACCTCCTGCCACGCCGCCCTGCCGTTGGCCTGAGTGACATTCAACCCGATCGGACCGAGCCGGTCGCGCAGCAAGCGGGCAACTCGGTGGACGGATTGCATCACGGCGCCAGCATCTTCCTCCGAGAGAACCCAGATGTCTTCGGCATGTCGTCGAGGAACGACCAGGGTATGGCCGCGGGTGACTTGTCCTTTGTCAAGGAACGCGACGGTGTGCTCGTCTTCGTACACGCGCCACGCCGGCAACAGCCCTTCGACGATTCTGCAGAACGTGCAGTCCACCGTACGATGATACCGGCGTTGCTTGCTCCGGTGAGTCGTTCGTCAGCGGCCTAATCTTAGGGGCTGATCGACCACAGACCTGTGTAGTTCCGGATTGGCTGGAACTGGACACCCAGGGCCACAAAGACGTCGCGCTGCGCAAGCATCTCTTGCAGTGTGTCCATTTGCTTCGCGTCGGCGAGCGATGCCCAGACGCTCACATTGACCATGCTGTTTGAGACCAGGTCGATAGCAACGTAGTAGTGCAGCAAACCACGAAGATTTCGGAGGGCCGGTTCGAGACCCGTGCGCCCCTCCTCCAGCGTCGCGGCGACAGCGGACGCAAGATTCGGCTCAAAGAAGCCCTGCGAAATTCGCACAACTGGTTCCGACACACACGCCCCCACACGCCAACGGTCAGCCGATTTGTTTGTCCTGCCAGGGAGCTATTCCCACGAGCAGCACGAGACGCTTCGTTCCGGTATTCGTCACGCCGTGCGTGACGGTCGCCGGCGCCCACACGACCATGCCTTCACCGGCTTCGCGCGTCTCGTCGCCGACCTCGAATTGCCCGCTGCCCTCGATCACGAAATAGAACTTGTCCTGGTTGCCGTGCGTGTGTGCGTGCTGCGACTGCCCCGGCTCGAGGCAGTTGAGACCCAGCATCAAACGATCACTTTGAAAGAGCGTCGCTTTGAATTGCTTGTCGGGCAGCGAACCGACACGATCGCTGTAGTGAGTGAAGTTCGACATAGTGACGGCGGGTCTCAAGACCCGCCTCTACGACTGGGGCCTCAAGGCTGGCCCAGTCCTGATTCCTGATTCCCGATTCCTGATTCCTTCTGGATCCGTACCGCGTAATCGAGCCAGCAGCCAGTATCTCCGTCGACACCGGTGACGATCGGAAGCACCACTGTCGGTGCCGTTGGCGCAGCGAATTTCGGATCCAGAATCCGGCCGATCTGATCGCGGACGTCCTGCAGATGCGCGCGCGTGGCCCGGTCGGTGGTGCGCATCAGCGCCGTGCGCACCGCGCCGTCGAGCGTGCGCAGCTCGTTGCGGGCGAGCGCGCGCGACTCGCTCGCCGACGCCTGACGACCGTTGATCTTGTCGTTCATCACGTCGAGATACGCTCGCTGCAAGTTGCGGCGATACGGATCGACGGTCACCGACGTCGCCTCGATCTCGCTCCAGATCGCGCGCCGCACATCGGTGAAGAACTCGGTTGGTTTATACGCCGAAGCCCCATCTACGGCTTCCTGCTCGACGAGCCTGGCGATCCGCGGCTCCGACATCACGTTCGTCAGCACCCGCAGCTGACTCGTCCTGATGCGCTCCATCGTGCCCGATGGCTCGATGCGCCGTAGGATCTCGGGTTTGACGACGAACATCGGCGTCGTGAATGCATGCGCGGCGAGAAACTGCACCGCCGCCTGCTGCCGTTCGCGTGGCAGCGGCACGAAGCGCAAGCCGTCCTGATTCGACACTTTCTGCTGCGAGCTCACGCCACCGACGACCGCCGCCACGTGATTCATCTCGAGCACCCACTGCCCGAGCAGGCGTCCATACACCTCCTCGAGATCGTCGTACGGCTCTCCCGGCTTGGTGGTCGCCGTGAGCAGCATGTCGGACACACGCTCCAGGTTCTTCAACCCCATCGTCGTCGAGCGCACGGCGTCGGCATCGCCGACCGCCTCGGTCAGCTCGCCCGGATCGGATCCGGCGGAATCGACGGTGGAGAAACGCAGCCACGGCGTGGCATCCTGCGCGCGCGCCCACTCGTCGAGCGTCTTCTTCTCTTCGTCCGGACTCTTCGCTCCCGCGATCGGCTTGTAGCCCCACATCGTCGCCCACTTGTCGTAGGGACCGATGCGCGGAATCAGATCGGTGGGATCGATGTGGTCTTCGGGCTGCGCCACGTAGTTGAAGCGCGAGTAGTCCATGATCGACGGCGTGTGGCCCATCTTCTTCACCCACGCCGCATCGCGGATGTTCTCGGCCGGATACTCGGAGCTGGCCTTCATGTTGTGCTGGAAGCCGAGCGTGTGCCCCACTTCGTGCGCGGTGACGTACTCGAGGAGGCGGCCCATCAGATCGTCGGGCAACGGCAGCTTCGCCGCGCGCGGATCGAGTGGTCCCACCTGCACGAAGTACCAGTCGCGCACGAGATTCATGACGTTGTGATGGAATTGGATATCCGACTCGAGGATCTCGCCGGTGCGCGGATCGGAGATGTGCGGCCCCGAGGCGTTTTCGGTCTGCGACGGCAACCACCGGATCACGGAGTAGCGCGCGTCTTCGGCACTCCAATCGGGATCCTGTTCTTTCGTCGGCGCGTCCTTCGCGATGATCGCGTTCTTGAAACCGGCTTCTTCGAAGGCTGGCTGCCAGCTCTCGATGCCTCGCTTGATGAACGGGATCCACTTCGTCGGCGTCGCCGGATCGATGTAGAACGTGATCGGCTTGATCGGTTCGGACATCGCCGCTGAGGGATCTTTCTTCTCGAGACGCCACCGCGTGATGTAGCGGCGCCGCTGCGCGCGATGTTCATCGCGCCCGTAGTCGTACTGCTGCACGGTGAAGTAGCCGACGCGCTCGTCGAACACTCGCGGCGTCATCGGCTGCTCCGGCAGCTTCACCATGCTGAAGTGCATGACGACGCTGGCGCTGCCCGGCCGTGCACCGTTGGCCGCCGGCCCGGGCTGCGGTCCCTGCAGCTCGACGCCGGTTGAGTAGGTGTGCGTGGCTTCCACCTCGATGTTCTCGGGGAACGACACCGCCCGCTCGATGAACGAGCGCGTGGGATCGAACGCGCGCGAGCGGACGCGGCCGCGCGCGCTGAATTCCGGCACCTCGGTCGTGAATAGCCGCGTCACGTCGATCACGGGCGCGTCGTCCTTGCCGACCGCCTCGACGTTGAACGCCATGAGGATCGCTTCGTTGTTCGCCGCCTGCACCGCCTGCGCAATCGGCAGCTTGCGATCGGCGACGATGTCGTAGGAGATGCCGCGCAGGAACACGCGGTTGTTGTGCCGCTCCCATTTCACGACGCGCGAGCCGACGGCCTGCCCACCCTGTCCAGCGCCCACCGTCGTGCGGGCGATCTGGCTGACCCAGAGGAACTCCTTGTTCAACTGATTCGCCGGGATCTCGTAATAGAGACGCTCACCAATGCGATGCACGATGAAGACGCCTGGATCCGATTTCGCCTCCTTCGTGATCACGCGGTCGTAGGGCCGCGGGGCACCAGGAGTCGGCGCCGGGCGCTGTTCCGTCTGCGCTGGAGCAGCGGCCTGTTCGGCCGGCGGCGTGGGCGGAGGATCTTGCGCGGCCGATGGCGACGAGAGTGCGATCAGGGCCCACGGGAGAATGGCAAGGACGCCGGAGCGAAGAAGACGGGTCATGGTTGCCTCTCTGAAGGCCGGATTATGGCACGGGCGCGGAGGCGGCAGAGAGCGCGGAGAAGAGCTCACGCAGGGATCGCAGGGGCGCAGAGAGCACTTTGCGATTCTTGCCACTTTAGGTAACGAGCCCCGTGGCAGAAACTGCGACGAAGACCCGTCACGAGAGAGGTGTGGGCCGGAAATCGCGGCATTTTACGTGCGTTCATCGCACCTTTGGCTCTGGGCTGCTGGAGAGCGCCTATACCGCATGTCTGCAGCACGATCTCACGACTGGTGGCTTGGCCGTGGAGAGACAGAAGCCGCTCCCACTGGCGTACCGCGGATTGAGGCTCGATTGCGCGTACCGAGCGGACATGGTGGTCGCCGGACTCGTACTGGTCGAAGTGAAAGCGGTCGATGCGCCACACAACGCCCACCGTCGTCAGGTGCGTCGAACGCATCGTGAATGGCTTTCCCGATAGGGAAGTCTGGCCAGCGCGCTGAGATACCTGAGAGAGTCTCTGCGCCTCAGCGATCTCCGCGTGAAGCGCTTCTCCGCGGTCTCGGCCACCTCGGCGATCGGCAGTCGCTCTACTCCACGCGTCGCAGAATGAAGCACTTCAGGTAGTGAGTTTCCGGCACCCCCACCAGCACCGGATGATCCCGTCCCTGCATGCGTTTTTCGACGAGCGTGACCTGCACGTGGCTGTCGACTGAGGCTTCGTGGATGGTCGCGGCGAACACCTCCTCGTTGACGTTGTAGGAGCAGCTGCAGGTGATGAGATGCCCGCCGGGTTCGAGCAGCCGCATGGCTCGCAAGTTGATCTCCTTGTAGCCGGCAAGTGCATTCGGCACCGACGCCTTGTTTTTCGCGAACGCCGGCGGGTCGAGCACGATGGTGTCGAAGCGCGTGCCGGTGCGTTCGAAATGCCGCAGCTCGTCGAACACGTTCGCTTCGCGCGCACGCAGGTTGGTGACGCCGGTGCGGAGGGCGTTGGCGTCGATGTGAGTCACCGCGTCGGCAGAGATGTCGAGCGCCTCGACCTCGGCACACTGCGCGGCGAGCCGCAGCGCGAACCCGCCGTGATAGCTGAATCCATCGAGCAGCCGTCCGCGCGCGTAGCGTGCCGCTGCCTCGCGATTCTCGCGCTGATCGAGAAAGAGCCCGGTCTTCTGTCCCTTTCTCAGATCGACCTCGTACTCGATCGGTCCCTCGCGCACGACCACGCCGTCAGGGATCGATCCGGCGACGACGTCGACGGTTTGGTCGAGACCTTCGAGCACCCGCACCCGCGGATCGTTTCTCGCGAGAATGCCTGCCGGCGAGAGCAGCTCGCCCAGCATCTCGACAATCTGCGACATCAGCCGATCGGTGCCCTGTGACAGCGTCTGGATCACGAGGTAGTCCGCGTACCGATCGACGATGAGCGACGGCAGCAGATCGGCCTCGCCGTGGACGAGGCGATATGCGGTGGCATCGATACGCAGGCCCTCGCGCACCGCGATTGCACGCGCGAGCCGTGCCCGCAGCAGCAACGGATCCGCCGGCGTGTCGCCGTGCGTCAGCATCCGGATCGGAATCTGCGATCGATCGCTGAACAGCGCGTAGCCGATCGTGCGGCGTCGTGGTCCGATGACCTGCACGATGTCGCCACCTGTGGCTTCCACGTCGACAACGTCGGCGCGATAGATCCACGGGTGCCCGCTCCGAACACGCTGCTCGCCGCGAGCGGAAATCACGACTGAAGACATCTAGTAGACAGAATCAACTGGAAGAGTACCGGCGACCACGGGCCTCGAACCGCAATTCCGCGGCCGCGACAACGAAGCGGCCGGTAATGACGTGCGAAAGACTTGCCACCAAATGCACAATGCTCAATGGGGGCGAGAAAAGCAAGACGGGCACGCAGAGGGAGCTGGGCGCGCAGAGAGGTGTTCACGCCGAGAAGCGGAGGAGCAGAGACGCCCCGGCACCTCAGCGGTCTCTGCGTGAGTTCTTCTCTGCGTTCTCCGCCTTCCTCTGCGCTCTCGATTCATTTACAATTTGCGATGAAATGGAACGACAGCTGCTCACCGATTTCGAGCTGATGATTTTGCTGGCCATCCTGCGCGTGGGTGATGGCGCCTACGGTGTGCCCATTGCGCGCGAGATCGAAGGGACGGGCGGGCGATCGATCGTGCTGGCTTCGGTGTACACCGCCCTCGGTCGGCTGCAGCATCGGGGACTGGTGACGTCGACCGCCGGTGAGCCTACCGCCGAACGCGGCGGCCGTTCGAAGCGGTTTTTCAAACTGACGGCAAAAGGGTTGCGCTCCGTCAAGGCCACGCGCCGGGCGCTGACCGCGCTCTGGACCGGCGTGCCCGAACTCAAAGGAGGGGTCGCGTGACATCGCATCCACCTCGCGTCGCAGCCTGGTTGCTGAGGACGCTCGGATCGGGCCCCGAGATCGAGCCTCTTCTCGGCGATCTAAGCGAGGCGTATCTCGCCGGGCGATCGCGCATGTGGTTCTGGTGGCAGGTGTTGATTGCGATTCCAATCACTTTCGTCGACACGGTTCGCGCGCATCCGTTCCTGATCGCGCGCGCGCTCGGCGTGGGCTGGCTGGCACTTCGCTGCGCAAACTATGCGGCAAGAAAGGTCATCGCGTTCATCGACCTCGTCGGATACCTCGAGTGGTCGAGAATCAACGTGCCCGTCTATCGCATTGTCGAAGGCGTCACTCAAACGACAACGGTCCCGTATACCACTTGGAGTTATCTCTACGGCCCCGCGCTTTTCACTGTCGTAGCGCCCTTCGCTACGGCGGCGATAGCGAGTTGGCTCGTCGCGCGAATGCATCCAGGCGTACGGACCGCTGCGGTGCTGACGTTCACAGCGATGCTTGCACTGTTCTGGGTGCATGCGCATCTAAGAGCCCTTACGGCGTCGCTCGAGCCGGATCCAGACATCTACCGGCCGGCGGCATGGTGGATCACGTTAACGTGGTTTCGTTGGGCACCACTGTTTGCGGAGTTGACGGGATGCGTTCTGGGCGGATTGCTTTTCACGCACAGAGCGCGGCGGCGCAGAGAGCGCCGAGGCGACGGGTGGTCGCCGGCCTAAAGCTGGCGAATGGATCCCGCGCGTAGCGCGGGCCACCCGTCGCGTTGCCTCTGCGTGCCTCCGCACGTCGGCGATCTCGGCGTGAGATCCTCTCAGCTACCTCTGCGATCTCCGCGTTA
>Ga0075423_10002453_pt1 | contig 16838 bp, 13 predicted proteins | sample SoiMethybrSBSTD2_FD_80114 | JGI IMG/M metagenome (GOLD analysis project Ga0075423, IMG submission 80114) | Bulk soil microbial communities from a Populus tree surrounding site in Tennessee, USA - Soil MetaG P. TD hybrid SBSTD2 | ecosystem: Environmental > Terrestrial > Soil > Tree plantation...
AGAGCGCATCCGTGATCCGCGCCGCCTGTACGAGATCCGCGAGCGCGCGGCGTTCGCCCGGCGGGAGCTTGGAAAGGTCGACGCGGATGTCGACCGGCGCGAATCGGGCGGCCATCTGGTTGAGCCGGGCCGCCTCCGGCGGCAGGCGCATGTCTTCTGCGGCAGCAAGTCCGGGAAGCAGCAGCAGGGCAGCGAGAAGGGTTCGCATCGGAAGCCTCCGGATGGGCGATGGCATTGACGCGCGAGAGTACACTAACGGCCAGCCCGAATTAGGAGCCGCCATGAGCGATGCTCGGCCGGACAAGGCCCACGCGGTGGGCATCAACCACGTCGCCCTCGAGGTCGGGGACATTGGCGAGGCGCTCGAATTCTACGGGCGCTTCCTCGCGTTCACGGTCGAGGAACAGACTGACGACATGGCGATCGTCTATTTCGGCGACCAGTTCATCAATTTCATACGCAACCCCGACCGCCGGCCGGACACCATGCGCCACTTCGGCATCGCGGTCGACGACAAGCCTCTGGTGCGCCGCACGCTCGAGGCGATGGGCATACCCCTGCTCGACAGCCGCTTCCTCGACTTCCTCGATCCCTGGGGAAATCGCGTCGAAATCACCACCTACACGAACATCCAGTTCACGAAGGCCGAGCACGTCCTGCGTGGCATGGGGCTCGGCCATCTCGCCAAATCCGACGAGGCGATTGCCGAGCTGCGCGCCAAGGGCATGGCGCCGAGGTAGCCAGCATGCATTCGAATGACACCTGCCGCCGCCTCGCCGCGGCGACCCTCCTCTCTGCGCTCGCGATTTGCGCGTCCTGCACCGCCGTCAAGCCGGCGCGCGAGGGGGCCGGCTACCGGTACTTCATCGTCGGCAGCCCGGCCGACGTCGTGCGCCCGACGCGCGGGCTCTGGGTCGCCCAGGGCGGCGGCGACGACGTCGACGCGAACTACGCCAGGATGGGTGAGTACGGCGGAGGCGGCGACTTCGTCGTGCTGCGCGCCTCGGGCGCCGACGACTACAACGACTACATCTTCAAGCTGTGCCACTGCGACTCGGTCGAGACAATCGTGTTCGACAAGGGTGCGGCCACCGCGGATCCGTTCGTGATCCGAACGATCCGGAATGCCGAGGCCGTCTTCATCGCGGGCGGCGACCAGTCGAACTACATCCGCTACTGGAAGGACACGCCGGTCGAGGACGCCATCAACTTCGTCGCGGCGAAGCCCGCGCCGATCGGCGGAACGAGCGCGGGCATGGCAGTCCTCGGCGAATACGTCTACTCAGCCGAGGGCCAGGAGAGCCTCACCTCGGCGGCAGCGCTCGCCAATCCATACGCCCCGGACCTGACGCTCGCGCGCGGCTTCCTCGCGCTGTCGGGACTCGAGAACGTCATTACCGACCAGCACCTGCAGGAACGCGACCGCATCGGCCGCACGGTCGCCCTGCTCTCGCGCCTGCAGCAGGACGGCTGGTCGGAAAAGCCGCGCGCGATCGCCGCCGACCGCGAGACCTCGCTGCACATCGATCCGGCGGATGGCACGGCCGAAGTCTTCGCGACCGCGGACCATCCCACCCCCTATGTTTATTTCATGGAGCCGGCCGGTCCACCGCCGCGCTGCGAGCGCGGTCAGCCGCTCACGACCGCCGCGATTGCGGTGCAGCGCCTCGGGCCCGGCGAGCGGTTCAACCTGCGGACCTGGCAGGCGTCCGGCGGCATTTCCTACGAGCTTCGCGTCGAAGCCGGGGCCCTCCAGTCGTCGCGCGAAAGCAACTACTGAGCAGGCGGTGGTTGGCAAATAGCCAACTCCTGTTATACGCTCGATCAACTACATCGCCCTGTCAGGGTGACGCGGCGATTTCGGGGGAGTGACCATGACGCCACAGAAGACGCCGCTGGCCGCAGCCATTTTCGCGACGCTGTATCCCGCTGCCCAGGGACTTGCCCAGGAACAGCCGCCGGCGAAGCACGATCCGACCCGCCTCGAGCCGGTCACCGTCACGGCGACGCGCCGCAGCGAGAACCTGCAGGACGTCGCGCAAAGTGTCACGGCGCTCTCGACGGAGTTCATCGAGAAGCAGGCCCTGACGAACATGTACGACCTGGTCGGCGCGCTGCCGTCGGTCAACTCCGTGAGTTACATCCCCGGCCAGAACACGATCGTCATGCGCGGCATCGCGACCGGTACCGGCGAATTCCGCATCGACAGCCTGGTCTCGGTCTACCTCGACGACCAGCCGATGACGGCCATCTCGCAGCAGCCGGACGTCCGGCTGGTCGACATCGAACGCGTCGAGGCGCTGCCCGGCCCGCAGGGAACGCTGTTCGGCTCGAGCTCGGAGGCGGGCACGCTTCACTACGTCACCAACAAGCCGAACGTAGCCGGCTTCTCGAGTGAATTCTCGGCCGAGATCGGCAACACGTCAGGCGGTGATCCCAGTTACGACGTGAGTGGCTGGGTGAACATTCCCCTTTCCGACAATTTCGCCATGCGGGCCACCGGGTTCTGGTCGGAAGAAGGCGGCTACGTCGACAACGTCCTCGGCACCGACCTGATGGGCTTCAAGACAAATGCGGACGTTGCGGACAACAACCAGAATGTCTATCGCACGACGGGCGGCCGGCTCTCGGGCCTCTGGACCATCAACCCGAGCTGGGACCTCCTGCTCACGGGTATTTACCAGCGCGGCGACACGTCGGGCACCTGGGAGACCGACCCGTACCTTGGCAACAACAAGGTCACGCGCTTCTACGACGAGTGGCGTGACGACGAGTGGTACACGACGGCCGCCACGCTCAAGGGCGAACTCGGCTTTGCCGAGCTCTCGCTGACCGCGTCCTACTTTAGCCGCCGGATGGATTACCAGTGGGACAACACCAATTACTCGCAGTACAAGACGGTTTACTTCGGCACCTATTACGCCCTTTACGACACAGGACCGCTCCATTCCACGACGCCCAACTTCCAGAAGCAGAACCGCTACTCGTACGAGGCTCGCCTCACTTCCACCAACGACAGCAAGCTGAGATGGATGGCGGGTGCCTTCTACGAAGACGTGTACGACTGGTGGCAGTACGGCGCGTACACGCCGGGCCTGGTGAATACGCGCGCCTGGGAAGAGGCGAACCGGCAGGCCTGCGATGTCATCAATGATCCGGCCCTCGCGGCCTGCCCGCTCGCGCCGACCGATTGGTACTACTTCAACAAGTACCACAACGATGTCCAGCAGCTCGCGTTCTTCGGCGAGCTGACCTACAAGCTGACCGACAATTGGTCGGTCACCGGAGGCGCACGCTGGTTCCAGTACGACCGAAATTCATTCGACCAGTACCAGGTACCGAGGGGTCTGCCCGTCAACAGCGACCCGGAGGCAAACGGCCTGATCACCAAGAGCACCGACAGCGACACGACCTTCAAGTTTGCGACCGAATATCACTTCAACCCGGACGTGATGGTCTATGCGCTCTACAGCGAGGGGTTCCGGCTCGGCGGCAAGAATTCGCAGCGTGCGGTCGATACCGGGCTGATACCGGCAACCTACGGTCCCGACTATCTCAGCAATTACGAAGCCGGCATCAAGAGCGAGTGGCTGGACCACCGGCTGCTGCTCAACCTGTCGGGCTTCCTGATGAAATGGGACGACATCCAGCAACGTATAACCAGCACGAGCCTCAGCGATTCGGGTGCGTTCTGGATCGAGGGAAACTTCAACGCGGGCGATGCCGAGCAGAAGGGCGTCGAGTTCAACGGCCAGTGGCTGGCGACGGACCGGCTGAATTTCCAGTGGAGCGTGTTTCTCGGGAGTCCCGAGTTCAAGAAAGACATAGCCAACCCGAATTCGTCCTTAGGCACGCTTCTCGTCGGCAAGGGCTGGACGATGCCGATTTCTCCGAAGGAAAAGTACTGGGCTTCGGTCGAATACACGTTCCCGCGCTTCGTGGCGACGGGCGATCTCTGGACGTCGTTCTCGTACAGCCAGCAGGGCAAGGTCTGGGACAGCCTGACCGCGATCAGGAACAACAACAGCGACGACCCGGACGATGTCGCAGCCTCCCTCGATTTCCTGATCCCCGAGTACAGATACAGCACCTTCCAGGTCGGCTTTACGAGCGACAGCGGCTGGAGCAGCTCGCTGATCCTCCGGAACGTCTTTGACGATGACAGCTACAGCTACCTGAGCAGCACCTCCTACGGGGATCTTTTCGGAGACCCCCGATTCAGCCACATCCGGAACCTGCAGCGGCCATTGAGCTATTACTTCAATTTCACCAAGAAGTGGTGACGGCGCCCGCTTGACGCGCGCCTGAGACTTGAAGCTCGTCGCGACCTCGGTGGTCCGCGGCAGCCACCAGGGCGAAAGCCATGGTGGCGTGTACCTGATCGATCTCGAGGCTCGTGAGGTCCGGCAGCCGCTCGACTGGAATACCGCGAACATCGACTGGCAGGGTCGGGGCTGGGATCGCGGCCTGCGCGGCATCGCATTCGACGGCGAGACTGTCTACGTCGCCGCCAGCGACGAGCTCTTCGCCTACACGCCGGACTTCCGTCCGCTAGGCTCCTGGCGGAATCCCTACCTCAGGCATTGCCACGAGATTTCGGTCTGGGAGCGGCGCCTTTTCCTCGCCTCCACAGGCTTCGACGCGATTCTGGGCTTCGACCTCGACGCAAAAGTGTTCTCCTGGGGCATGCAGGTCGTCAAACAGCAGTTCCGCTTCCTCGCGCGTGGCTTCAATCCGTGCAAGGACGACGGCCCGCTCATGCTCAACAAGCTGCACCTCAACAACGTGCATTGCACCCGGGGCGGGATGTACCTCTCGGGCATGAGGACGGGCGGCATGCTGCTGTTCAACGGCCGCGAAGTGCAGATGGCGGTGCAGCTGCCGGCCGGCACGCACAATGCACGCCCGTTCCGCGACGGCGTGCTGTTCAACGACACCGAAGCCAGCCAGCTGCGCTACGCGGGGCGCGGTGATGGCAGCGAGGACCGCGCCATGAAGGTGCCGGACTATCCGCCCGAGGCACTGCTGAACCGGGACACGGACCAGAGCGGCATCGCCCGCCAGGGCTTCGCTCGCGGGCTCGCCGTGCTCACCGACGGGTTGGTTGCAGGCGGCTCGTCGCCCTCTACCGTCTCGGTCTACGACCTGCCGCGCAACGAGCGCGTCCTCTCGGTCAACCTCACGATGGATGTCCGCAACGCCATCCATGGCCTCGAAGTCTGGCCTTACTGAATGCCGGCGTCCCGGACGTTGGGCGGAAGCTCCGCGATCACGTCGGCAAGTTCCTCCTGCCAGTACCCGAGGTGCCGCGCGTACCGCCGCCAGGTGCCGAGCGCCCGCGTATACAGCGGCTGGCGAACCTGCTCGGAGCTCGCAGTCTTGACGGCGCGCTCGTTCTCGTAAAAGCGCAGGCAACCCTCCTCGAACGGCAGCCCGCAGTGCGCGAGGATGCGCCTCACCTGCGTCTCGAGGTCGCCTACCGTGTCTTCGTAGTGCACATCGAGCACCTTGCCGGGCAGCACGCGGTGCCAGTGTTTCATCATCTCGTAGTACTGCCGGTAATACAGCCCGAGCTCGTTCACGTCATAGGTGAAGTTCTGTCCCTTGCCGAACAGCTGCTTGTAGCTGCCGAGCAGGCTGTCGAGAGGATGGCGCCGGGCATTGATGAACTTTGCGTTGGGCAGTATCAGGTGCGCGAAGCCGACGTGTGAGAAATTGTTCGGCAGCTTGTCCGTGAATCGCGGCTTTCCGGTCGTGCGATAGACCTGCGTTTCCTCGATGTACTGCTGACCGAAGCTGCGGAAGTCCCGGCCGTGCAGGTCGCGCACGGCGCCGGGATACTCGCGGTTCTCGCGGCGAAAGAATCCGGTCGAGACCGCGATCTTGCCCAGTGTCGGAAGCTCGAGAGTCCCTTCCACCTGACTATGGCTCGAGAGAATCTGTTCGATCAGTGTCGAGCCGGAGCGCGGCAGCCCGACGATGAAGATCGGCGCATCCGACTCGAAGCCTTCGCCCGTATGCTGCTCGAGGAATTCGCGGCTGAAGACCTCGGCGATCTCCTCATGGCGCGACTCGAATCCCACCGGGTCGTAGGACACGAGCGGCCGCTGACGCTGGTTGCCGGTGTCGTAGTACTCCCAGGCGCGGTCGTAATCGCCCGCGTCCTCGTAAGCCTTGCCGAGCGCGAAGCGGAAGTGGACGTTCGCATTCTCGCTGAGGTCATCGCGCTTCAACTGCCCTTCCATCGCCTCGACCTCTGCGGCCTCGAAACGGAACACCTTGAGGTTGGCCATGCTCCAGTAGGCCTCGCCGAAGTCCGGTTTCAGCGCGATGGCTGCGCGGTACTCGCGCAGCGCCTCGGCCTGCCTGCCCAGCGTCTTCAGCTCGTGCGCATAACTCATGTGAGTTCCGGGAAGGTTCGGCTGCAGCTTGATCGACTGCGCGTACGCCTCGGCGCCCATTTCGACGTCGCCGATCCTGGCGTAGGCCGCCCCGAGCCCCGACCAGCCGCCGACGTGTTCCGGCTCCAGCTCGACGACCCGCCGATAGCAGCGGATCGCCTCCTCAGGGCGGTCGGTTTCGTGGAGCAGCGCGCCGAGCATCGCCCAGGCGGAGACATGGGCGGGTGAGAGCTCGATCACTCGTCTCAGCAAGGCTTCGATGTCGGAGCTTCGCTCTTCATCGCCCCAGTGCGCTTGCGCAAGCGCATGCAGGGCGTCCACGGAATCCGGGCGGACCCGCAGTACCCTGCGCAACGTCTTGATCGCCGCATCCTTGCGACCCGCGCCCAGGTGATCGAGGGCGATCGCAACCTGTGCGCGGGCCGCGTCCTGGTCGAACCAGCCCTCGAATGCCTTGTCCGCCTCCGGACCACGGCCGAGCGCCGCCAGCGCCTCGCCCAGCTTCTTGCGCGCAAACGGCAGGCGGGGGTCGAGCTTCAGCGCCGACTCGAAGCTCGCGACCGCATCCTCGAAGCGCTCCTGCATCGCGAGCACGCCACCGAGGTCCTCGAGCAAGGGCGGGAAATCGGGGCGCCGGGCGAGCGCGCGGCGAAGGACCGCCTCGGCATCCGCGGGCCGCGATTGGAGCGCGAGGGCACGCCCCAGGAGCCGCAGGTGGTCGAAGGAGTCCGGTTCCCGCGCGAGGCGCCCGCGCAGGATTCCCTCCGCGCGCGCGGCGTCGCCCGCGGCGAGCGCGGTGAGCGCCGCCTGGACGTCCGGGTCGCGCGCTACTTCAGGTACTTGTCGAACCACGCGACGACGCGCTCGAGGTAGTCCCGCTCGAACTCGGGCGGCCACCCGCCATGGTGCACGCCCGGATAGACCACGAGCTCGGTCGCGATGCCGCGCTCGCGCAGCGACTGGTAGAAGAGCTCGGCGTTGAGCAGCGGCACGTTCCAGTCCTCGCGGCCGCCGAGGAAGATCGTCGGGGTCGTCACCTCGCTCGCCTTGAGGAGCGGCGAGAGCCGGTCGTATTTCTCGCGGTTCGCCCAGGGCGGCCCCAACTCCCAGTTGTACCACTTCTGGTAGATGTCATGGCCGTAGTTGGCGGCGATGAAGCTGTGGCCTGCGCCCGTCGCAGCCGCCTTGAATCGGCCGGTGCGCGTGATCACGGTGTTCGTCATGTAGCCGCCGTACGAGTAGCCGGTCACCGCGAGCCGGTCCGGGTCGGCGTAGCCCTGCGCGATCGCGTAGTCGACGGCCGCGATCAAGTCGTCGTAATCCGTGATCCCCCAGGTCTGGTAGATCGCGCGCACGAAGTCCTGGCCGCGGCCGGTCGAGCCGCGCGGATTGGGCTCGACGACGACGTAGCCTTTCGTCGCGAAATACTGCGGCTTGAAGTCGAATCCCCAGCCGAACTGCCCGACCGGGCCGCCGTGGATGTGCAGGATCGTCGGGTACCGCCGGCCGGCGACGAAGCCCGGCGGTTTCGTGACGAACGCCTGGACCTCCGTGCCGTCGGGGCTCTTGAACGACACCGATTCCTTCGCGCCGAGCGCAATGGAGTTGACGAAGGGATCGTTGACGCTCGTGAGCTTCGTCAGCCGGCCCTTCCCGATCGAATACACCTCCGCACCGCGGTTGCCTGTCTCGATGCGCGCCGCGATGGCGCCGTTCTTCGCAAGGTCGAAGCCGCCGATCGCCTGGTCGCCCTCCGCCACCGGCTCGATGCGCCCGTCGCTCGCGCGCACGCGTGCGAGCTGCGTGCCGCCGAGGTTTTCGTACGCGAAATAGATCCACTGGCCGTCGGCGGAGAATCGGAACTGGTTGATCCAGCGATCGAGCCGCGCGGTGAGCACCCGTGCCTCGCCGCCGGCCGCGGGCATCACCGCGATCTGCGGGCTCCCGTACACGCCGTCGTCCGCAACGAGGAACGCAATGCTCTTGCCGTCCGGGCTGAAGGCCGGCGAACCCTTGACGCGGTCGTCATCGGTGAGGCGCTGGAGCGACTTGCCCTGGTCCGTGTTGTCCGCGGCGACGAGCCAGAGGTCCGTCTTGTAACTCGCGTCGGGATCCGCCTCGCGGTTGCTGGCGAAAACCAGTTGCCGGCCGTCAGGCGACCAGCTCGCCTCGGACTCGTCGTATTCGCCGGAAGTCAGCTGCGCGAGCTTGCCCGTCGCGAGGTCGAGCACGCAGAGGTGCTCCGCGCGGTCGCCGGTCAGGTAGCCCTCGCCCGCGTCTTCCTTCATCTGCAGGCGCGTGACGACCCAGGGCTTGTGCGTTGCCGCCGGGCTCGCGGCAGCGCCTGCAGCCGGCGCCTTCCCCGGCTCCGCGAGGTCGGTCGCCGTGAATTGCAGGAGCAGGCGCGATTCGTCCGGCGAGAAGTCGAGCTGCTTGACGCCCTTTGCGAAGGTCGTCACCTGCGTCGCTTCGCCGAAGCCGTCGAGCGGCAGCTTCCAGAGCTGGCTCGTGCCCGAGCGGTTGGACAGGAAATAGAGCGACTTGCCGTCCTTCGACCAGTGAGGATCCCAGGCGCTCGAGCCCGCCACGGTGACGGCGCGCGGCGTGCCGCCGGCTGCCGGCACGACGTAGATGCGGTCCATGAACGCATACGCGACGAGCCGGCCGTCGCGCGAAAGCCGGATCCCAGAGGGATACTGGACCGCCTCGCTGTCCTCGAGCGCGAGCGCCCTCGGCTGCGATGGCGGCTCTGCAGCCGACGCGAGAGCAGCCTGCAGCAGGCATGCCGCCGCGGCGAGTCGCACGAGGCTGTTCACGTGCCGGGCCTCAGCACGGCGCGGCCGGGAAATGCCCCGGATGCCTTGCTGCCGTCCCAGACGGCGACGCCGTTGACCCAGACTTCCGAAATACCGGTCGAGAGCGCCTTCGGGTCCTGCCAGGTCGAGCGGTCGGCGACCGTCGCCGGGTCGAACAGCACGAGGTCCGCGAATGCGCCCGGGCGGATCACGCCGCGGTCGGCGATGCCGACGTTGGCGGCCGAGAGCCCGGTCATCTTGTGGACCGCCTGCTCGAGCGTCAGCACCTTCTTCTCGCGCACGTACACGCGCAGCACCTTGGTGAAGGCGCCGCGGCCGCGCGGATGCAGGCTGTCGAGCGAGCCGTCGGAGCAGATCGCCGCATAAGGCCAGGCGATGAGCGCCGCGACGTCCTCCTCCGTCATGCCCTTGCCGATGATCGACTGCTGCGCGCCCTCGACATTGGAGCGGGCGATCAGGTCCATGAGGGTGGCGGCGGGATCCATGCCCTTCTTCTTCGCGATATCGGCGAGCGTCATGCCGACGAGCTCCGGCTCCGGGCTGTAGCTCGACAGGATGATGCCGTCGGGCGGTGACACATGGTCGAGCGCGAATTGCGCGCTCTCGCGGTTGGTGAAGTCGCGCTTTGGAAACAGCACGGTGAGGTCCGAGTGCCAGGCCTCGTAGGGATAAATGTCGCCGATGACGTCGATGCCCTCGGCGCGGGCCTTGTCGAGGATGCCAAGGAAGCGCGCCGACTGGCCCCACCAGTCCTTCATGGCGAGCTTCATGTGCGTGACTTCGACCGGGATCTTCGCCTCACGGCCGATGTTGACGATCTCGTCGAGCGCCTCCCAGAAGTAGCGGTCCTCGCTCCGGATGTGGCTGATGTAGCGCCCGTTGTATTGCTTCGCCACTTTGGCGAGCTCGACGACCTCTTCGGGCGCGGAATAGATGCCGGGGTCGTACTCGAGCCCGGTCGCGAGCCCGAGCGCGCCTGCCTTCATGCCGTCGGCCACGCCCTGGCGCATCTTCTCGATTTCCTCCGGCGTTGCGTGCCGGCGGAAGTCGTCCTTGCCCATCGCGTCGCTGCGGAGGTTCCCGTGCCCGACGAAGGTCGCGACGTTGATCGCCACCGGCGTCTTCTGCATGCGCTCGAAGAGGTCGCGCACCGGATAGGTCATCGAGCCGTCCTGGCCGACGATGATCGTCGTCACGCCCTGGCTCACGACGGGCTCCGCCCCGCGCATCTCGAAGAGGCCCTCGTCGTGATGGCTGTGCACGTCGATGAACCCGGGCGCGAGGACCTGCCCTTTCGCGTCGACGACCGTCTCGCCGCGCTTCGGCTCGAGGTCCCCGACTTCGACGATTCGGTCGCCGTCGATGCGCACGGCACCCGGCCGCGCAGGGCTCCCGGTGCCGTCGACGATCGACGCGTTGATGACGAGCGTCGTCGAAGCGCTTTTCTCCGAACACGCGGCGAGGCCGGCGATGAACGCGGCGGCGAGCGCGGCGCAGGCAAGTCTGGATTGAATCACTCGGAAGACTCCTTCACCCGATGGAATGGAAGGCCTCGAAGGCCGGAGGACCAGTAGACGAAGCTGCCGGTATCCTGGCCGCCCGATGGGAACTTGAGTTTCAGCCCGCCGCCGTCCGTGACGAACTCGCCGGCGTTGCCCGGGGTGAGCCGCTCGCCCGCAGCGCAGGTTTCGAGGTAAAGCTGGCCGCCGCGCTCGTCGAGCAGGCAGCGCGCATCCGCCTCCTCGCTGGTGTAGGCCCCGGCGAAGCGCGCGAGGTCTGCCGGCTGCCAGGCGGCCGTAACGGGCGCCTGCACGGGTTCCTCGTCCTCGCTGTCGGGCTCGGGCGGGCCGAGCTTGTCCTTGAGGAAGATCTCCGCGACCTGCCTCGCGAGCACGCCGGTGTTCGCGTCCTCGCGGTTGCACAGCATGATGACGGAGAAATGCTCGCCCGGGACGCGCGTGATCATCGAGCGATAGCCGACCCAGGAGCCACTGTGGCTGACCCAGTGCAGCCCCCGCCACTCGTAGACCCGGAGGCCCGCGGCATAGTCGATGGCCTTGCCGGAATTGAGGACGCCGACTTCCTGCATGCGGTCGATGAGCGCACGGCCGCCGAGCTTGGCGGTGTAGAAGTTCTCGTCCCAGAGCGCGAGGTCGTAAAGGTCACTGTGTACCTGGCCGTCGCCGACCTGCTCCCAGCCCGTCTCGTAGAGGCGAAAGCCCGCGCCCGACTTCGAGTAGCCGCGCGCGAGCGCCGGGATCGCCGCCGGATAGCTGTCCACGATGCTCGTGTTCTTCATGCCGAGCGGCCCGAAGATGCGCCTCTCGGAAAACTCCGCGAGCGACTCGCCGGACACGCGCGCGATGACGACGCCGAGCAGGAAGAACCCCGTGTTGCTGTATTCGTATTCGACGCCCGGTGCCTCGTTCGGTGCGGTCTGGCGCGCGAGCGAGCGGAACGCCTCGTCGATGGTCGCTCCGTCCCAGTCCTGCCGGCCCTTCATGTACAGCATCTCGATGTAATCGCGCAGCCCGCCGGTATGGTGCAGGAGGTGCCGGAGCGTCACGCCCTGTGCGCTCTTCGCGAGCTCGGGCAGGTACTTCACGACGGGGTCGTCGAGCTTCAGCTTCCCGTCCTGCTCGAGGAGCAACAGCGCGAAGGCCGTGAACTGCTTCGAAACCGACGCGAGGTTGATGATCGAATGCGTATCGAGCGGCTTGCTGCGCTCGAGGTCCGCCATCCCGAACGCGAGCGCGTGCGTCAGCGCGCCGCCCTGCGCCACTCCGACCGTGCATCCGGGCTCGCCGGGCTTCACGAACGCGCCCATCACGCCCGCGATCGCGCGGTCGGCATCGTCCTCCGCCGCGATCGCGGGCAGGATGGAAATCGAGAGCGCGGCGACAGCGAGGCAGCGGGCAATCGGAGTTGTCATGGTTGTGCTCGGCTGAGACAAGACTTCGATTTTGATTCAAACTGTTCGGTTGAGGCAACGGAAAACCATGATCCAGAGTCCCTATCTCCTGTTTCTCGGCGACGCGCCCGACATCGCAACGGCAAAAACCGCAGCCGGCATCCGGCAGTGGCGGCCGGAGCTGTGTGCCGGCCAGCTGCGTCTGCCCGGCTGCCGCGTGGATCTCGGCTTGCCGGACCTCGCGCCGCGTGACGCGGCGGTCCGCGGCATCCGCACGCTCGTCATCGGCATCGCCAACGACGGGGGCTTCATCGCGCCGCACTGGGTCTCCGCGATCGTCGACGCGCTCACGGCAGGCCTCGACGTCGCGTCGGGCCTGCACGAGCCGCTCGCCGGCGTGCCCGAGATCCAAGCCGCCGCGCAGCAAGCAGGCCGGCAGCTCATCGAGGTCCGCCAACCCGCCCAGTCCTTCATGCCCGGCACGGGCCGTAAGCGCAGCGGCAAGCGCGCGCTCACCGTCGGCACCGACTGCGCGGTCGGCAAGAAGTACACGGCGCTCGCGATCGAAATGGAAATGCGCTCGCGCGGCGTCGACGCCGATTTCCGCGCGACGGGCCAGACCGGAATTTTCATTTCGGGTCGCGGCGTCGCGGTCGATTCGGTCGTCGCCGATTTCGTGTCAGGCGCGGCGGAATGGCTCTCGCCCGATGCCGCTTCGCAACATTGGGACGTCATCGAAGGCCAGGGCTCGCTGTTCCATCCTGCCTATGCCGGCGTCACGCTCGGCCTGCTGCACGGCAGCCAGCCGGATGCGCTCATCCTCTGCCACGATCTCGCGCGTACGGGGATTGCGGACTACGAGGGCTACCCGATTCCCTCGTACGAGCATTGCTTCAAGGACTACCTCGCAGCCGCGCGCCTCACGAATCCCGCGGTGCGATTCGCCGGCATCAGCCTCAACACCTCCTCGCTCGACGATCGCGCCGCCAGGCGCGCGGTCCAGGAAGCGGCGGAGCGCACCAAACTGCCCTGCGCCGACCCGATCCGCAACGGTGTCGCGCCCATCGTCGATCGGATACTCACAAACTCCTAGGGAGTCAGTCATGGCATTCCTGGTCAACGCATTGATCGAATGGCCGCGCAGCGTCGCGCGTCACCTGGCGTGGCTCGGACCGCTCTTCGCGCGCATCGTGACGGGCTGGGTCTTCATGGGCACGGGCTGGGGCAAGCTGACTCACCTGCCGATGGTCGTCGAGAACTTCACGAACTGGGGCATCCCGGCGCCGCAGGTCTTCGGCCCCTTCGTCTCGGGCGTCGAGTTCTTCGGCGGCATCTTCCTGGTCGTCGGTTTTCTCACGCGGATCTCCGCAGGCGCGCTCGGCGTCGTCATGATCGTCGCCATCAAGGCCGCGCAATGGGCCGATGTCGATTCGCTGACTTCCTTTCTCGGCCTCGAGGAGGTCATGTACCTCGCCCTGTTCCTCTGGCTCGCCATTGCGGGCGCGGGGCGGGTATCCCTGGATCATCTGCTCGAGCGCCCTGCGTCCTGAGCGGCGCGCGCTGCGCGGAATCGGCCGGTGAGCCGGAAATGGTCGATCGTGTCGCCTGATGCAGGCGGAGCCCCCTCCGGCCTTGCTGACTCAGCCAGCGAAGCCCCGCAGCGGAAGCGTCGGGCGCTGCAACCAGTTGTCCGCGAGGTAGGTGGCGGTCCCGTCGATCGCGTGCAGCGTGTAGGCGTGGCGCGGCCGGTCGCTCAGGTTGGGACCGGAGCGGTGCGGCAGCGCGCCGTGCAGAACGACCAGCGTTCCGCGCTTGGCCTCGAGGGGCACGAGGCCCTCGGACGGATACGGCGCCGGATCGAGGATCTCGAGCTCGGTGGCCGTGCGTGCCGCGTTGAGCTTCGAGCGTGCCTTGACGGGAAGCCGGTGGCCGCCCGGCAGCGCCCACATACAGCCGTTCTCCGTCGTCGCATCGTCGATCGCAAACCAGAAGCCGACGACGCTGGCCGGCTCTGTCCAGAGATAGGTGTGGTCGGTGTGGCACACGACCTCGCCGCCGATCCGGGCCTGCTTGAAGATGTACATCGATTGCAGCAGGCGCGACTCCCGCATTCCGATGCTGTCGGCCACCGCCCGAAGCGCCGGCGTGCGGCTGAAGGCGTCGAAGACCGGATCGAGGTCGTGCATCGCATGGCCTAGCTTGTTGAGGCACAGATGCGCGTCGGATTTGAGGCGTCCGTCCTCGCCAAACGCGTCCTTTTCGAAGAAACAGCGGATCGCCTCGCCGCTCGTGAGGAAATACTGCTCCGCGGCATGGAGCGCCCGTCCGTCGGCCGTAAAGATCGTCGCCTGCCCGGGCGGCGGCACGTGTATGCGCGCGAGCGCGATCGCGCGCTCGCGGAGCGCGAGGCAGGCTGCATCGTCCACGAAATCCGGCAACACGAGGAAGCCGTCGCGCCGGAACGCCGCGAGCTGCGACTGGCTGAGTGGCTGGGGCGTCAAGTGGGCGGCCGGGGCATTACGACGAAAGTAGGAGGATTCCTATTGATCGATGGGTCGCGCCAGCAAAGTATGACGTGCTTGAAAAGGAATTCACCATGTTCAGAAAATCATCCTCATTCGATTCACGATACCTGCTGATTTCCGGCGCGGTCGCCGCGGTCATTTCAGCGGCTGCCATTGGCCTGCTGGATTCGGGCTACCGGAGCCAGCGCGCCCGCGCCCGGAAGGCCATCGGCCACTACGCAGGCGTCGCCCGCCGTACCGTGCGGAAGCAGCGGCTGCAGCGGCGCCTTCGCGAACCCGACGCCATCGCCGCCGTGGTGGTCGCCGGTGTGGGCCTCGCCGCCGCCTGCGCTCGGCTCTACCTGAAGCGCGAGCATGCGGGGCCGAGTTCCACGGACGAAGTGCGGCGCAGGCCGCGCTTCGAGACGCTCGAAAAGGTCGTCGAGGTCGATCGTCCGCTGCGGACGGTGTACGACCAGTGGACCCAGTTCGAGGAATTCCCGCGGTTCATGGCCGGCGTGAAGGAAGTCCGGCAGCTCGACGACGCCCACCTGCTGTGGCGTGCCGAAGTGCTCGGCAGGGAGAAGGAATGGGAAGCCGAGATTACGGAGCAGGAGCCGGATACCCGTATCTCCTGGAAAAGCGTCGCGGGTGCGCGGAATGCCGGCACCGTGCGCTTCGAGCCGCTGGGCGCGGACCGGACCCGTGTCAGGCTGACGATGGCGTACGAGCCCGAAGACACCGCCGAAAACATCGGCGACGCGCTCGGCGCGCTTCGTCTGCAGGTGGCGCGCAGCGTCCAGGGCTTCAAGGACTTCATCGAGGGGCAGAAAACGGAAACGGGCGCCTGGCGCGGAACCGTGTCGAACAGCACGCCGCAGCCGGGCAGCGGCTGACAGTCCGGGCCTGCGAAAGGCCCCCCGGCTCCCGGATCAGTTGTGGATGGCGATGGCCCCGGTGGCCGGGTCGAGTTCGAACCGCCCGGCGCGCACCGCTTCGAGCCAGTCAACCGTCTTCATGACGCCGCCGAACGCGAAGAAGTGCGGCTGGACGACCCGCTGCCCGAGCGGCCCTTCGAGCAGGCGCACGATCGCGGGAAAGATCTCGTCCACCGTCTTCACCAGCGTCTTGAGCGCCGCGGGATTCGCGATGAGCGCGGCGAGGGAGGTGCCGATGCCGCAGAGCATCGCGAACTTCGCGAGCCCCTTTAGCGAGGCAGGCCCGGCAACGCCGACATGAACCGGCAGCGTAATGCCGTCGGCCGTCAGCGCGCGGTCGAATGCCACGAGCGCGCCGGGATCGAATCCGAACTGAGTGACGACGTGCACGGCAACGCCTGTCCGCGCGGCGTACGCCTGCTTGCGCTTCAGCGCATCGCGCAGCTGCGCCGGCTGGATGTTCGCGTGGCCGTCGGGATGACCGGCGACGCCGATCGAGTCGATTCCCGCGGCTTCCAGCGCGCCGGATTCGATGATGTCGAGCGTGCTCGGAAACGGCCCGGCGGGCGATGCCAGGTCGCCCGCGACGAGCAGGGCCCGCCTGACGCCGCCCGCCTTCAGCCGCGCGAGGCCCGCGTCGAGCTCGGAGCGGGAGGCGATGCGCCTCGCGACGATGTGCGGGCAGCCGCGAAAACCCGCGTGCTCGGCGATGCAGGCCGTCTCCGCGACGTCCGCGAGCGTCGTGCCCGGCACGTGCGCCACGTAAAGCGCGGCGCCCGCGGGCAATTTCCCGGCGAGCGACGCGGGCAATGCCTTGTCGGCCGACGTGATCTCAAGCGAGGCGCGGGCCGCGAATGCGGCGATGTGCTCCCTCACGCCGGCCACCGCCTCACGACGAATGACTCATCGTTGAACCAGAGGCCGTCGTGCTTGTGCAGTACCGCCTGCGTCGCATCACGGTAGGCGCCCGTGGTCACGACCTCGTCCAGGCGCTCTTCCTCGATCTGGTTGACGTAGATCGCAGCGTTCCAGGCCGCGAACAGCGTCGACGTCCCGATGCGATCTCCGATCTCGGTCGGGAGCGTGTGCATCTCGTAGCGGAAGATCGATTCGTCATCCGGCGGCACGGCGAGATCGAACTCGTCCGCTTCCGGCCCGAGCACGGTCTTGAGCGTCGCGAGGAGCTCTCGCCGGTCCACCTGGAACGGATTCTCGTCGGGCCAAAGCCTCTGGATGACCTCGAGCGCGGGATCACGGCCATACGACTG
>Ga0075423_10002454_pt1 | contig 16833 bp, 16 predicted proteins | sample SoiMethybrSBSTD2_FD_80114 | JGI IMG/M metagenome (GOLD analysis project Ga0075423, IMG submission 80114) | Bulk soil microbial communities from a Populus tree surrounding site in Tennessee, USA - Soil MetaG P. TD hybrid SBSTD2 | ecosystem: Environmental > Terrestrial > Soil > Tree plantation...
AGCTGTCACTCGCAGAAGGCGACGTCCAGGTCGAGTTGCGATCGGTGCGCCGCGAGGTTCGCGAGGCGTTTTATTCGCTCATCGCTGCCAACGAGCGTGTGCGTCTGGCCCAGAACGCGCTCGAGATCGCACAACGTCTGCGCGACATCGCGCAGGCCCGATTCGAGGCCGGTGCCGTGCCGCGGCTCGAGGTGCTGCAGGCGGATCTCGGCGTCGCTCGTGCGTCGACCGACTTGGATCTCGTACGCAGCCTGGCGACGTCGTTCAGAGCAACACTGAACGGTGTCCTCAACCTTCCGCCCGATCAGCCAACCGAAGTCAGCGGCTCGATGGCCGATCACACTTTGGCGTCGCCCACGTATGAAGAGGCACGGCGCATTGCGCTGGCGTCGAACATCGATCTCCTCAACCTCGATCGTCAGGCGGCCGTCGAACGCCGCCGCACCGATCTGCTGCGCGCCGAGCGTGTGCCGACACCGATCTTCTCGTTCGGCGCCGTGCTGAATGCGCCCGGAGAGTTCAACGTCGGGCCGCGCATCGGCATCAACATGGGCGTGCCGCTGTTCAACCGCAATCAGGGCGACATCGCCGGCTCGCTCGCCGCCACTTCGCAGCTGCGGGCGCAGCGCGAGGCGACGCAGCGCACGATCGAGAACGCCCTCTTTGGCACCATCGGCAGAATCCAGGCCCAGCGCCAGCGTGCCGACGCGTACACGTCTCGACTGGTGCCCACGGCCGTCGATCTGGAGTCGCTGGCCGAAGAGAGTTATCGCGCCGGGCGCACGTCGGTGCTGAGCGTGTTGGATGCGCAGCGTACGGTACGCGACGTGCGCGAAGAAGCGCTACAGGCCGCGCTCGATGTCCAGACGTCTATCGCCGAATTGGAGGAGCTTCTTGGCACCGTGGTGCAGTAGCAGGTCCGGTGGGGGTCAGACCCCGGTGACGACCCGACTCAAGGGGTTGAGTCGACCTGTAGCGGGGTCTGACCCCACTTGGATGCGCATCGTCCTCGCAGCGGCGCTGATGGCGTCGATCGCGTGCGGGCACAAGGGCGAAGAGGAGGGCGGCGAAACGGCTGCCGTCCCGACGATCAACGCCGAAACAGGAATGGTCACGCGGCGCACACTGGTCGAGGAGGCCACGGTGCGCGGTGCGGTGACAGCGCGCCCGAACGAAGACGTCAAGGTGAGCGCGCTGGTGCCCGGTCGCGTGACGATGTTGAGCGTGGCCGAAGGAGACTCGGTCCGCCAGGGGCAAGCCGTGGCGTCGATCGATCGCCGGCCGTTCGAAGAGCAGCGTCGGCAAGCTGCCGCCGCGCTCGAGCAGGCCAATGCGCAGATCGAGAACGCCAAGGCCAATCTCGATCGCATGACGCAGCTCTTCACCAAGGGAATTGCCGCGGGCAAAGAAGTCGAGGACGCCAAAACGCAGATGGCATCCGCAACCGCGGCTCGCGAGCAGGCGACGGCTGCGCTCAATACGGTGAACCTGCAGATCGAGCGCACGGAAGTCCGCAGCCCGATCGCCGGCCAGGTCGTGAAGCGCATGGTCAGCGTGGGCGAGCAGGTGGACGGGACGGCGAGTCAGCCGATCGTCCAGATCGCCAACCTCGATCGCGTCGAAATGGCTGCGAACGTGCCGGCCGAGTACCTGTCGCGTGTGAAGCTGAATCAGCACGCGCTGATCACGACCGCGGCGCTGCCGGACGTCGAGATGATGGGCACGGTCCTCGCGATCGCCCCAGCCATCGATCCGGCTACGAACACAGCGCTGACGCGCATCGGCATCGGCAACGCCGAGCGCCAGTTGAGGGTCGGCATGTTCGCCGAGGCGCGGCTGCAGCTTGCCGAGCATCCGAATGTGCTCGTCGTGCCGCCGCCCGCAGTGGTCAAGAACGACGAGGGCACCTTTGTCTACATCGTCACTGGCAATACAGCGCAACGTACGACAGTGATGATCGGACTCGAAACGCCATCAGGCGTCGAGATCAAATCAGGGGTCAACGAAGGGCAGACGGTGTTGACCTCCGCGGTCTACGGTCTCGGCGAGAAGGCGACGCTGGCTTCCGACAAGAAAGAGGAGTCCGACAAGAAAGAGCAGTCGGAGAAGAAGGGCGAAGCCGAGAAGAAGAAATGACGGTTGCCGGATTCGCTGCGCGCTATGCGCGAGTGATCGTATTTGCCGTCGCGTGCATCACGCTGGCGGGCGTGTATTCGCTCACCATCCTGCCGCGCGGTATCTACCCCGAAGTCGAGTTCGCGCGAATCGCCGTGATCGTCAACGCCGGCGATCTCTCGCCGCAGATCATGCTCGTCTCGGTGACCCGGCCGATCGAAGAAGCGGCGCGCGGCGTGCTGGGCGTGCGGCGCGTGCGCTCGAAGACGATTCGCGGCGCATCGGAGATCTCGACGTTCTTCAATCCCGACGCCGACATGCAGCAGGCACTGCAGTTGATGCAGGGCAAGATGGACGAAGTGCGTCCGACGCTGCCGCCGGGCACGACGATCATCGTCGAGCGCATGACGCCGTCGGTGTTCCCGATCCTGAGCTACAACCTGACCGGATCGTTGACGCCGGTCGACCTCGCCGACGTGGCGCGGTTTCAGATTCGTCCGCTCCTCAGCCGCATTCCTGGCATCGCGAAAGTCGACGTGCTCTCGAGCGAGGAACGAGAAGTCTCGGTGATCGTCGACCCCGAGCGGCTGGCGGCCACGAAGCTCAGTCTCGAACAAGTCGAGGACGCCCTGAAGAAAGCCAACCAGGTCACATCGGTTGGCCGGCTGCCGAAGGACTATCAACAGTTCCTGGTGCTGTCGACCTCGGAGCTCAAGAGCCTCGACGATGTGAAGCGCGTCGTAGTCGCGTTTCGTGAGCAGACGCCGGTGTATGTCGGCGAGGTGGCCGAGGTGCGCGAGGGCGTAGTCGACCGGACGACGCTGGTCACCGGCAACGGGCAGCCAGCGGCGGTAGTCACGATTGCGCGGCAGATCGGCGGCAACGTGGTTGCGATTGCCGACGGCGTCGAGCGGACGCTGCGCGAGCAAGCCGGTTCGCTGCCGGCGGGACTCAAGATCTCGAAGGTCTACGACCTGGCCGAGTTCGTGCGGCAGGCGGTGGCGAGCGTCAGCGAAGCCATCGTCATCGGCAGTGTGCTCGCCATACTCGTTTTGCTGGCGTTTCTTCGCGACTGGCGTCCGACGGTGGTCGCCGCCACGACGCTGCCGCTCACCATCATCGGCACGTTCTTCATCCTGCAGCTCTCCGGCGGCACGATCAATTTGATGTCGATGGGCGGACTCGCCATCGCCATCGGTCTCGTCATCGACGATGCGATCGTCGTCGTCGAGAACATTCATCGTCATCTTGGTGCGGGCGATGCGCCGCGTGTCGCCGCCGAGCGCGGCACGAACGAGCTGGTTGGCGCAGTCGTCGGATCGACGCTCACGACCGTCGTGGTCTTTCTGCCGCTCGGCCTTCTCACCGGCATGGTGGGGCAGTTCTTCGCGGCGCTGTCGTTGACGCTGGCCAGCGCGGTGCTGCTGTCGCTGCTGTATGCGCTGCTGTTGATTCCCATTCCCGCGGCGGCATTCTTGCGCACCCGCGAGCACCACGAGCTCGACTGGCTTGCGGTCCGCTACGAGTCGTTCATCACGCGTGCGATGGGCCGCGCGTGGCTCGTCGTCGGCGTCACCATTGCGGTTGCGGTCGTGGGTGCGCTGCTGTACTTCCGTCTCCCGACCGGCTTTCTACCGGACATCGACGAAGGCGGCTACGTGATCGACTACGTGACGCCGAGCGGAACGTCGTTGGCCGAAACCGACGCGATGCTCAAGCGCATCGAGCGTGTGGTCAGCGACACTCCAGAAACCGACACCTTTACGCGCCGCACTGGCACGGAGCTGGGTCTCTTCGCGACCGAGCAAAACAGCGGCGATATTCTCGTTCGGCTCAAACCAACGAATCAGCGTTCCCGATCGGCCGACGAGATCATCTCGGAGCAGCGAGAAGAATTCGAGAAGACGGTGCCCGGCGTCGAGATCGAGTTCGTCAAGCTGTTGCAAGACATGCTGGGCGATCTCGAAGGAAACCCGGAGCCGGTGGAAGTCAAACTGTTTGGCGACGATCTGCCCACGCTCTCAGCCATCGCCGAGCGCGTGGCCGGCAAGCTCGAACACGTCGAGGGGCTGGTCGATTTGGTCCACCCGCGCGCCGGAAACCCCGAGCTCGAGGTGCGAATCGATCCCACTCGCGCCGCCAAGGCTGGGTTCACGCCGGAGCAGGTGTCGTCGCAGCTGTCCGCGGGGCTGCTTGGCGGCGTCGCGACTGAAATGCGGCGCGGCGATCGCCTGATCGATGTGCGCGTGCGGTATCCCGACAAATATCGATTCAATCCGCAGTTTCTTCGTGAGTACCCGTTGAGTGGCGCTGAGGGCGCGGTGACACCGCTCTCGACAACCGCCGATATCGTGCCCGTTCGTGCCCAGGCGCAGCTGCATCGCGAGGATCTGAAGCAAATGCTGCCGATCACCGGACGCCTCGAGAACCGCGATCTCGGCAGCGCAACCAGAGAGATCATCGGCATTCTCAATGCCGAGCATCTGCCAGTCGGCTACACGTATCAGCTCGGTGGCCAGTATGAGAGCCAGCAGCAGTCGTTCCGATCGCTGATCGTCGTGCTTGCGGTGGCGATCCTTCTGGTGTTTGGACTGCTGCTCGCGCAGTTCCGCAGGTTGTCGTCCGCGGTGATCATCATGTCAGCGGCGCCGCTCTCCCTGGTCGGCGCGTTTGGTCTGCTGCTCATCACGGGGACACCGCTCAACGTGTCGTCCTTCATGGGATTGATTCTGCTGATCGGTCTGATCGTGAAAAACGGCATCATCCTGGTCGACTACGCGGAAGCGCTTGGCGACTCGGGCGTGCCGCGACAGGAGGCGCTGGTGCGCGCCGGTACCATTCGGCTGCGGCCAATCCTGATGACGACGCTGTGTACGCTCTTCGGTCTGCTGCCGCTCGCGCTCGGACTGGGTGCGGGCGCGGAACTGCAGAAGCCGCTGGCGATCGCGGTGATCGGCGGCTTGTCGGTGTCGACGATCGTAACCCTGGTGTTCGTGCCCACGTTAATGTCGCTCGTCGGAAGAGAAGGAGCCTGATATGCGCATGCATGTGTTTCTGGCGGGTTGCGTCATGGTGTGTTCGATCGCCGTGGGACTGCGCGCGGCCGATCCGATGTACTCCAAGCTCGCGGAGATTGCGATCGGCGGCGCTGGCGCGTTCGATTACCTCAACGTCGACAGCGACGGCAAGCGCCTCTATGTGACGCACGGCACCGAGGTCGTGGTCATCGACATGGCAACGAATGCGATCGTCGGCCGCATCACCGACACGCCGGGCGTCCACGGCATCGCCATCGCGCCGGGCGGGCGCGGCTTCACCAGCAACGGCCGCGAGAACAAAGTAAGCATCGTCGATTTGAAGACGCTGCAGACGATTAGCAAGGTCGATACCGGCGCCAATCCCGACGCGATTCTGTACGAACCCAAGCAGAAGGAGATCTACGCGCTTAATCACACCGGGCACTCGGCCACGGTCATCGAGGCCGCGAGCGGCAAAGTGGTCGCCACGATTCCACTCGCAGGCGACGCGGAGAGCGGCCAGGCCGACCCGGAGCTCAATCGTGTGTTCGTCAATATCGAAGACAAGAACTCGGTCGATGTGATCGACATCACGACGCACAAAGTGGTCGCCAACTGGCCGGTTGCGCCGGCGGAAGAGCCGACTGGCATGGCGATCGACCTCGAGCGGCACGTGTTGTTCGTCGGCGGCGGACCGAGCACGGTGATGATGGATGCGAAGACCGGCAAGATGCTGGCCAGTGCACCGATCTGTCGCGGCACCGATGCCACCTGGTTCGATGCGAAGACGCAGCTCGTGTTCAGTGCGTGCCGCGACGGTCACATCGCGGTGATGAAGGAAGAGGGCAACAAAGCCTTGACCGCAGTCGAAACTATCAACACGGTGATCGGCGCCCGGACGATGGCGCTCGACGTGGCGACCCATCGCGTCTATACGGCATCGTCGAAGTTTCCACCCGCCGATCCAAATGCACCGCCGCCTGCAGGCCGCGGCCGCGGACCGGCGCCGATTCCGGATTCCTTCCACGTGCTCGTGTTCGGGATGAAGAACTGATCGGACCGAGCGAGTGTGTGTCGGCGCGGTGGCCGACCAGCGTGTATTCTGAACCGCCGCTCCGGTTCGACACCGTGGAAAAACGGGCCCTCCGCCTGGCTTCACCCATCCGCGCAGCTCCGTGAGCTGCGCGGCAGTCCGGCTTCGAGCCCGTTTTACTGAGCTCGTGTGTACGCGTTCTCGCGTGTCACGGTGCTCACAGTCGCGGTTCTCAGAACACACGCTGGTCGCCCGCCGCGTCGACACGCAGGCGATGCTGGAAATCGGGAACGGCAGTTCTACTTGATATCTCTCGCGAGCAGCGAGAGCGCCATGACGAGCGTCACGTACGTGGCGAGGACGCGAGCGTCGCCAGGGCCTTGATCTTTCTGCATCGCGCGCCAGATCGCGACCGCGCCGATGACGAACAGCATTCGCTGTTCGGTGAGCAGCAGCGCGGCGGCGATCGCCGCCACCAGCATCCACCGCTCGGAGCGCGCGAGCGCGTGCATGCCGCGTGACCCATCGAGCTGCCATACCGGAATCAGATTGAACAGGTTGATGAATCCGGTGAGCTGCGCGATGGCGAACCAGATCATGCCGCCGGTGATGAAGTAGACCGCGAGCGCGGCGAGCCCGGCGCCGAGCCCCCACACCGGACCGGCGAGTCCGATCTTCGCGTCAGTGAGCGGATCGGTGACGTGCTGCTTCAACATCACCACGGCACCCATACCCGGAATGAACAGTGGGGCGCCGGCGGCGATGCCCAGGCGACGCAGCATCGCGACGTGTCCCATCTCGTGGATGTAAATCGAGAGCACAAGGCCGAGCGCGAGCGGCCAACCATAGATCGACCAGTAGACGCCGAAGAACGCGAACATCGAGACGAACGTGCTGATCTTGGTGAGTCCGAGCAGCAGGAACTTCAGCTTCGTGCCCAGCAGGAGAAGAATGGTGCCGATGCCGGCAAGCCCTTGCATCCACCACGGCTTCGCAGTGGTTGTCGTGGCGCCGCCTGCGGGTCGTCCGCTCGACGGACCTGCATCGATGCGGCGCGTAAGCTCGGCGATCTTGTTCTGAATCAGGGAGAACTGCTGCGATTGCGGCGGCAGCAGATCCAGCGCCTTGGTCCACTCGAGCCGAGCCGCGAGCAGCGAGCCGTCGCCTGTCAGCGCTTCCGCGTCGGCGGCGAGCCGTTTGAGTTGCTCGGCGTGCACCAGCGATCCGCACACCGGGCACGCACGCGCGTCCGGCGACAGCTCGGTGCCGCACCGGCTGCAGAGTCGCGTGATCACGCAGACGTTGGTGCCGGATCGGACCCGACGCGGTACGGACCCGAGATCCGCAGTGCTGGTGCGCCGGTCATGACCCACGCCTGTCGCATGCCGAAGAAGATGATCGCCGCGCTGATGAGACCCGAAGGCAGACTCCCGATCACCATCAGCACGGGAAGTGCGGCGATGAACCCGAGGGCGAAGATCAATCCGAGGACACCGCGCCTTGACGATGTTTCCTCTTTCACCTCGACTGCTGCAGGCGTCGGTGCAGGGGTAGTCGTGCTGTTCTTCGTGATGGCCGATGCCGAGTCGGTCTTCTCCTGGGCGAGGGACGCCTTGATGGCGACCGGCGTATACGCGAGCGCGACGGCGCCATACGTCAACGCGATCGCCAGCACTTGGAATCGGCGTCCGCCGCGGCTCCCCGCACCCTTGCGTACCGAGTATCCGACCATGTAGCCGATCAGGATGGCGACGATGCCGATCTCGAGGTTCGCGAGCGCAATAACGGCGTAGTAGATGGCGGCACCGACAATCCCGGCGCCGAGCCCAAACAGGGCAGCACGTATGAACGGGCCAGCGCCGCGAGGCGTGTGCGCCGCGGCCTCGACGGCATCACGGCACGAGCGGCAGACGGTGTGATCGTTGATCGAGTAGTACTCAGTGTTGATGGCGTTCCGACACGCCGTGCATGTGGCGGTGGACGACGAAGGCGCGACCGACCCAGGCGAGTCCGTCATCACGCGATCGAACTGCAGCTCCTTCTCGTCGTCAGGCATGGGAGCGACCCGATAGTACCTCAAGCGGTTCTCAGGTGCGCGACCTGAGAACCCGATCGGTCAACGCGCGCTGGCGACCGCTGGCGCGCCGCTCGGCGCATCACCGGCGAGCTCGCGCAGGATGCGCTGACGGGCGTCGGTGGCGGCCTGACTGTCGAACGAAAAATCGCGGCCGTTGGCAGCGAGCGTCACCTTGCCGATTCGCTCGAACTCCTTGCGAAGCGTGTCCGAGTCGACGACCGACGGCGCGTCGGCGATCACGGCTGCGTGCTGCAGCTCGTGGCCCAGCATGGCGATCTGCTGCTGCTTCGACTGTCCCACTGGCAAGTGCACGACCAGATATCGGTAGCCGCCGGACGCGGACAGGAAGCTGAGATACCCCTGGTTGGCGTTTCTCGACAACACATCCGGCCGCACGTACACGATGACGTCGGACTTGCTCAACCGCTCCGTGAGTGCGCGAAGCGTGGCCGACTTCTTGACGCCGTCGCTGAGCAAGGTCACCAGCTCGCCGTCGGACGCACGTACGTTGCTGGCCCACGCATTGGCGCCGGCGCCGTTGAACGTGGCGACTGTCGTCCCTGCGGCCGATGGTGTCTGGGCCAGGGCAGGGGACGTCGACAATATGAGTGCAGCAATCGCGATCGGCAGTCGTCTATACATTCAAGGTCTCCGCAGGATGTGATCTCGGCGCACCTCAACCGATCCGACAGTTGTGCTGGTCAATCACTTTGCAGTTCGCGCCCGTCGAACGCCGATCCGCGCAGAATGTGAAGTGTCGTTCGCGAATGAATTGCACACAGCTGCCTGCGTAGTGGGGCTGCTGCACAGTGGGGCCGCCGTGTTGGTAGGGCCGCGCCGTCGGCGCGGTAAGGCCGCTGGCCGCTCGCGGTGGGGAGAACTAAGAGGTCGAGAAATGACCCCTGATCGATCTCGAAATCAGAGGAACGTCTCGAACGACGCGATGCGTCGTTGGTGACGCGGATCATGTCCCGTGTCGCTTGGGCGCCATAGACAAGGAGAGGAAAGATCAGAAGTCGGAGCACCACGGCCCGTCGTGCCCCAGCGCCGCAGCGGCAGCGTCGATCTGAAACCGCGATCGACTGTGCGCTGCGCGACGCCACGCGCAGCAGCAGGCGCCCACATCGCAATCGGGGCCAGCAGTCTCCAAGCGCGCGAGTGGACCGTCCATCCCATCGACCACGTGACCCCGGCGATCGCACACGTGGTCCCGATCGCGATCGCACAAAACACGAGGAGCAGCCGCCAGGGACGCGTCATGCAGGTCGAAGCATACCCCACCGTAGAATGTGCACGTGGACCCCATAGAGCTCGCTGCCCCGATCATCGGATCGCTGTTCGTCGCGGTCGGTGTCATCGCAGCCGCAGCGGCGTTGACCACCCGGCCGCGCATCAACCGCAGCGGGGCATGGTTCGCGGTCTTCTGCGTCCTCTACGGCACGCGAATGCTGGCCCGCTCGATGCTCGTGCACGAGGTCACTGGGTGGCCGGAAATTGCCTTCACGTACGTGACGGCCGACATCACCTACGCGATTGGGGTTCCCGCCACGCTCTTCGTCGAATCGATCGTCGGGCCGGGACGCCATGCCCTCATCCGGCGCACGTGGCAGCTGCTGGCATTGTGTGCGGCGGCCGCGATCGCGATCGACATCGTTGCCGGCCGCCCGTTCACTGCCGGCGGGATCAATGCGCCGCTTGTCGCACTCATCGTCGGCGTGTGGGCATGGCACTTCGCCACCGAGTCGCCGCGCGGGCGCTGGTCGCCGGAGGTCCGCGCGGTGGCTGCTGCCGCCGCGATCGTGTCTGTGGCGGCACTCTTCGAGACGTTCTTCGGTCGCGGCCTGTTCGGCGAGATCGTCGTCGAGCCGCTCTCGATGCTCTTGTTCGCGGCCACACTCGGGTGGTTCGTGCTCACCCGCGCGCGACAGCAGGAGCTCGGCTACGCTGCGTTGTCGCGTGAGCTCGAACTGGCGCGATCGATTCAGCAATCGCTGCTGCCGCAGCGCATGCCTGATGTACCGGGCCTCCGGTTGAACGCCGCGTATCTGCCGATGAGCGCGGTCGCTGGCGATTTCTACGAGATTCTTCCGCTCGCGAACGGACGCACACTGGTGCTCGTCGCCGATGTGTCGGGCCACGGGATCCCCGCGGCACTGGTGGCATCGATGGTGAAAGTGGCGGTCGCCGCGGCGGCGGATCGTCACGACACGCCAGGCGGCATTCTCAGCGCAATCAATCGTTCGTTAACCGGTAAGTTCGAGCGGGCATACGTGACCGCCTGCTGCTTCGTCATCGATTCACGACAACAGAAGGTGATGTACGCGGCTGCGGGCCATCCACCAGCCCTGCTTCGACGTGTCGACGGGCGCGTGGAGCCGCTCGATAAAGGCGGTGTGATCCTGACGCTGCTGCCGTCCGTCTCTTACGACACCGAGGAAGTGTCGTTCGGCGCTGGCGATCGACTTCTCGTCTATACCGATGGGCTCACCGAAGCGACACGCCAGCATGGCGATGAATTCTTCGGTGATAGCGAGCTGGCTCGCCTCGTCAGCTCGACGCCACTCTCGGAAGATCTGCTGCGTACGGTACTCGACGCGCATCGTCGATGGATCGGCGAAGGCACCGCGGTGAGCGACGATATCTCGGTGGTCGTGATCGAGAGCGTCGCGCAGGCGATGCCTGCGTAGTCGATGAGAGGAATCATGCCGCGATCGTTTTCCATCGTCGTGCTGATCGCGCTCGGTGCGGCAGGTGTGCTGGCGCAAGGGACCGCGCCGCCGTCGTTCGAGGTTGCCACGATCAAGCGGAGCACCGCCGACAGTCCGCCACAGTCGATTCGGCGATTGCCAGGCGGCCGTCTCGTGACATCGAATACGCCGCTCCCAACGTTGATTGCCTGGGCGTACGGGGTCGACGATGGCCGGCTGTTCGGGGTGCCGAAAGGTCTCGATGCCAGCTCCTTCGATGTCGTGGCCAAGGCGCCCGAGCAAGAGCCCGCCCCTGGGCAGATGCAGTTGATGATGCGATCCCTTCTGGCCGAGCGGTTCACGCTGGTCGTCCATCACGAAACACGCGATCTCACGGCGTACTCGCTAGTCGCAGATGTAGGCGGTCCCAAGGTGAAAGTCGTTGATTCGCCGGACAGGCCCGACGCGAATCCCTTCACGATGAGCAGTGCGGGGAGACTCACTGGCACTCGCGTGACGGCGGATATGCTCGCCAAAGTGCTGTCCAATCAACTGGGCCGGCCGGTGCAGAACGACACCGGCTTCACGAGCGCATTCGACTTCACACTGCTGTGGTCGCCAGACACAGCGCCGGTGGACGACCCACAGCGTCCGGCGCTGCTCACTGCGGTTCGTGAACAGCTTGGCTTCCGCCTCGTCGCCAAGAAGACAACGGTCGACGTGATCGTGATCGACCGCGTCGACACCAATCCGACCGCGAACTAGACTTGATCCATGAACGCACTGCGCCGATGGTGGCCCGATCTGATCGTCGTTGTCGGCGTGGCGTGGCTGTCGTTCGCCTGTTCGGCCTATGGGGGCGACGGCGACGTCGACGGTCAGCTGGACGAGGGCGGCGGAGAAGTGTCGGGTGACATCTTGATCGGCTACAGCGACGGCGATCGCGTGAGTATTGCCGGCGCTGCGACGCTGATCACCATCGGCGCCCTGGCCAAGATCAATCGCCGCGAGAGCGTGCGTGTGGGTCCGCCGTCGACGTCAGTGAGCGACGAAGCGACTCGCCAGGACGTGCCGCCCGCACTTTAGCGCTCCGTACCATCACTGCACCAGTCCTGCCGTGAACAGCGTCGACGCGTCGACGAAGCAGAGCGGGTTCCCGAACGGGTCGCGCATGTAGAACGACCGTTCGCCCCATGGCCGCGTCGCAATCGTGCCCATCGGCAGGTTGCCATCTCCCGTTGCTGGTGAGAGCCCGCCAGCATGCTCCGCGCGCCGATAGACGTCGTCGAGATCGTCAACCGCAAAGTAGATATGGTCGAAGTTGGGCCGCGGCTGGGTGGTGTCGCCATCGGCCTTGGGGTTGTAGAGCGCGAGAATCACTCCGCCCACGCCGAAGTAATGACGGCCAGGGGAAATGCGCATCCCGTTCTGTCCGAGGAGCGACGAGTAGAACTGCGCCGCGCGCTCGAGGTCATCCACCGGCACGATCACGCGATACAACCGAACTGACGCCACGCGCACCTCCACAGCCACGATAGTGAGGCGCGGCGATCGAAACAAGACGGTACTTTCAGGTACCCTGGCATCGAGCGCAGTCATGAACACTGACGACACGATCTACGAGGAGCGCGCCGCGTGTCCGCTCTACACGGCCATCGCGGTGATCGAGGGGCGCTGGAAGCCGATGATCTTTCAGCGACTGTCAGAGCGGCCGCACGGCTTCGGCGAGCTTCGCCGCGCGATGCCGCGGGTGACGACGAAGGTGCTGCGCGAGCAGCTGCGGCAGATGATCGCCGACGATCTGGTTGTGTGCGAGCGGCTGACGCCGACGCGGCTCGGCGTGCGCTATACAGTGACGCCGTATGGCCGATCGCTCGGCCCCGTGTTCGAGGCGCTATGGCGATGGGGCAGGCGGCATCTCGCGCGCCGCGACGCCAGTCGCGGCACGATGGTTACTCCGGGCGGTCTACCTTTGCCACGCGTTCGCGTGCGCTGACGAGACGCAACCCTCGCCCGAAGAGGATGTCAGTCGCCAGCGAATCCTCGCGAAGGATCGCAAGCAACAGATGCTCCGTCCCTATCCACGCATGACGAAGTCCGATCGCTTCCTCTGAAGCAGCAGAGAGCACGCGTTTCGCCGACGCCGTGAACGGAATCTCCACCGACTTCGGGATTTCCGCGTGGGTGATGATGTGCCCTTTGATCTCGTCGCGAATCTCGTCAGGAGATCCTGCGCTGAGAAGTAGGTCACCTGTCACACCTTCGGCTTCCCGCAACAGTCCCAGCAGCAGGTGAGTCGGTTCGATTGACAGCGAGCCCAAGAGCGACGCTTCATAGCGAGCAAAGAACAGTGTCCGTCGAGCCCGTTCCGTGTAGCGTTCGAACATGGCTCGATTATACGAGTCTCTTGTGAGCGTGGGCCGCCTAAAGGCGGCCCCTACGTCTGAGTCTGCCGAAAGGCGGCCTCTACGTCAGACCGCGACCGCCGCCGGGCGGATGTTCTGATTCACGCGGAACAGATTGGTCGGATCGTACGTGCTCTTGATCGCCGCCAGGCGCGCGTAGTTGTCGCGGAACGACGCCTGCACGCGCTCCTGACCCTCGTCCATCATGAAGTTCACGTATGCGCCGCCGGCTGAATACGGATGCAGCGCATCGAAGTAGTCCTTGCACCACTTCGTGATCGCCGGCGCATTGGCCGGATCGGGGTCGACGCCGACGATGACCTCTGCCCAATTGGCGTCGCGGTAGCTGAACGCCGTGTCGTTCGTCCCGACGCGATGCGCCGCCCCATCGATCGGATACAAGTGCATCGTCGATTGCATGCTCGGCAGCGCGGCGCCGTGCGCGGCGTGACGCGCGATCGCGTCGTCGCTCAACTCCTTGACGAAGTCGGCGCGCCAGTACCACTGCAACCCCGGCGGATACAGCGGATCGAAGAGCGCGTTCGCGGCGGGCAGCGGCATCTCGCCCTGATGATCGAGGACCGGTGTGCCGATCGATCGCATCGCTTTCGTGTCGGCCTCGGCGCGCGCGGACGGCCCGGTGCAGACCCACATCACGCCGCACACTTTTCGCATATGCAGGTGCTCGGGAAACATCGGCGCCGGCGGAACGGTGAGGAACGCGAAGAAGCCGTTGACGTGTTCGGGCGCTCGCAGGATGAACTCCCGATACGCGTTCATCACCTCCTGCGTCTCCTCGAGCGGCCAGAACGTCGGACCGGCCCACACGGTCTGCACCGGGTGTGCCTGGAACTCGAACGACGTCACCACACCGAAGTTGCCGCCGCCGCCCCGAAGCGCCCAGAACAGATCGGAATTCGATCGTTCGTCGGCGGTGACCACGCTTCCATCGGCGAGCACCACGTCGGCGGAGAGCAGGTTGTCGATCGTGAGCCCGTACCGCCGTGTGAGATAGCCGATCCCGCCGCCAAGCGTCAGGCCGCCGACTCCGGTCGTGGTGATGAACCCCGATGGCACGGCGAGGCCGAATGGATAGGTGGCGTGATCGACGTCGCCCCACACCGATCCAGCGGCCACTCGAACCGATCGTCGAGCGGCGTCGACGCGCACGCCGCGCATGAGCGAGAGATCGATCACCAGGCCGTCGTTGCAGGTGCCGAGGCCGCCGCCGTTGTGCCCGCCGCCGCGAATCGCCGTGAGCATGTTGTTGGTGCGGGCGAAGTTGACCGCGGCGATCACGTCGGCGACGTCAGTGGCGCGCACGATCAGCGCCGGGCGCTTGTCGATCATCGCGTTATAGACCGTGCGCGCCGACTCGTAGGCCTCATCGCCCGGTTGAATGATGGGGCCCCGCACAGCGGAGCGCAGTTGCTCGATTCGAATGGCCGTCATGACAGTCCTCTTTCAGCGAGTGGAGTTCGACTTCAGCGGGTTGTCGGCCGGGTTGATGTAGAAGATGTCGAACGGTCCTTCGAGGTTGAGCTGCACGGTGGTCGGTGCGCTCGTCCACGCGAAGTGGTGCATCTTGGCCGGGAGAAGCACGAAACCGCCTGGTTGAAGCATCTGGCTCGTCGCGCGATTCAGCTTGTCGCCCATGCCGACGTTGAACGCGCCGCTGAGCACAGTGACGCGCTCGGTCATGCTGTGCCAGTGCGCCGGAATCTCGTAGTTGGCCGGCAGCTTCAGTCGCAGCGTGATTGGTCCCTTCTCGGCGGGGTTGCCTTCGAGCACGCTGATCTGAGCGCCGACAGGGAGTACGGGCGGAGCAGGGCCCCACTGGACCTTGTCGACAGGCACAACGATGTGTGCGGATTGCGCGAGGGCCGAGGCGCCGACGATGACGGGGCCGAGCGCCAGAATGGCGATGCGCGCGAGAGAACGGCAGGTGATGGTCATAGGCTTTCTCCTTGTGGAGAGAGCCTACGAACACGAGCGTTCCTAAATCGTTCGCGTCATCGTTCTTGGCGATCTCGGCTCGCTTTTCGTTGTATACTGAACCACATGGTTCAGTATGTCCGGCCCGGCTTCGATGCCTCATTCGCCGCGCTCTCGGACGCCACCCGACGTGGGGTTCTGGAGCAGCTCGGGCGTGCAGACGCTTCGATCACGGACCTTGCCGACAAGTTCCACATGACCCTAACGGGCATGAAGAAGCACGTCGGCGTCTTGGAGCAGGCGGGGCTCGTCACCACGGAGAAGGTCGGGCGCGTGCGGACCTGCAGGCTCGGCCTGCGCAGACTGGATGAAGAGGCGGCATGGATCGAGAGGTACCGCCAACTCTGGGATGCACGGTTCGACGAGCTGGACAAGGTTGTCGAGGAACTGAAACGGAAGGAGAAGGTTGATGGACGCAAGAAGAGAGAGTGAGCCCACGCCGATGAAGAACCGCACGACGGTTGAGCGGAAGTCCGAGCGTGAGCTAGTCGTGACCCGAACCTTCAACGCCCCGGCGCGCATCGTGTTCGAAGCGTGGACCAAGCCCGAGCTGTTCAGGCAGTGGTGGGCGCCGAAGTCGATGGGCATGTCCCTGCGTTCCTGTGAGATGGATGTTCGTGTCGGGGGCAAGTACCGTCTCGAGTTCGAACCCGATGCTATGGCGTTCTTCGGCACGTACCTCGAAGTGACACCGCACTCGCGCCTCGTGTGGACCAACGAGGAAGGTGGTGAGGGCGGGCCTGTCACCACGGTGACATTCGAGGAAACGCGTGGCAAGACGCTGCTGGTCATGCACGAGCGCTATTCCTCGAAGGAAGCTCTCGACGCTGCCGGCACCGGGGCGGCGGATGCGATGGTCGAGACGTTCGCGCAACTGGACGAGCTGCTCCTCACCCTGGGCGCGAGTATCGGCTGGTCATGAATTTGTCGTTCTCGCGGTCGGCCCTTCGCCGTTCCCGGTCCCTAAGTGGTGCGCTCAATGCGTGATCATGTGGGGGCCACCTACGATTCTCCGCTCGAGACCGCGGCTCTTGTGCGCCCGCGCCATGTCGAGGGCGCGATTCACGAGGGCCGCGCGCGAATCTTCGGGCGAGAGCTCGCTCTTCTGCAGATAGAGAGCAGGAAGCCACCACGCCTCGCCGCCGTCGATCGCCTTGGCTACCGCGGCGTCAAGAATCGACATCGCTCGATCGCCGTGTCCGGCCAACGCGTAGATGTCGGCAAGCAGCGACAAGTAATACGGGCGGCGCGCTTGCGCGCGGATCGAGTCGAGCCGCTCGATCGCGGCTTCGATGATCGCGATCCCGGTCGCCGGGTCCTCTTGTCCGCGCGCCCACCCGATGAGCACCTGCGCCCACTCACCGTAATACGCGAAGCCGTATCGCTCGCACATCGCGACGGCGGCTTCTGCGGAGTCGAGCACACGAGGCGTGTCGCGGCGCATCTGGTGGAGGAGTGCCGCATACGCCAGCGCGATCGTCTGGCTGTACAGGTGATCGAGCCA
>Ga0075423_10002457_pt1 | contig 16829 bp, 21 predicted proteins | sample SoiMethybrSBSTD2_FD_80114 | JGI IMG/M metagenome (GOLD analysis project Ga0075423, IMG submission 80114) | Bulk soil microbial communities from a Populus tree surrounding site in Tennessee, USA - Soil MetaG P. TD hybrid SBSTD2 | ecosystem: Environmental > Terrestrial > Soil > Tree plantation...
GCGCTCGGCGAATCTTAAGAAGATCGTCTTCCCGGTCCGCTTCAATAAAACTCAGTTCACCGCCGCGATCGCGAAGCATCGTCCCGATGTGATCCTCGGCCTCGGCCAGTGCTCGATGGGAACGAAGCTCAGGGTCGAGCGGCGCGCGGTGAATGTGAGGCGCAACAATAAAGAAGAGAAGGGCAGGGCGATCGTCCGCGGCGGGGCGAAGGCGCTCAGGACGACGTTGAAGTTGCGCGGACTAGGCAAACAGGCGCAGGAATCGCGCAGCGCCGGCGACTACGTCTGCAACTTCTCGATGTATGTGATGCTGGAGTATTTAAAGCGCCGAAGAAAAGAGGCGCATTACGGCTTCGTTCACATCCCGCACGATTACGACCGCGATCGGGCGGCGCGTTTCGTCAGGAAAGTAATTCAAAAAGTAAAGAACGGAAGTTAATTCTTCGACGTGAGGCGCCTGAGCGCCTCGGCGTATTTTTCCTGGGTCTTGCGGATGACTTCCTGCGGCAGCTGGGGCGGATTGTTCGGGTCCCAATGGCTGTCCACCAGGTAGTCGCGCACGTACTGCTTGTCGAAGCTCTCCGGTGAGCTGCCGGGGCGGTAGCCTTCCTTGGGCCAGAAGCGCGAGGAGTCCGGCGTCAGGACCTCGTCGATCAGGATCAGCTTGCCCTCGCGCATGCCGAACTCGAACTTCGTGTCGGCGATGATGATGCCTTTGTCTTCCGCCATTTTGCGCGCGCGGGTGTAGATCGCGAGGCTCGCGTCGCGGAGCTGCTCGGCGTATTGTCTCCCTACCATATCGACCATCTTGGCGAAATCGATGTTGATGTCGTGTTCGCCGACCTCCGCCTTGGTCGAGGGCGTGAAGATCGGCTGGTCGAGGCGCGAGGCCTCGACCAATCCGGCCGGCAGCGGGATGCCGCACACCTTGCCGGTCTTCTGGTATTCCTTCCAGCCGGAGCCGAGGAGATAGCCGCGGACGATGCACTCGACCGGCGCGGGATCGGTGCGCTTCACCAGCATGCTGCGCCCTTCGAGCAGCCGTTTGTGGGGCCGGCAGGCGGCCGGGAAGCGCTCGACGTCCGTGGCCACGAGATGATGGGGGATGATGTCCTCCATCGCCTTGAACCAGTAGGCGGAGAGCGCGGTCAAGATTTTTCCCTTGTCCGGGATCTCGGTCGGCAGGACGACGTCGAAGCATGAGATGCGGTCGGAGGCGACCATCAAGAGTTCGTCGCCGAGATCGTACATCTCGCGCACCTTGCCGCTTTTTAAAAGCTTCAGTCCGGGAATGACGTTCGGATTCATCGATGCATAGATCTCAAGCTACTGGATCCTGTGGTCGGGCTTTTTTCTTTTCATCTTGAGATAGTCCATGATCATCAGCACCGCGAAGAAGGCGATGCAGAGTCCCAGGATCCAGAAGATCGGCACCCACTTTTCCATCTTCCCCCCTACTTGAAGAACCGGCTTACCCGTTGCATCGCCTCTTCGGGGATCTCGTTGCGCTTCGGGAATTCCCCTTTGAGCGGTTTGGTGGCGTCGATCATGGCCACCGCGTCGCCGAGCCAGCCGCGGAAGCTCTGCACCTTGCGCACGATCTCGATGTCCTTGTCCCAGTGCGTCCGCGTGCTGACCGCCCACATGACTTCGCGCTCGTTGAACACATCGATGTCGTCGTCGACGACGACGCAGAGCTTCAAGTTCGGCATCTCGACGAACGCCTGCATCGCCGCCTTGTTGGGATCGTTGATAAATTCCTTCTTGATCGAGATGTAGCAAATGAGCCGCCCGCAGCCCGAGGCCGGCAGGTGAATCGCCCTGATGCCCGGCACGGTCTTTTTGATGACGTTGTAGACGCTGCCCTCTTTGGGGATGCTGCCGAGGTTCCAGTGGTCCATCTGGCCGGGCCAGAAGTCTTCCACGATGCCGTTTTTCTTGTGCGTGACCGCCGTCACTTCGATCACCGGCATTTTCATCTCCCCCTGGTAGTAGCCCAGAATCTCGCCGAAGGGGTTCTGCGACTCGCGCACGTTCGGCGGCACTTCGCCCTCGATGATCACTTCGGCGTCGGCGGGGACGAGGAAGTCTTCGCCCCAGGTTTCCGATGGCGTGAGCCTGAGCGGCTCGCCCAGAAAGCCCGAAGCGGTCATATAGTCGTTGTTGCCGTAGGCCGTCATCGCACAGCAGGAGAGGAAAAAGGCCGGGTGGTGGCCGAGGACCACGACGACCGGGGCGCGGCGGTTATGCTTCTCGTATTCCGTCGTCATCGCCTCGAGGTGATGATGCGGATGGGCCGAGAAGCTCATGCGGCGCGGCGCGAAATACATGTTCTTGGTGAACGTGATGTCGTAGAAGTCTTTGTCCATGCCTCGCATGATGCAGACCATCGTGAGATACGCGCCGATGTCGTCCTTTTGATGCATGGGAATCGGCAGCGTCCGCAAGTCTACGTCGGCGCCTTTTTTGACGACCTCCTTGCACGGCGCTCGCGAAGGCGCGACGGTCTCCACCTCGCCCTTTCTGAGCTCGCGGCGCGCGACCTCCAGACTCACGTCCATGCCCGACTTCAAGTCGCCCATGTCGAGAGAGTCGGCGCAGAACTGGCGCGTGACCCAGGGATTATAAAAAAGCGAGAATGGGCTTTGGTCGCCGTTTAAGTTGGCGACGTTCTCGAACCAGACCATTTTTTGCTCGCCGCGGTCGTCGAGGTGCTTCAGGTAGGCGATGGTCTCGTACTTGTTGGGGTCGATCCGGTCCTTGACGCGAATGATGGAGCCGGGGCGTTTTTTTTCTTCCTGAGCGATAAAGCTCGGTAAATCTTTGCTCATCGACGCACTCCTTGGGAAATTTCGGGGACCTTCTAGTTTCTGGTGATATTGCCTCAATCGATACGTAAGTCAATAGGTTTTGATCCAAATTTCAACCTGCGCCGCCCCGGCCGAAGAACTTGTTTCCCCAGCCGGAGCGATAGAAAAGGCGGAGCGCGGCCCGGACCGCCTGGTTTTTGAATTTCGACGCCGGAAACCAGTTGGGTTCGTTCTTCATGCCGAAGCGGTCGATCACGAGGGTCTTCTGCCGGGCGTATTTGCGAATGCCTTCCATGCCGTGGCGCCGGCCGATGCCGCTCTCCTTGATGCCGCCCATCGGCGCCTCGGTGATCACGAAATTGACCAGCCCGTCGTTGATGCACACCGAGCCGGCCTCGATGCTTTCGGCGATCAGCCGGCCGCGCTCGCGGTCGCGCGTGAACACGCTGCCGTCTAGCCCATAGGGCGAGTCGTTCGCCAGCCGGATCGCCTCCTCGGCATCGCGAACTTTCATAATCGGAATCACGGGACCGAAGGTCTCGTCGCGCATGATGTCCATGCGGTGGTCGACATCGATCAGCACCGTCGGTTCATAGTAATAACCGCTGAGCCGCGGGTTTCTCTGTCCGCCATGCAAGACCTTCGCGCCCTTGGCGAGCGCGTCGCGCACCTGCGCCTCGACCTTGCCGAGCTGCGCCGCCGAGGTCATGCTGCCGAGCTCGACCAACTCGGCGCTCGGCCCCTGGCGGAGCTTCTTGACGCGCTCCAGGACGCGATCGACGAATCCGTAGTAGACCGCTTCCTCGACGTAGACGCGCTCGATCGAGGTGCAGACCTGGCCGGAGTTCATGAGGGCGCCCCAGACGCAGGCGCCGGCCGCGCGGTCGAGATCGGCGTCCTTGAGCACGATCATCGCGTCCTTGCCGCCCAATTCGAGGGCCACGGGGATGAGCCGCTCCGCCGCTTGCCGCATGACCTTCTTTCCGGTCGCGACGCTGCCGGTAAAGGAGATCATGTCGACCCGATCGATCAGCGCCTCCGCGGTATCCCCGTACCCTGGAATGACTTGCAGGAGCTTCTCGGGCCAGCCCGCTTTTTCCGCCAGCTCGGCGGCAAATAGCGCCGCGAGCGGGGTAAGGTCCGACGGCTTGATCACGACGGCGTTGCCCGCCATCAGGGCCGGCAGCGCATCGCCGATGGTGAGCACGAGGGGGAAGTTCCATGGGCCGATGATGCCCACCACGCCGATCGGGCTGTAAATCGACACGACCTTCTTGCTTTTCAGCAGATGCGGCCGGATGTTTTCGGGCTTCAGGTATTTGGCCGCGTTTTTCGCCCAGAAGCCGATCGCGTCATAAAGATAAAAAAGCTCGTTGCCGTAAACCTCGCTGCGCGGCTTGCCGGTTTCGCCGGTCACGAGGTCGGCGATCTTCTCCTGGTTGTCGATCAACAGATCGCGGTAGCGATAAAGCAGGTCGGCGCGCTCGTCGAAGCTTTTTTGCGCCCATCGGAGTTGGGCCGCGCGTGCGTGCTCGACGGCAAGGCGGACCTCTTCGGCCGAGGCGATCGGTACGTCCGCGAGCTTATCGCCGGTCGCGGGGCTGCGGACTTCGAAGGTATTTTCGCTCACAGTGTCGGTTTCGCGCTGAGTAATAGGCAAGCTCAAACCATCGTCTGCCCGCCGCAAATGTTGATCGCCTGACCGGTGATGCCGGCCGCTTTTTTCGAGACGAGATAAAGCACGAGCCCCGACACTTCGTCGGCCTCGAGAAATCGTTTGATCGGAACCATCTCGACGGCGCGCTTTCTGAAGGCTTCGGGCGTGATGCCTTCGAAGGCGGAGCTTTCCTCGATGCCCTGGCGCGCCATCTCGGTCTCGACCCAGCCGGGGCAGATGGCGTTTACGGTGATGCCGCGTCCGACGACCTCGAGAGCGACGGCGCGGGTAAAGCCGATGATGCCGTGCTTCGCCGAGCAGTAGGCGGCGTAGCCCGGCACGCCGAACTTGCCCAGGACCGACGAGACGTTGATGATCCGCCCATCGGCGTGGTTCCTCATGAACTTCAGAACTTCCTTGGTCACGAGGTAGCTGCCCGTCAGGTTGGTCTCGATAATGTCGCGCCAGCGCCTATCGTTGGCGTCGTCCATGGCCGTAAGCCCCGAGATGCCGGCGTTGTTGATTAGGATGTCGATCGGCCCCCAGCTCTCGCGGATCTTGGCGACGCCGCTCTGCACGTGCGCCTTATCGCGGACGTCCATTTCCACCGCCATGAAGGGGCCGCCCGCCCGGGCGAATTCCAGGTGCGCAGGATTTCGCGAGGCAGCCGCGACGCGGGCCCCGCCGCCCGCGAGCGCTTCGGCGATCGATTTGCCGATGCCCGTTCCTCCGCCCGTCACGAGGGCGATTTTGCCGCTGAGTTCCATTATCGAATGGCCGTTCACTTCCATGTCTAGCACGTCCAAGGCGGCGAAATCCAGGTTTGACTTGAGCGCCGTTTTCTAATATTTACCTATGAAAAGGCGGTCTTATTCCTATGCCCGAGCCGAGCGGTTTACATAATTTTTTGGAGATTGTTACCAAGCCCGACAACATCCCGATCGTCGGGATGCTGCTTCTCGTCCTCTTCTTCACCTGGATCGGCCTCAAGCAGGCCTTCCGCAACGACAAGCTCATCGAAGAAGGAAGAAAGGACGAAATTCCAGAAGAGATGTGGAAATAGGATGCGGCGTTCCTGGGCGGCCGCGCTCCTGGGAATCGTGTGTCTATGTGCGTCCGCCGTATTTGCGGCGGATACGGCGCTTGTGCGCGACCGCGATTGGGAGCTCGGCAGAAAGTATCTCGCCGAGGGAAAAAGCCAGGAAGCGCTCGAGCTTTTGACCCGGGTCGCACAAAAATATCCCAACGAGCCCGACGTTCATCTTTTTCTCGCGCTCGCCGCGCTCCGGACGCGCGACCCGCAAGCAGCCGCGGCGGAAGTCGAAAAGACACTGGGGCTCGATCCCGATCACGCCGAGGCACGCACGCTCCGCGGCTGGATCGAGCTCGAGGTCAAACGCGACTACGCGGCGGCGACGGCGGATTACGCCAAGGTCGTTGAGCTCAAGCCCGACCTCGCGGAGGCGCACAACAATCTCGGCGTAGCCCACAAGAAAGCCGGCGACCTCGAAAAGGCCGCCGGCAGCTTTAAGCGCGCGATCGAGCTTCGTCCCGAATATAGCGAAGCGCGGAGTAATCTCGGCTGGGTCTACGCGGAGCAAAAGAAGTGGCGCGAGGCGCGCGATGAATTCGAGCGGGCGCTGAAGGCGAACCCGAACGACGAGGGCGCGCTTTACGGCCTCGCGCAGGCGCAGCGCGAGATGCGGGACTACTCCGGCGCCGAAGGCACGCTCCGGCGGCTCATCTCCCGCGCCCCCAACTTCGTTTACTGGCTGGAGTGGGGGCAGGTGAAGCTGGTACACTACTGGTGGGTATTGATGCTGACGGCGGGGCTCGTCTACCTTAACTCCCGGTATCAGAGATCAAGGAGAAGCATCTATGGCGGAGCCGACGGCAAAAAAGCGTAAAGGCACGGCGCTCCTCGCCGTGATGAACGAGAACTGCTCGAGCTGCGCGGGGTCGCCACTTTGCGAGGTGCACTGCCCGGTCGACGGCTGCATCAACCTTTTATACGAAGAGCTGCCGCAGGGCGGCTTGAAGCCTTACCGCGTGTGGGTCGACAACGACAAGTGCATCGGCTGCCAGATGTGCTACAGCGACGACCTCACCAAGATCCACCAGCACAAGGAGACCGGCGAAGTTTTCTACGAATACGCCGGCCGATTCTACGACAGCGCGAAAAAGCCGCTCGACGCCGACAAAGTGCCGAAGAAGTTCCAGCTTCAGCTGATCGGCACCGAGTCGGAAGACCGCCTGGATAAGAAGATCTGCCCGTGGGACGCGATCCGCATGTACGAGTTCGACGAGGGGCTGGAGGTCTCGCAGTATTTCTACGAGCCGGAGAAAATCAAGTCGGTCAACGGCGTCTACACCGTCGACCCGGAAGAAAAAGAGCGGCTGGAAGAGAAGCAGAAAGAGCTATACTAGGCCGCTGCGCCTCGCCTCGCGTCTTCTCTCTCAAATCACTTTATTCAGCGGATATTCGATAATCCCCACGGCGCCGTTCTGGATCAGCTTGGGGATCAGATCGCGCACGACGTCTTCGGCGATCACGCTCTCGATCGAGAACCATTTGACGCCGTGGAGCGCAGCGGTCGCATAAAGCGGAGACACCGTCGGCGCGGTGATGCTGGGAATGAGCTTCACGATTTTGTCGAGCTCGGCCTCGGTGACGTTCATCTTGATGCCGACCTTGTTCTCCGCCGACAGAGCCCCCTGAAGCAGCATTTTTATCTGCTCGATCTTCTCTCGCTTCCACGGATCGCGCCAGGCCTTTTTATTCGCAATGAGCTGCGGGCTCGATTCGAGAAGCTCGGCGATGATCTTGAGGCCGTGCGCGCGGATCGTCGTGCCGGTCTCGGTGACTTCGACGATCGCGTCCACCAGTCCCTCGGCGGCCTTCGCCTCGGTGACGCCCCAGGAGAATTCCACTTCGACGGGGATCTTCCGCTCGGCGAAGTACCGGCGCGTGAAATTCACCATCTCCGTCGCGATGCGCTTGCCCTTCAACTCTTCGATCGACTTGATCGGTGAATCCTGCGGCACTGCGAGCACCCAGTAAGTGGGCTTGAAGCTCGTCTTCGAGTAGACCATCTCGGCGACGACTTCGACGTCGGAGGCGTTCTCGATCGTCCAGTCTTTGCCGGTGATGCCGGCGTCGAGCGTGCCGCTCTCGACGTAGCGCGACATCTCCTGCGGGCGCACGAGGCTGCAGCGCAGCGTCTTGTCGTCGACCGAGGGGAAGTAGCTCCGGCTCGTCGTCGAGATCTTCCAGCCCGACTTCTTGAAAAGCTCGATCGTCATCGATTCGAGGCTTCCCTTGGGAAGGCCGAGCTTCAATTCTTGCTGCGCGCCAGACTTCATTTTGCCTTTTCGGTTCTCTTATACACCTTCGCCGGGTCGAAGATCCTCTTCGCCGCGGTCTTCCAGCTGCCGCCTGCTTTCTTGCGATAGAAACAACTGCGGTAGCCCATGTGGCAGGCGCCGCCGCCCAGCTGTTTCACGCGCAGCAAGAGCGTATCGTTGTCGCAGTCGACGAGAATGTCCTTCACCTCTTGATAGTGACCCGACTCTTCTCCCTTGAACCACAGGCCGCCGCGCGATCGGCTGTAAAAATGCGCCTTGCCGGTCTTTTTCGTCCTGTTCCAGGCAGCTTCGTTCATGTAAGCCATCATCAGGACCTCACGGCTGCGGTAGTCCTGCACGATGACGGGCACGAGCCCGTTTCCCTTGGCGAAGTCGATCTTCTGCATAATGTCGTGAAGAAATTCCACCTAGTAAAACATACCTAGGGCGGCCTTTCAAATTGCGGACTTACGGGCCTGCTTCTTTAAGACGGGGATCGCGTCGACTTTGTCGCTCGGCAGCAGCTTCCAGTAAATGCCGCGCGGCTTGTCGTATTTGCGCCCGACCGGCAGCACTTTTTCCGGTGTGATGAGCGCGTCGAGCGGGATATCGTGCTCGGTCATGGGAATGTCATCGGGGACGATCTGGAGCGGATGGACGGTCGTAATGATCGGCGTCTCTGGGCCGACTTTCTTCGCCTGGCGCAGCAGCGCATATTCGAGATCGGAATAGCCGCCGCCCTTGCCGACGCGGGCGCCGGCGAGGTTGACGGCGACGGAGCCGCAGACGATGAGGTCGATCTTCTTCATTTCCTTAAGGGTGACCGGCCGGCCGTGCTGAAAAGCGCCCTTGATCGACGACGCGGCGTAAGGCGAGGCTTCTAGGCGCTCGGGGTCGAGCGCGATGAAAGGCTTCGCCTCGGCCAAGCGCGGCACCGCCATGTAGACGATCTTGCCCTGTTCGAGCGCTTTTTGGCGCACCGCGCGCTGCGGCGAATCGGGGTTGACCTTGACGACCTTGGCTTCAGTCCAGAAGGAGAGATTGCCGAGCAGCTTCGCGCAGGCCTCGGCGCCGATGAAGTTGGGAATGCGCCCCTCCGCGCCGGGAAAACGGGCGGCTTTTTCGCTGCGTAAAAGCTGCCAGATTTCTTGACGAATCTCTTCCTTAGTCTTCATCGGGCGAGGCCGGCACCTCGCCATACGCTATACTCCCGAAGGTAAGAGTGCTCAAATTAGGACGGGGCCTTATTTTTCCGAATCCGGGTCGTCGCTGCCGGCCGGGATGTCGAGGAGCTCGGCGATGCGTTGCTGCAGGCGGCGGGATTTTCGCTGTCCTTTCAGCAGTCGCGTGATCGTCGAAGGGTTGACGCCGAGTCTTTTCGCCAGGTCCTTCTGGCTGTAAATGCCGCGTTCGAGCATGCGGATCTTGATTTTGACCCATTGCATTGCTAGCATGGCAAAAAAATTGCCCTGGACTGCGGCTTGCTATTTTGCATATTCTGACCTGAATTCATTGTCAATAATATATTCGTAAACGAATGAATAAGCAATTCTCACTACGCTTCGCCCAGATCATCGACTCGATGGGAATCAATCCGACGGAGTTCGCCCGTCGCGCCAAGATTCCTCAAGGCACGGTCTCGAAGTGCCTGAACGGCCACGTGCCGACCGCGCGCATTTTGCTGCGCATCGCCAAGCTCTCCGGAAAGAGCGTCGACTGGCTTCTGGTGGGCGCCGGGGGCAGGGCCGGCGCCGGCTACGTCGCCGAGCAGCCCGCGCGTTATGGGCGCTCCGGCCGCGCCTCCGGCAAAAAAACCGGCGAGGATCTGTGGGTGGAGAAGCTTCGCAGCGTCCTCCGCGGCAAGAATCGCCAGAAGACGCGAGCGATTAAAGACGTCCTTCAGGCCTTGAGCCGCAAATAGGCTCTGGCACGCTGTTTTCTCGCTCAAAAACCGACGATTGACTGCCCGGGAACACGGGTTGTAGACTCACCACGTATGGATGAGTTTATCGTGGTGTATGTCACAGTCGGCTCGGCCGAGGAGGGCGAACGGCTCGCGAACGCGCTGGTCGAAGAGCGCCTCGCCGCCTGCGTCAATCGCGTGGGCGGCATACACTCCGTTTATCGCTGGGAAGGGAAAATCGAGCGCGCCGACGAGGAGCTTCTGATCATTAAAAGCCGGCGCGACCTTTTTGACCGACTCAAGCAACGGGTCGCCGAACTCCACAGCTATTCGGTACCGGAAATCGTCGCGCTGCCGATCGTCGCGGGGAACGAGTCTTATTTAAGCTGGTTGCATGAAGAGCTCGGGAAAAAATGACTCCGCCGCCGCAACGGTCCGGGTGATTTCGTCCGGCGGCGTGGTTTACCGCAAATTCAAGACGGAAATCGAGGTCGCCCTGATTCGCGTGCGCGACCGCTGGGGTTTGCCCAAAGGCCAGGTCGAGGAGGGGGAATCGCTGCAGGACACCGCGCTTCGGGAGGTGCGCGAAGAGACCGGCCTGGAGGGAAAGATAGTTGCAAAACTGGGCGATATCACCTATTGGTACACGCAAAAGGGACAGGACGGCGCGACGGTCAGGATTTTTAAGCGCGTTTACTTTTACTTGTTCCGCTATGTGAAAGGAGACGTCTCGCGTCACGACCAGGAAGTCGAAGAAGTCCGCTGGTTCCCCATGGCCGAAGCCGAGAAACAAATCTCGTATCCCACGGAACGTAAGATCGTCGCGAAAGCCGCAGCTTTGATCGCCGAGAAAGGCGCGAAGCGACCGCCGCTTCACGCTGCGAATAATTAGGTACGGCTCGCTCACCGAGCCGCAGATCGCCGCGCGGGCGGATTTTTTCTTTGGAAGCATGAAAACCGTCGAAGAAATAGGCTTCTCGGTCCCCTACGACATCGCCGTCGCACGGCCGCTCCGGCGCACGACGCGCGCCGAGCGCGTAGCCGAACTCGAGCGCGCCTGCCACAACACCGAGCTGATCGCGCCCGAGATGGTCTATGTCGATCTGCAGAGCGACAGCGGTCTGGCGGCGCCCAGCGTTGCGCAGGCCGCGGCGTCGATCGGCGGCGCCGGCTTGGACAATCATGCCGACGGATCGGATGCCGTGGGCCGCTTCAGGGAAATCTTCGGCTTTCCCTTCGTCGTCCCCTGTGTGCAGGGGCGCGCCGCCGAGCGGGTGTGGATGAAGCTCAACGTCCGGCAGGGCACCGTCGTGCCGGGCAACATGCTCTTTCCCTCGACGCGCTATCATATCGACGCGAACGGGGGAAAGGTCATCGATGTCATAGCGGAGAAAGCCGACGACCTTCTTTCCGACGAGCCCTTCAAAGGGGATCTCGATCTCGCTAAGCTCGAAAAGGTTATCGGTGAGCAGGGCGCGGAGAAGGTCTCCTGTATTTATGTCGAATTGTGCGTCAACTCCGCGGGCGGCCATCCCGTGTCGCTCGCGAACCTGCGCGGCGTTCGCGCGCTTGCCGAAAAGCACAAGATCCCGCTTTTTCTCGATGCCTGCCGCATTCTGGAAAACAGCTATTTCGTCCAGCAGCGCGAGCCCGGCCACCAAGGACGCTCGATCGGCGAGATCGTCCGCGAGACGTGCGCGCTGGCGGACGGCCTCACGATGAGCGCGCTGAAGGACCTTCTCGTGCCGATCGGCGGCTTCATCGCGACGCGGGACGAGAAGAGCTATGGGAAAGCCTCGTTTCAGCAGCTGCTGGACGGCGGCCAGCCGCCGCCGAACGCGCTGGCGAGCCTTTCCTTGTCGCTCGCGGAAATCTTTTCTTCGTCGGATTACGTCGCGAGCCGCGTCCGGCAGGTCGAACATCTATGGCGGCGGCTCGCGGAGCGCGTGCCGGTGCTGCGCCCGGCCGGCGGACACGGCGTGTTCATCGACGCGCGAAAATTTTTGCCGGAGATGCCCGCGGAGCAGCATCCATCGGAAGCGCTGGCCGCGTTTCTCTACGCGCTCTCCGGCGTGCGCGCCGCCAAAGGTCCGCCGCTCACGCGGAGGCAGATCGAACGCGGCGTCGATCTCCTGCGGCTGGCGGTGCCGGCGCGCAGATATTTAAAAGAGCACATGGACGACGTGGCCGAGTCGGTTTTATACGCCTACGACCACCGGAGGGAAATTCGCGGGCTCAAGGCGATCGATAAGCCCGGCCGCTCGAAGTACGATCCGGGCTTGTTCACCCCCATCCCATGAGCACAGAAGCGAATTATCGCCACCTGGGCGAGGTCTTTTTTCAGCGCGCGTCCCAATTGGGCGAGCAGACCTTCCTCAAGCTTCAAAGCGCCGGCCGCTTCGAGGAGGTATCGTGGCGCGACTTCGCCGCCATGATACGGGAAACGATGCTGGGCCTCGACGCGCTCGGGCTCCGCTCCGGCAGTCGCGTCGCCATCGTCGGCGAGAACAGCCTCGCCTGGCTCTGCGCCGATCTGGCGACGCTTGCAGCGGGGCTCCCCAATGTGGTCATCTCCCCGCGGCTATCCGAGCCGACGCTGCTCAAGCAACTCGCCCATGCGGGCGCGCGCGCCGCGTTCGTCGAAGACGAAACCGCGGCCGGGCGGCTGCTCAATCTAAAAGGCCAGCTGCCCGGCCTCGAACACATTATCGTTTTCACCCCGACTTCCGGCGCTCTGCCGAACACAATATCGTTCGACGAGCTTCGGGCGCGCGGCAGCCGCGCGCCGGAGGAAAAGCTCAGGAAAATTATCGAATCGGTCCACGAGGACGACCTCGCGTCGATCATGTACACCTCGGGCTCGACAGGGGAGCCCAAGGGAGTCATGAAGACGCAAAAAAACATCCTGTCCAATATCTCATCGGGCGGCCCCATCGCGCTCAGCAAGCCTGAAGAGGTCGCCGCCATGGTGCTGACGACCAACCACCTGCTCGGGCGATTCTGCTTCCACAAGGGCGCGGCGACCGGCCGGACGACGGCGATCTTGCAGTCGACTGAGCTGCTGGTTGATCTCTCCAGCATCGCGGCGCTGTCGCCCACGTCGATGACGATCGTGCCGCGGGTGATGGAAAAAATCTGGTCCGCGCTCTTGGCGGATGGCGAGAACGCCGTCCGTTGGGAAGAGCTGGAGTTCTTGGATGGGAAAAGGGCCGAAGGCGGCGCGCTCGATCCCGCCGAGGCAGCCCGCCTCGAAGAACTGAAAGGGCTTCTCAGAGAGTGCGTCCGGGGCGCGCTCGGCGGGCGCATCAAATACATCACCTACAGCGGCGCTCCGATGGCGCCCCGCATTATGCGCTTTTTCGAGCTTGTCGGCGTTCCGCTGCTGGGCTCGTATGGCTCCACAGAATGCGGCGGCGTGACGCTCTCCGGCATCGGCGACAACCGGCCGGGCAATCTCGGTAAGCCGTTCACCAACATCGAGATCCGCATCGCGGACGACGGAGAAATGCTGGTGCGCGGGCCGACGGTCACGCCCGGCTACTTCAACGACCCGGCGACGACAAGCGAGGTGCTGGACCCGGACGGCTGGTTTCACACCGGCGATCTCGGAGCGATCGAGCCGGACGGCTCGCTCCGCATCGTCGGGCGGAAAAAAGACGTCTTTTATTGCTCCGACGGCTCGAACATCGATCCGCGGGAGCTGGAGCTCTTGCTGGAGGGAGATCCGTTGATCCGCCAGGCGCTTCTCATCGGCGACCGGCGGCCCTTCATGGCGGCGCTCATCGTGCCCAACGTGGAGCGGATAGCGACCGCCATCGGCAAGGCGCCTTCCGCGGTGAATGATGCCGATGCCCACGACGCGGTCATGCGCCGCGTGAAGGAGATCAACCGCCGGCTCGACGAGCATGAGCGCATTCGCGACATCGCCCTCGTGCGCGAGGATTTTCCCGAGCGGGTGAGAAGCGTGACCGCGTTTCAGAAAGTGAAAATCGATCGCAAGGCGGTTCAAGAGCTTTACGCCCGCGAGATCCAATCCATCTACGAAGGCAGGTAGGCGTGTCCGAGGTAGCGCTCATCACCGGCGGCGGGAACGGTATCGGCCGCGCCGTCGCCTTGAAGCTCGCCGCCGAAGGCGTCGTAGTCGAGATCGTCGACTGGGACGAAGCTGCGGCGGAAAAAACCTGTGACGAAATCCGGTCCACCGGCGGTCAGGCCTCGGCCGCGCGCGTCGACGTGAGACGCGCGCCGGAGATCAAAGCCGCGATCGCGCGGATCCTCGAGCGGCACGGCCGGCTCGACATCCTCGCCAACATCGCCGGCGGCAGCATCCATCGAAAGCCGCTCGTCGAACTTACCTGGGCCGAGTGGAAAGAAGTCCTCGACATCAACCTCAAGGGGACTTTTCTCTTCTGCCGCGAGGCCGCGCCGATCATGATGCGCCAGAAGCGCGGCCGCATCGTCAATACGGCGTCGAATTACGGCGTCACGGGATCGGCGCTGCGCACGCCTTACTCGGCGGCGAAGGCGGGCGTGATCGGCTTCAGCAAATCGCTGGCGCTGGAGCTCGCGCCCTACGGCGTGCTCGTCAACGTCGTCGCGCCGGGCCCGACCGACACGCCGCGCGTCATGGCGAACTGGACGGAAGAATCGAGAAGACAAAGGGAGGCGGATATCCCCCTGCGCCGTACCGGCCGGCCCGAGGACATGGCCGAGGCTTTTTATTTCCTCTGCAGCCCGGCCAGCGCCTGCATGACCGGGCAGACGCTGCATGTCAACGGGGGCTGGGTAACGCCGTAAGATTTATGAAACTCAGAGGCAAGACCGCCGTCGTTACCGGCGGCGCGCAGGGCATCGGGCGCGCGATCGCGCTCGGCCTCGCGCGCGAGGGCGCGAGCGTCGCCGTCGCCGATCTCCAGCGCGAAAAGGTCGAAGCGGTCGCGGCCGAGGCGCGGAACTTCGACGTGACCGCGATCGCCGTCCAGACCGACGTCGCCAAAGAAGACTCCGTCGCCAATCTCGCGCGGCAGGCGCTCGGCCGCTTCGATCGCGTCGATATTCTCGTCAACGACGCGGGCATTTTTCCCCAGGCGCGCGTGACGGAGATGTCCGAGCAAGATTGGGACCGCGTCCTCGACGTGAACCTCGGCGGCAATTTCCTCTGCTGCCGCGCCTTCGCGCCTTCGATGCGGGCGCAAAAGTACGGCCGCATCATCAGCATCGCCTCGGGCATCGCGCATACCGGCGCGGTCGCCGGCGCGCATTACGCCGCTTCGAAGGCGGGCATCGTCGGCTTCATCAAGGCGGTGGCGCGCGAGCTCGGCCCCGACGGCATCACGGCGAACGCGCTCTGCCCGAACATCATCAACACCGAGCTGCCGCAAAGCCACCGCACGCCGGCCGAGCTGCACGAGCGCCTTATCCGCAATCCGCTCGGCCACGCGATGGAGCCCGACGATTTAGTCGGGACGATCCTCTTTCTCGCCAGCGACGCCGCGTCTTACATCACCGGCCAGGCGGTGAACGTCAACTGCGGCACGGTGATGATTTGACGAGGAATTCGAGATACGTATCGGAGATCGAATTGCGCCGAGACAAGATCCCCTCGTTTGACCAATATCCTTTTTCGTTGCCCGCTGTCCGTCATTTGAATTTACTCGAATTCCATCCTCGCGTAACTTTTCTTATCGGTGAAAATGGCTCAGGAAAGTCGACGCTCTTAGACGCGATCGCGATTGCATCGGGATTTAATCCCGAGGGAGGCACGAAAAATTTCGCGTTTGGCACTCGAGCGTCGCACTCGGAATTGCATCGATTCATACGCCTCGCGAAAGGAGTCCGGCGGCCACGCGACGGTTTTTTCTTTCGCGCCGAAAGCTTTTTTAACGTTGCGACGGAGATCGAGAGACTTGACTCCGAGCCCGCGTCTGGAGCTCGGATCATTGACTCTTATGGATCACGTTCGCTCCATGAACAGTCTCATGGAGAATCCTTCCTGGCACTAATGATGAACCGTTTCGGCGGCCGGGGATTTTATCTCCTCGACGAGCCAGAGGCCGCTTTGTCACCTCAACGGCAGCTCGCCGTGCTTTCACGAATCCACGATCTCGCCATGGATGATTCTCAATTTATCATCGCTACACACTCACCGCTTCTCATGGCCTATCCGGACGCTTATATTTATAATTTTTCTGTCAAAGGAGTCGAGAAGATCGATTATTACCAGACCGAGCATTACCACGTGACGCATGACTTTCTGGTGAATCCGAAGCGAATGCTCGATCGGTTGCTCGAAAAGTCTGTCAATCAGCCGGTTGAGCATAAGCGAGAAAAATCACGGCGATAAATGACAACCGCTCTTGTCCTTCTACTTATTCAGGGATGCCTCGGAGCATTCGACACTCTTTGGTATCATGAATTCAAGCTGCGCCTTTCTCGCGATCATTCCGCCCGTTTTGAGCTTACACTTCACGCCGGCCGAGACTTCATCTATGCGGTGATTTTCGGGTCATTGGCCTGGGTTGCGTGGAACGGTTTCTGGGTTTGGATTCTCTTCGGTTTATTGATTTCAGAAGTCATCATCACGCTCTGGGATTTCATCGAAGAAGACCGGGCCCGCAAAGTCCCTGCGGGCGAGAGGGTGATGCACGCGATTATGGGTTTAACCTACGGAGCATTCCTGGCGTGCTTTGTCCCGGAAATAATCATATGGCTGCGCATGCCTACGGGCTTTAGCCATCAAAGTTATGGGCTTCTCAGTTTGCTTTTGACCGCGATGGCAATCGGAGTCACGATTTCCGGCTTGCGGGATTTAGCTGCGGCTTCAATACGTCACCGGACAGATCGGTTAAAAGTTCCAGTCTCAGTTTGACACCCCACCGCCTCGCGCAGTAAATTCTATTAGAAATCGAAGCTCTTCGGAGGACTGCGATGCTGCGCTCGATCGGCTTGACCCAGACGCACATGGAGTGCCGGTACCTGAAGGACAGCGTGCCGGTGATGACCGATCTGCTCGCCTTCGAGAAAGTCGGCGAAGGGCCGGGCGAGGCGACGCTCAAGCATCCCAACACCGACTGGCTTATCACGCTCCACGAGGCGGGGCCGGAGGCGCCGGCCA
>Ga0075423_10002458_pt1 | contig 16825 bp, 16 predicted proteins | sample SoiMethybrSBSTD2_FD_80114 | JGI IMG/M metagenome (GOLD analysis project Ga0075423, IMG submission 80114) | Bulk soil microbial communities from a Populus tree surrounding site in Tennessee, USA - Soil MetaG P. TD hybrid SBSTD2 | ecosystem: Environmental > Terrestrial > Soil > Tree plantation...
GCGATCAACGCGTTGCGCTGCGCCAGCGCCTGGCCATAGCGCCGCCGCAGGTCGGCGCGGGCGGGCCAACGGGCGGCGACGTAGCGGTCGAGATGCGCACGGCGCTCGGCCGGCGGGCCCTTGACCAGGACGAGGCGATCCGGGGAGAAGACCGCGACCGAGGGGCGATGGCGGAGCACCTCGGCCGGCTCGGCGGGCTTGCCGTCGAGCAGGTGGCGGCGGCCCTCCCCTCGACTGACCGAAGCGAGGAGGCGGTGCTCGATCCCGTCACCGTGCCGCACGACCGCCTCGGCGCGGGCGAGCTGCCCGCCGAAGGGGATCAGCTCACGCCGGTCCGAGGTGCGGAAGGAGCGTCCGGTGAGGGCGAAGTAGAGGGCCTCGAGCAGGTTGGTCTTGCCGGCCCCGTTCGGGCCGATCAGGCTGACGATCCCGTCGTCCAGCTCCACCCGCACCTCGCTGAGACTGCGCAGCGGCCTCGCTTCGACGGCGGTGACGCGCACCGGTGGCCGCCTACACGTTGAGGCGGATCGGCATCACGAGGTAGCGGAAGTCCTCGTTGTCGACCGGCTGCAGCAGGCCGGGCCGCAGCGGCGAGATCAGCCGCAGCATCACCTCATCGCCCTCGACGCTTTCGATCCCGTCGCGCAGAAACTCCGGGTTGAAGCCGATCTCGAGCGGGTCGCCGTCGAAGGCCGCCGGCATCGCCTCCTCGGCATCGCCGACGTCGGGCGTCGAGGCCGACACCTTCAGCTCTCCTGGCGAGAAGGAGAGCCGCAGCGGCGCGTTGCGTTGCGCCAGCTGGCTGACACGCCGGACGACGTCGAGGAATTCGGGGCGCGGCAAGCGCACGTCGTGCTCGTAGGACTCCGGCAGGAGCTGTCGAAAGTTGGGGAATTGCCCGTCGATCAGCCTCGTGTTGAGGAGGATTCCCCCTGCCCTGAAGACGGCCTGGTTGGGGAGCAGGCTGACCGCGACCTCGTCGAGGCCGTCGGCGGTGACCAGCCGGCCGAGCTCGCGCAGCGCCTTGGCGGGAATGTTGGCCTCGAGGTCGCCGCCGATCGGGCTCTCCAGCTCGGTGCGCTTGACCGCCAGCCGGTAGGAATCGGTGGCGACCATGGTCATCTCCTGGCCCGAGGCGGTGACGAGGACACCGGTGAGCACCGGGCGCATGTCGTCGCGGGAGGCGGCGCGGGCCACCAGCTCGACCGTGTCGGCGAGCGCCGCGGCCGGAATTCTCAGCGGCTCAGCTCCCTCGGCGGGCAGATTCGGAAAGTCCTCGACGGGCAAGACGCGCAGGTGGAAGCTCGACCCGCCACTGCGGATCTCGACGTCGCGCTCGGACTCGCGCAGCTCGATCTCGACGCTGTCGTCCCCGAGCGAGCGCGCCAGCTCGGAAAGCAGACGGCCGGGCAGGAGGACTGACCCCGCAGTGGCGGCGGTCGCCTTCAGCGCCGTGCGCAGACCCATCTCGCCGTCGGTGGCCGCCAGCACCACCTCGTCCTCGTCCGCATTGAGAAGGATTCCCGAAAGGGCCTGGGTCGCCGCGCGGGTGGAGACGGCACGGGAGACGATTGAGAGCTTGGAGGCGAGCTCATCGCGTTTAGTGGTCAGCTTCAAATTACTGATGTCCTCTTGAGTTGGAGTAGCGCTTGTGGAAACAGCTGGGAGCATCGCGAATCGGCATGATCAGCGGGTTTTCAAGCTGTGGAGACAGCTGGGGAAGGAGTCGATTCTTGCAGTGCCATCGGCTGTCAGGCGCGGTCGCTCTCGCACCTGTGGATAGAAGCCCTCAGCTCACCGACCTCCCGGGCGAGGTGAGGGTCGCTGCTGAGGGTTGCCTCGGCCCGCCGCAGCGAGTTGAGGATGGTCGAGTGATCGCGGCCGCCGTAGAGACGGCCGATCTGGGGCAGTGAGAGATCGGTTGCCTCGCGGGTGAGGAGGATCGCGACCTGCCGCGCGCGCAGCGGCGTGGCGGCCCGGCTGGTGCCGACCAGCTCGGCGCGGGAGATGCCGAAGGCGACCGCCACACGCTGCTGGATCTCTTCAACCGTGGTCGGCTCAGCCCCTTGGCTGCGGTTGGGGATCAGCTCCGCGATCAGCTCGGAGCTGAGCGGCTTCGCCGTGAGCGAGGCGTGTGCTATCGCCCTGGTCAGGGCGCCGTGAAGGCGCCGGATATTGGCGTCGATGCGCCGCGCGAGCTCGGAGAGGGCATCGCGATCGTCCGTCTCGATCCCTGCCTCCCGAGCGAGGCGCTCGAGGACGGTGAGCCTGGTGTTGAGGTCCGGCGCTTCGACCGGGATCGTCAGGCCCCACTCGAACCGGTCGCGCAGGCGTGCCTCGAGGGTCGAGAGCTCGCTCGGCAGGCGGTCGGCGGAGAGGACGAGCTGACTTCCGCCCTCGTAGAGGGCGTTGAAGGTGTGGAAGAACTCCTCCTCGGTGTGCTGCTTTCCCTGCAGGAACTGCACGTCGTCGACGAGGAGCACGTCGAGATCTCGGTAGCGGCTCTTGAACTTCTCAGCTCCGCTCGAGCGCAGCGCGCCGACGAACTCGTTGGTGAAGCCCTCGGCGGTCGTGTAGCGGACGCTGAGGCCGGGGGCGTTGAGGCGCAGGTAGTTGGCGATCGCGCCGAGCAGGTGCGTCTTGCCGAGGCCGGGGGGCCCGTGCAGGAAGAGCGGGTTGTAGGCCTCTGAAGGGGTCTCGGCGACGGCCAGGGCCGCTGCGTGGGCCACTCGGTTCCCCTCGCCGATCACGAAACGCTCGAATGTGTAGTTCGGGTTGAGCTCGACGGCGGCGCGCCCACCGACCGCCGACTCGCCGTCTTCCGAGAAGCCGATCTCGCTCAGCGACGAGTCGAGCCCGATGAGCGCTTCGCGCAGAAGCGAGGCGTAGCGCCGCTCGACCCAGGCCCGAATTCCCTCCGGCGCGGTGAGGTAGAGCGTCGTTCCCTGCACTCCGACCGGCCGCAACGGCTCCAGCCAGATCTCGAAGGTCGACTCGGGGACGGCGGCTCGCAGGCGTCGCCGGATGTCCTCCCAGAGGGCGTCGAGGTTCTGTTCGCCCGAGTCGTCGCGCACCGACGAGCGACCATAGCGGCGGTCGGGAGAGCCGAATCGAGGCGGGTCGCAAATGCCGAAGAAAGCTTCTGCGTGGCGTCCGTATACTGCGACGCCCAATGAAGCGCACCTACCAGCCAAAGAGGCGCAAGCGGGCCAAGACCCACGGGTTCCGGGCGAGGATGCGGACCCGCGGCGGCCGCGCGATCCTGAAGCGGCGCCGGGCCAAAGGCCGGAAACGCCTTACGCCGGGATGATCGTCCCGCCGGCCGGGCTTAAGAGCCTGTCCCAAGACCCCCGCGCACGTCTGGCGGCACCGGACACACTGCGCGGTGCGGCGTCCTCGGTCGGCCAAATAGCGCTGCTATTCGGCCTCCCTGCGTCCTTGCCCCGCTTGGTCCGGCGCTCGCTAGCCGCACACGCGGGTCTTGGGACAGGCTCTTAGTGATGGCGGGGAAGCGGCGGCGCCTCTCGCGAAGCGCCGAGTTCGACCGTGTCTATCGTGACGGCTCCTCGCATGCGACCCGCTACCTCGTCCTCTACAGCTTCCCGCGCGGTCCGGAGGAGACGGGAGACGTTCGCCTGGGCGTTTCCGTGAGCCGGAAAGTCGGCGGCTCGGTCGATCGCAACAAGGTCAAGCGGACCCTGCGCGAGGCGTTCTGGAGCCTCGCCGACCGCCTGCCATCACGCCACGATTTCGTCCTCGTCGCACGAGCGGAGCTCGGCGCGATGATCGAGCGCGAGGGAACGGACGGCGTTCGTGCCAGCCTCGAAGAGGCACTCGAGCAGGCCGGCACGGGCAGGGGGCGTTCCACGTGAAACGGCTGCTGCTGGCGCCTATCCGCGCCTACCAGCGCTGGATCTCACCCACCCTCCCGCGCCGCTGCCGCTACGAGCCGACCTGCTCGGCCTATGCCGCAGAATCGATCCGCCGCTTCGGGCCGCGCGGCCTGCTGCTCGCGGCCTGGCGCCTGCTGCGCTGCAACCCCTTCAGTCACGGCGGCTTCGACCCGGTCCCAGACCGCTTCACGCTGCGGGTCGGCCCCGTCGAGCCGGCTGACCATCACAGGCACCGAGGGGTCCACACGTGATGCCGGCCGCCAACATCCTGCAGCCGCTGATCGACGTCGCCAACGCCGTCCTTCAGTTCTTCCACGACAACGCGGGCCTCAGCTGGGGGATGTCGATCATCGCCCTGACGATCTGCACCCGGGCGCTGCTGATCCCGCTCACCTACAAATCGCTGAAAGGGATGCGGGCGCTGCAGGCCCTGCAACCGCAGCTGAAGGAGATCAAAGAGAAGTACAAGAACGACCAGAAACGCATGCAGCAGGAGATGATGCGCTTCTACCAGGAGAACAAAGTCAACCCGTTCGCTTCCTGCATCCCCCTGATCGCCCAGTTGCCGGTCTTCATCACCCTCTTCTATGTCCTCCGCCATGAGTTGCCGGCCGACATCGGCTGTCAGGCAGGTCACTGCGGCAGCGAAGCGTCGTTTCTCTTCATCAACGACTTGACCGCGAAGGCGACCGGAGGCGAACTGATCGCGCTGCTGATTCTCTACGTCGGCACGCAGCTGATATCGGGCCTCGTCATGGCCGTCACGGCTGACAAAAGCCAGCGGACGATGATGTTCGTCCTTCCCTTCATCTTCGTCCCCTTCGTGATCAGCTTCCCCGCCGGCCTCGTCCTCTACTGGATCACGACCAACATCTGGACGATCGGCCAGCAGTACACGATCCAGAAGCTGATTCCGGCGCCGCACGTGGCGACACCGGAGGAAGTCGCGGCCGCTAAGCCCCCGCCTCCGCCGCCCAAGAAGAAGAAGCGTCGGCGGTGAGTCGGATCGGGTGCCCCTGCCCATGAGGCCGTTGCGCAGCTGACGGTAGATCGGCTCTGGGGCGCCTGCCCATGAGGCCGTTGCGCAGCCGATCGCAGGCGTGCTACGCAGCGCCTGTCCCGGAGCCTCCTGGTCAGGCGCCCCAGAGCCGACTTCCCCACAGTGTTCAGTCGAATAGGGTGCGGGGCGTGAGTGATGTGAGCGATTGGCCTGAGGAGCCCGCGGAGCGGGTAAAGGAGCTCGTGGAGGGGGTTCTTGACGAGCTTGACCTTGAAGGGGAGGTTGAGGTTCGGGAGGACGACGAACGGATCGAGGCGGTCATCTCCGGAGATGACGACTACGGGTTGTTGATCGGGAAGCGGGGGCAGACGATCGACGCGCTGCAGCTGCTCTGCTTCCAGGCGGCGTTTCGGGGGCTGCGGGACCGGAAACGCGTCGTCCTTGACGCGTCCGGCTACCGAGAGCGGCGCCGCGAGGTGCTGACGGCGCGGGCGGATCGGGCGGCGGAGCAGGCATTGGAGGGCAACGTCACGGTCGAGATGGACCCGATGAGCGCCCAGGAACGGCGCGTCGTGCACGAACATCTCAAAGACCGTTCCGGGGTCGAGACGTATAGCGAAGGGGACGAGCCTCGGCGGTGCGTGGTCGTCGCTCCGCTCGTCTCCGAGTGAGAGAGCCCCCGGTAGGGCTTCCACTTAACTTTTTCGGTGGAGCCGTCTCAGGCTGACGCCCGTGAGCCGACGACGAAAAAGTACAAGAAGTTCCAGCCCTACCGGGGGCTCTCTCAGCGAAGCGCAGGTGGAGGCGATGACCACGATCCTTGAGCTGCTGAAGGAGGAGCGAGCTTCGGTCAGCTCGATCACCGAGCCTGACCGTGCTTGGCGGGTGCATGTCGAGGACAGCCTCACCGGGCTTGAGGTCACTGAGCTGGCGAAAGCGGAGAAAATCGCCGATATTGGCTCTGGAGCGGGCTTTCCGGGATTGGTGCTGGCGCTTGCGCTGCCCGATTCGCAAGTCGATCTGATCGAGTCCGTGAGGCGCAAGTGCGAGTTCATTCAGCGCGCGATCAAGGAGGCAGGGATCCCAAACGCCACGGTGATCAACGCCCGCTCCGAGGACGTGGCCGCGGACGAGAAGCGCGAGTCCTACGACGCCGTCACGGCCCGAGCGGTCGGCCGCCTCTCGACCCTCGCCGAGCTTGCGTCTCCCCTGTTGCGTGAGGGAGGCGTCCTGGTTGCATGGAAGGGCAAACGCGACGCGGACGAGGAGCAGCAGCTCAACCGCGCCGCTGATCGGCTCGCAATGCGTGCAGAGCGAATCCTCGACGTCGGCGATCGCGCCGGCAGCAAGCACCGCCACCTCTACGTCCTCCGCAAGCTCGGCCCCACCCCGGCGGACCTCCCCCGCCGCCCGGGCATGGCGAAGAAGCGCCCGCGTGGGTGAGGTGGGATCGGGTGTCCCTCGAACCGGCGGATACTCAAAACGGCGGTCTAATTAGACCGCCGTTTGTCGGGGCGAGGGACACCCGATCCCACCACCACTAGGCTCCTCGGTCAATGGGCCTTGTCTACGCGGTCGCGAACCAGAAGGGAGGCGTCGGCAAGACGACGACTGCGGTCAACCTGACCGCCTGCGCCGCGGCCGCCGGCTCGCAGACCCTGCTGGTCGACCTCGATCCGCAGTGCAACGCGACCGTCGCGCTGGGTGGGGATCGCGATGCCCACCCCTCCTCCTACGACTGCCTGATCGGCGAGGTCTCCGTGGCCGAGGCCGCTCGCCCGGCCGGTCCCGACAACCTCTGGCTGGTCCCCGCCAACCGCGACCTGGCCGGCGCCGCCGTCGAGCTGCCGCGCCTCGACGGCTCCGAGGTCCGCCTGCGCGAAAGGCTCGGGCCGGTGCGGGAGCGATTCGCTTTCACGATGCTCGACTGCCCGCCGTCGCTGGGGCCCGTGAGCGTCAACGCCCTGGTCGCGGCCGACCGGGTGATCGTGCCGGTGCAGGCCGAGTACCTGGCGCTGGAGGGCCTGGTCCAGTTCCTCGACACGCTGGGGATGATCCGCCGCGAGCTCAACCCGAAGCTGAACGTGTCGGGTCTGTTGATCACCATGCACGACGAGCGCACGCGCCTCGCCCAGGATGTGGAGCGGGAGCTGCGCGAGCACTTCCCCGAAATGGTCTTCGAAACGGTCATTCCCCGCAGCGTCCGCGTCGCCGAGGCCCCCAGCTACGGCCTGCCCGTGACCGAGCACGCCCCCGCCTCGCGCGGCGCCGATGCCTACGAGGCCTTGGCCAGGGAGCTGGCGGGCCGTGGCTAGCGCGGCGAAGAGGGGCGCGCCGAAGCGCGGCATGGGGCGCGGCCTGGCCGCGATCCTGCCGGAGGCCGCGACCGGCGAGGAGGTCGGCGAGCTGCGCGAGCTGCCGGTCGGCCTGATCAGGCCAAACCCGAGGCAACCGCGGACCAATTTCGACGGCGAGGCCCTCGCCGGACTCGCCTCCTCGATCGAAAGCAGCGGCGTCGTGCAGCCGTTGCTGGTCCGCCCTCTCCACGACGGCGGCTACGAGCTGGTCGCCGGCGAGCGCCGCTGGCGCGCGGCGCAGCAGGCCGGACTGGAGAAGGTGCCGGCGATCGTGCGCGAGTCCGAGCAGACCGAGCGGCTGCAGGTGGCCCTGATCGAGAACATGGTCCGCGAGGACCTCAACCCGGTCGAGGAGGCCCGCGCCTGCGCCGCCCTGGTCGAGGACCTCGGCCTCTCCAAGGAGGACCTCGCCCGGCGCATCGGCCGCAGCCGCCCCGCCGTCTCCAACCTGATCCGCCTGCTCGACCTGCCCGACGAGGCGCTCGCGCTGCTCGAGTCGGGCGAGCTCAGCGAGGGCCACGGCAAGGCCCTGCTCGGCGTCTCGGGCAATGACCTCCGCCGCCGCCTCGCCCGCGACGCGGCGAAGGGAGGCTGGTCGGTGCGCGAAACCGAGAGCAGGGTTAGGCTGGCTGGCCAGCCAAAGAAGCGCAAGAGCGGGTCGCGCTTGAGCAGCGAGGAGGTGGCCGCGCTGCGCGACGCCGCCGATCGGCTGGAGGCGGCGCTGGGCCACGAGGTCAAGGTGCGACCGCGCGGCGAGGAGGTCGCGGTCGAGATCCGCCTGGCCGATCTCGACGAGGCCCACGCGCTGGCGCGCGAGCTGTCTCGCAAGCGGCGCTGAACAGGCGCCGCGCGGCCGGTGTCGGCCGCTATCATCGCCGTCGCTCGGGCGATTAGCTCAGTTGGTTAGAGCGCGTCTCTGATAAGGACGAGGTCCCTGGTTCGAATCCAGGATCGCCCACTGCCGCGACGCCCGGGATCCGCCCGGCGGAGCGGCCCAAGGCCGTACCTATAATTGGCGTCCACCCTCGGCTCGGAGCCAAACTTTGCAGCAGATGCAGATCTACGGGGTCAGCTTCGACATGGTCGGCAAGCAGCCGATCGTCTTGCTGAAGACTGTTGACGGCAACCGCTTCCTGCCGATCTGGATCGGTCACCCCGAGGCCGCGGCGATCTTGATGAAGCTGCAGGGTGCGTCGACGCCGCGTCCGATGACCCATGACCTGCTCTCCGACATGCTCGACCAACTCGACGCCAAGTGCGAGCGCGTCTCCGTCACCGAGCTGCGCGACAACACCTTCTACGCCTCGATCACCGTCTCGATCGACGGCTCGGAGCTGGAGATCGACTCGCGCCCCTCGGACGCCCTCGCCCTCGCCGTCCGCGTCTCGGCGCCGATCTTCGCCGCCGAGGAGGTGATCGAGGAGTCGGCGATCGAGTTCGAGCACGAGGTCGAGGACACCGAGGAGGTCGTCGACAAGTTCAAGGAGTTCCTCGACGAGGTTACGCCGGACGACTTCGCGGAGGGGAGCTCCTAGGCGGCGGCGGGCTTCAGCGCCAGCTCGAGGATCCGCTCTACCAGCCGCTCGAAGCCCAGTCCCGCTGCCTCGGCGGCCTGGGGGAGGAGGCTGGTGTCGGTAAGGCCGGGGATCGCGTTCACCTCGAGCACCTGCGGGCCCTCGTCGTCGAGGATCAGGTCAACGCGCGAGAAGCCTGCGCAGCCCAGCGCCCGATAGGCGCCCAGCGCCGCCGCGGTCACCGCCGAAGCGTCCTCCTCGCCGAGCACCGCCGGACAGACGAACTCGGTGCGGCCGATCTCGTAGCGCGCCTCGAAGTCGTAGCGGTCGCCGTCGCTGGGGATCGCCTCGACGATCGGCAGCGGCTCGTCGCCGAGCACGCTGACCGCCAGCTCGCGCCCCTCGACGAAGCGCTCGAGCAGGACGCGGTTGTCGTAGCTGAAGGCGGAGACAAGTGCCTCCGGCACCTCGAACCAGCTCGCCGCGAACTTGACCCCCAGCGCCGAGCCGCCACGGCTCGGCTTGACCACCAGCGGGAATCCGAGCCGCTGCTCGAGGTCGCTGAGGGCGTCGGCGGCACCGAGCTCGCGAAAGGCGGTCTCGTTGAAGGCGAACCAGTTGGGCGTCGGCACGTCGGCGTCGCGCAGCTCGTGCTTGGCGAGGACCTTGTCCATGCAGCGCGCGCAGGCGGCGACGCCGGGCCCGGTGAAGGGCATGCCCATGATCTCGAGCAGCTCCTGCACGGTGCCGTCCTCGCCCCCCAACCCATGCATGGCGACGAAGGCGACCTCCGGCTGCCCGGCCACCAGCCGCTTGACCAGGTCGCTGCCGGCGTCGATCGAGACCACCTCGTGGCCGATCCGCTCGAGCGCGTCCTCGACCCGCGCCCCGGAGCGCAGCGAGACACCGCGCTCGAGCGAGCGGCCGCCCTTCAGCACCGCGACCTTCACCCGGATCCCTCGCCGGCTTTGCGGAAGGGAAGGACATCGCCGGCGCCGCTCTCGCCGGCCGCCGGCGACGTCTCCTTCGGCGCCGGCACCGCCTCCTGTTCCCCTGTCAGCGCCCCGTACAGCTCGACCTGCTCGGCGATCGCCTTGCCGATTCGCCGTACGCCCTCGCGGATCTCGTCCCCGTCGACGCCGGAGAAGTTGAGCCGCATCGAGCTGCGGCCGCGGCTCTCGTCGACGTAGGCGGCCTGGCCCGGAACGAAGGCGACGTCCTCACGCAGCGCCTTGGCAAGCAGGTCGCCGGTATCGATGTACTCGGGCAGCGTCGCCCAGATGAAGAGGCCGCCCTCGGGCTCCGTCCACGTCGCCTGTGCGGGGAAGTGCTCGCTCAGCGACTCGAGCATCGTGTCGCGGCGGTCGCGGTAGATCTCGACCAGGTCGGCGATGTACTCGCGCCAGCGCCCTTCGGAGAAGTACTCGCGGACGAAATGCTGGGTCAGGGTCGAGGTGCAGAGGTCGGACGCCTGCTTGCCGAGCACGATCTTCTCCATCACCGGCGGCGGCGCCACCGCCCAGCCGAGTCGGATGCCCGGCGAGAGGATCTTGGAGAAGGTGCCGACGTAGATGACGAAGTCGCCGCCGTCGAGCTGGTAGAGCGGCGGCAGGGGCTCGCCGCCGAAGCGCAGCAGGCCGTAGGGGTTGTCCTCGACCAGGAGCAGCTCGCGCCGGCGCGCCAGCTCGACCAGTCGCCGCCGCCGCTCGAGCGACATCGTCACCCCCGCCGGGTTCTGGAAGCTCGGCACCGAGTAGACGAATTTCGGCCGCCGGCCCTCCCGGTCGAGGTCCTCAAGCACCGCTTCGAGGTCATCGATCCGCATGCCGTCGGCGTCGCAGTCGATCTGGATCGTCTCCGCCTGGTAGCTGCAGAAGACCGGCACGGCGCCGGGGTAGGTCGGCGCCTCGCAGACGACCACGTCGCCGGGATCGACCAGCGTCTTGCAGATCAGGTCGATCGCCTGCTGGCCGCCGGTGGTCACGATCACGTCGTCGGGGTCGGGGAGCATCCCCTCAGCCCCCATCACCTCGACGATGCAATCGACGGTCTCGGCAAAGCCCTCGGTCGGGCCGTACTGGAGCGCCTCGGCGGTCGACTCCTGAGCGATCCGTGTCATCTGGGCGGCGAAGGTGCCGGCGGGGAAGGTCGAGGTGTCGGGCAGGCCGCCGGCCAGCGAGATCACCTCGGGCCGCGCCGTGATCGCCATCAGGTCGCGCATCGCCGAGGAGCGCATCACGCCGGTGCGGGCGGCGAAGAGGCCGGCGTAGCGCTGCAGATCGCGAGTCCGGGTGTGCGCGCGCCGGCGGTGAGGCGTCTCTTCCATCCATGGAGTGTAGGTTTTCGACGTGAGCTTCCTCGAAGGAACCGGTTTCGAGCTGGGCATCGGCGTCGCGATCGGGATGCTCGCCGGCACCACCGGCACGCACGGCTCGGCCCGGGGCAGGATGACCCTGCTCGCCGCCGTCATCGGCTTGGTCGTCGGCTTCCTGCTCGCCGGCACCGCCGACCTGAGCAGCCTCCTCGGCGCCGTCTTCTGCGCGGTCGGAGCGGGGCTCGGCTGCGTCGTCGTCAGCGACGTGGTCAACGGCGCCGGCCGCCGGGAGGGTGGCGGCGGCGCGCTCGCCTTCCTGGTCTCGCTCGCTGCCCTCGTCGTCGTCGCCCTGGCGCTGCTGCTTCCGGTGCTGACGCTGCTGGTTATCGTCGCCCTGGTCTGGCTCGGGGCCGCCCGGCACCGTCGCGCCCAGCGCAAGCACGCCGGCCTCCGCGTGCTGCGCTAGGCGCCCACAGCGCCCTTCATCATTGCGGGCAGCATGCCCGCCAAGAAGCTGGTTCTGACCTACGTCGACTCGCTGCGCACCGACATGCTCGAACGGGCCGTGGGGGAGGGGCGCGCACCCACCTTCGGCGGCCTGATCGAGCGCGGCTCCCTGGTCCGCGATTGCGTCTCCAGCTTTCCCTCGGTAACGCCGGTCGCCTGCGCGGAGCTGGTCACCGGGGCGGCAGCCGACCGGCACTGGATCAGCGGCATGAACTGGTTTCACCGGCTCGAGCGGCGCTACGTCGAGTACGGCTCCTCGCTGGAGGCGACGCGGACGGTGGGCATCTTCCGGGCGCTCTACGACCTCGTCTACAACATGAACCTCGCCCACCTCAGCCCGGAGGCCGAGACGCTCTTCGAGCGGCTCGACGACGCCGGGGTGCGCACCGCCTGCACTCCCTTCCTGATCTACCGCGGCCGGCATCGCCACCAGGTCTCGCTCGACGGCCTGCTGCGGCGCGCGGTCGAGACGACCCGGCTCAAGTTCCGCCACCACACCTGGGGCCCGGCCGAGCTCTTCTACGGCGACCTCTACGCCAGCCGCGACGTGCCCTGCAAGTCGACCTCGATCCCGGGCAGCCGCGATGGCTACTCGGCCTGCTGCGCCGCCGAGCTCGAGCGCGCGGACGGCTACGACTTCCTCCTCCTCTCGCTGCCCGACAACGACAACTACTCGCACCGGTACGGCCCGGAGGCGAGCGTCGAGTCGATCGCCAAGGCCGACCACTGCCTCGCCAAGCTGATCGAGGCGGCGGGCGGCCTGGACGGGTTCCTCGACGACCACGCCATGATCGTCGTCGCCGACCACGCCCAGACCCCGGTCAGCCGCGGCCTCCCCCTCGCCGACCTCCTCGCCCGCGAGTGGACCGTGCTGGCGCCCTCCGACGACAAGCCGGAGCTGGCGCAGCTGGCGGTCAGTCCGACCGGAAGGGCCGCTCACGTCTACCTCTTGCCAGGGGAGGGGGAGCGGGCCAAGCCGGACGAGGTGCGGCAGCGCCTGGGCGAGGCTGAGGGAATCGACCTCGTTTGCTGGCGCGATGAATCGAGCGCCGTCGTCGAACGCGCGGGCGAGCGGCTGCGGCTGCGGCCCGGCGACCAAGTCGCCGATCTTCGCGGTGCGCGCTGGGACCTAGCCGGCGAGACGGAGGTCTTGGCGGGAACGATAGAAGACAAGACATTTCGCAGCAACGAGTACCCCGATGCTCTTGCCCGCGTCTTCGCCGCCGTATCTGCCCCCCACGCGGGCGACTTCATCGTCTCCTTGACCCCCGGCTATGAGGCGGTCGACTGGGGCGGCGTAAGCCACGCGGGCGGCGGCAGTCACGGTTCCCTCCATGCCGGCGACTCGCTCGGCCCATTGCTTTTCCTGGGTTGCGGACCGGACGATCCAGCACAGCGGCGGCAATGGACGCTGCGAGACGTGGCTCCAATAGTGCTCCAGCACTTCGGGCTGGGGTGAGGAGCGCGGGGATGTCTCGTCGTTGCCCGCCACCGCCTCCGGCGGTGGAATCTTGTGCCGCTTCGCGGCGGGAATCACCCTGCCGGGGCCGCTTCGCGAGGCACCGCCGAGACATCCCCGTGCTCTTCGCGCTCCCCGTTCTACTCGTGTTGTTGACCTGTCCGACTGCGGCGACGGCAGCAGTCGGTGAAGACGGCGCCGTTCGAGCCGCCAACCGCGACGCGAAGGTCCAGAAGGAGCGATCCGAGAACGGCGGGCTGACACACAGCGTCAGCAAAGTCGAAGGTCACTGGGAGGTCGCCTACTTCTCCGCGGACGAAGAGGTGGCGCTGCTCTTGGTCGATCCGAAGAGCGGCGCGGTCACCGAGTCATGGACCGGGTACCAGGTGCTGTGGAAGATGGCGCGGGGGTACTCGGGGGCGTTCGGGCACAAGCTGAACGCGCCCTACGTGTTCCTGCCTCTGTGTGCGCTGTTCCTCGTCGGGTTGCTCGACTGGCGAAGACCCTGGCGAGTAGCGACGCTGGACCTGTTTGTGCTGTTGGGATTCGGGGTTTCGCACTATTTCTTCAACCGCGCGGAAATCGGCGTGTCCGTCCCCTTGGTCTACCCCGTGCTGCTCTACCTGCTTGGTCGGGCGCTGTGGATCGGGCTGCGGGGGAGCGGCGACGGCATTCGGCCGGTTTGGCGCGCGAGCTGGTTGCTGGTCGCGGCGCTTTTCCTGATGGGCTTCCGAGTAGGGCTCAACATGGCCGACTCGGGCGTCATCGATGTCGGCTACGCGGGCGTCGTCGGCGCCGACCGAATCACGCACGGCGAACCGGTCTACGACAACTTCCCCGACGACATCTCCCAAGGGGATACCTACGGCCCGGTCAACTACCTCGCCTACGTCCCGACCGAGCAGATCTGGCCCTGGAGCGGCAGCTGGAACGACCTCCCGGCAGCCCACGGCGCCGCGGTCGCCTTCGACGTAGCCACGTTCCTCTTGCTGATCTGGCTCGGCCTCCGCATCCGACCGGGACCAGCCGGGCGCAAGCTCGCGGCCACTCTCGCCTTCGGCTGGGCCGCCTACCCCTACACCGCCTTGGCCCTGGAGTCGAACTCGAACGACACCCTCGTCGCCGCGCTCCTGGCAGCCGTGCTGCTGGTAATGGCTCGACCCGTCGCGCGTGGTGTGCTCGCCGCATTGGCGACCCTGACCAAGCTCGCCCCGATCGTCCTGGCCCCGATGCTCCTTACCTACCGGCAGGGAAAGGGACGGTTCGCGCTCGCCTTCCTGCTCACCGGCGCTCTGCTGCTCGCATGGCCGGCAATCGACCCGGGCCTCCATACGGTCTACGACAGAACGATCGCCTACCAGGCCAACCGCGACTCCCCCTTCAGCATCTGGGGGCAGGTTTCCGGCCTGGAGCCCTTACGCATCGCGATTCTCGCCAGCGTGGGAGCATTGGCGATCGCGCTGGCGTTTTGGCCGAAGCGCAAGACGCTCATCCAATTGGCCGCGCTGGGGGCAGCCCTGCTGATCGGCTTACAGCTGACCACCCAGCACTGGTTCTACCTCTACATAGTCTGGTTCTACCCGCTGCTTTTGGTTGCGATGACGTCCCTGGAGAGGAGCCGGGGGTCGGTTCCAGAATGCCTCGCGAAGCGGCCCCGGCAGGGTGACTCCAGCCGCGAAGCGGCACCAACTTAATCCCGCCAAAGGCGGGATTCGGGCACTTCTGGAACCGACCCCCGGCTCCTACCCCGCTACGAGTTACCCCGAAGTAGGAGCGGGCATCATCACCTGCTCGATCGAGTCAGCCAGCCCCCGTTCGTTGACCTCGACGACGGCCCCCATCACCCACACGTCCTCCTCGGCCGTCTCGAACCTGACCGGCATCTGCGTGCTCATTGCCTCCAGCACCTGCGCCGGCTTGACCCCGAGCACGCTGGTCCGGGAGCCGGTCATGCCGACGTCGGAGATGAACGCGGTACCGCCTGGCAGCACCCGCGCGTCGGCGGTGGGCACGTGGGTGTGGGTGCCGAAGACCGCCGCGACACGCCCATCGAGGTGCCAGCCGATGGCAACCTTCTCGCTGCTCACTTCGGCGTGGAAGTCGACGACGACGCAGTCGGCCTCGATTCGCTCGAGGATGCTGTCGACCTCGTGGAACGGCAGGCGCGCAACCTGCAGGCCGATCGCGCCGCTGAGGTTGATCACCCCGATTCGCACCCCACCCGCCTCGACCACGACGTGGCCCTTGCCGGGGTTGGCGTGGGGGTAGTTGGCGGGCCGGATCACCCGCTCGGCGCGATCGAGGAAGTCGTAGGCCTCGCGGTGGCGGTAGACGTGGTTGCCGGTGGTGATCACGTCGCAGCCGGCGTCGAAGAGCGCCCTGGCGGTCTTCTCCGTGATCCCCATCCCGCCGGCGGAGTTCTCGCCGTTGACGATCGTCAGGTCGGGCGCGTACCGCTCGCGCAGCTCCGGCATCGCGGCCTGCAGGCCGCGCCTGCCCGGCCCGCCGACGACGTCGCCGATGAAGAGCACTCTCATGACGGGAGGACCCTAACCGCAACCATTCAGAGCGAGGCGAAGCGGCGCAGGGCGAAGCGCGCCAGCAGGCTGTAGGCGGCGATCAGGATCGCCAGGTGCAGCAGCGGGGCGCCGATCCCGGGGCCAGCTGGATCGAGGGCCGAGGTGATCGCCTGCAGCGCCGGCTTGAAGGGGAACAGCGCGGTGACGACGCGGATCAGGTCGTAGAGGGTGGTCCCGACCGCGCCTGAGGGCACGAGCGAGAGCAGCGCCACCGGCAGCGAGATCATGAAGGCGAGCAGCGAAACCGCGCGCACCTCGCGAGCCGCCGCCCCGAGCGCCGCCCCGGCCGCCGCCAACCCCGCCCCGCCGGCGAGGATCGCCGCCAGCCAGAGCCCGAAGCGTCCCCATTCGAGATCGACGAAGACCTGCACGCCGGCCAGCATCAGCAGGGTCACGCCGAGGCCGACGGCGACGCCGAGGCCGATCTTCTCGACCAGCAGCGCCGACTGGGAGACGAGCCCGCCGGTGAGGCGCGGGAAGGTGTTCTCCTCGCGCTCCAGCGCCAGCGAGCCGGCGACGAGCAGCAGGGTGACGAAGGTGAGGGTGAGGGTGGCGGCGACGGCGATCGCGAAGACTTCGAGCGGCGGCGTCGGGGCGCTCACCGACTCCTTGTGCACGGCTATCGGCTGCGCGAGCCGGTCGATCAAGGGGGCGGCGAGGTCGAGGTTGTCGCGGGCGAGGACGGCGAAACGGATCACCCGGGCCAGCGCGGGGCGCAGCGCCTCCGGGATGGCCGGCCGCAGGGACTGCAGGATCGAAGCGGTGGCGCGCAGCCCGAGGATTTCGACCGGCCGGCCGAGCACGTCGAAGTTGCCGCCGTCGACCACGAGGTTCAGGTAACGGCCGCCTTCGCCGGCGATCTGCCGCGCGATGAAGAGGTTGGCCTGCGCCAGCAGCGCCGTGATGCGATCGTCGACGACGCGGGCCTTGAGCGGGTCCTCCTCGTTGACGATCACGTCGACTTGCGGCGTTTCGGGGTTGAGGGTGGAGAGCGAGTTGAGCCGGTCGATCAGGTCGGCGGGGAGGATCAGCGACGCGAGCACGTCGCCGTCGCGCACCTTCGCTTCGGCCTCGGCGCGGCTGCCGACGTCGACGCACTCCACCTGCTTGCAGATCCGCTCGTTGACGCCGACGGCGGGCAGTTTGCCGCCGGCCCCCGCGGCCACCCGCGACCCCGGTGGGATCTCGTTGAGGAAGGCCAC
>Ga0075423_10002459_pt1 | contig 16823 bp, 13 predicted proteins | sample SoiMethybrSBSTD2_FD_80114 | JGI IMG/M metagenome (GOLD analysis project Ga0075423, IMG submission 80114) | Bulk soil microbial communities from a Populus tree surrounding site in Tennessee, USA - Soil MetaG P. TD hybrid SBSTD2 | ecosystem: Environmental > Terrestrial > Soil > Tree plantation...
CAGGGACCGCTGAAGCTGCCGGGTCGGAAGCCACGATCCCAGTGATCCCCACTTTCAGGCCGCCGGGAGCGGTGCCGTCTTTGATATTCAAGTGGACTATGGCAATCGGGCCCGATCCTAGCACGTTCTGGTTGAGACCAAAGATGAGGACGCGCAGCACGCCTGCGATGACACTTCCTGATGCACTCTTCTGGGCAGCTGCCGCAGCCGAACCCGTTGTCGTCGAAACATAAGACAGCGCTGAGGGAAAGCTGAGGTCAAATTGGAGCGTACTGACTCCCGTAGAGCCCACAGTGAAGGCGATGGGTACATCGACACCGGTGCCGGCACCACCCGTAACGGATCCCACCACCACGACTGGTGATGAGGCGAACATGATTGAGGAAGATCCCACCAGCCAGATCAAGGTCTGCAAGAAGGATATTGCAAATCGGTTCCGTCCTGAAATCCACTTCGAGCTGCTATCTTCTCCAGACTTCCTCATTATTGGTTAGCTCCCTCACCGGGTGGATTCGTACATCGTGCTGGGACCACGAAATGGTCATGGTCGGCATTCCGCGCCAACGTGATGTTGTCGGCCAATTCACTTACAGAAGTGCTAAGACAAAGAATCGTCAACAAGGCGACTCCTCGGAGAATGAATGCAAATGAGCCTAATGTCTTAAGAGCGGCTCTGAATGAGAGACGCGATGCCAAAGGCAATTCCTATGCCAGCAAATTGTCTACCCCTTCAAGCTCTTGCTTCCGGCGACAACACGATGCAGTTTCTAAGCTTGACGAAAGCCCCGGGAGAGCGAAGACATGGATGACCCAGCAAAGTGGTAGTTGTAGAGCGAACAGATCTGTGCAGCCAGAACAAGTCTGTGACCAGCCAAAGCCTCGATTGCAGGGGATGACTAAAAAGGGCGAGGGGGCGCTACAGATCGGTTCCTACAAATCGGTTCGATTTCGCAATGCTAGGAACTTTTGGAGGATTCTTCTAAGTCGAGGAGATGGACTCCAGGAATCGGTTCTTTGGCGACAAAGCGAACGGCGGATTGAAGCTCCATAATAATCTCCTCCATTCGCTTGGCGTCGACCTCGATGCTGTTCAAGCTATTTCGAAGCGACTCGAGCTGCCGGTCCTGCCCGCAGAGACGAATCTGGTGCCGGATGGCGGCCAAAGGCGAGCTCAACTCATGCGCCAAGGTGTTCACAATGGTCTGAAGCGTTTCCTTTTGTTTACTGACCAGCTTGTCCTTCTGGACCTCTACCGTCTTAAGGAAGCGCTCGATTTTCAGCAGTAGCTCGCGGGGATCAACGGGTTTCGAGACATAGTCATTGGCTCCCGTATTGAAGCCCTCAATCTTCATTTCCAGACCGGTCGTCCCAGTGATCAACATCACGATGGTTTCTTTGAATTCCGCCTGGGCCCGAATTTGGCGCAGGACCTCCAGGCCGGACATATCAGGCAGTCCAATATCCATGAGAACCAGCTCGGGATGAAAGGTCTTGATCCGCCGCAAGGCCTCCGCTCCACCGAACACGCTCTCTACTCTGTAGCCGCCGTTCGATAAGAGCGTTTGCAGAAAACCAGCCAGCGACTCATCGTCATCCACAATCAGGATTTTCTTTTCGGACGACATTGTCTTGGCTTCGAACTCAGAGTTGTCTGTCATCTTTTGGATTTGATGACGATCAGGCAACTGTGCTTCATTCCTACATAACGAAAGGGAAGAGCAAATTCTTTAGGAATTCTTTGAGCTTGTCGCCTTCGACTCCAATAACTTAGTTGAGAAAAGCCGACGGTCTTCCTTATAATGCAGTTTCCGAGTGGCAAGAGGAGATGTGGAGAGCAGGAATGTTTTCTCGTAGAGGATTTCTACTGTCTTCAACCTTTGCAAGTTGGACCTTAAGTCGGACCGGGCCCGGTTTTGTAGCGCAGCCTGGGACGCTCCAAGGTGACAGCTCAGGCCCTTTGGTCATCGCAAGCGCAAATGGAATCAAGGCCGTAGAAAAGGCGATGGTCATTCTCAAGTCTGGGGGAAGCACGTTGGATGCAGTGGTTGAGGGAGTAACCCTCGTTGAGGACGACCCTGAGGATACAAGCGTGGGTTACGGCGGTCTTCCCAATGCCGACGGCGAAGTCGAATTGGACGCGTCCGTGATGCATGGACCAACTGGCGGGGCCGGAGCTGTGGGAGCGCTCAAAGACATCCGCAATCCAGCCAAGGTAGCCCGGCTTGTCATGGAGCGAACTAACCGCGTGTTCCTGGTCGGGGAAGGGGCATTGCGGTTCGCTGTGGCCCATGGCTTTCCCAAAGAAAATTTATTAACCGACAGAGCTCGTCGCGAATGGCTCAAATGGAAAGAGGAAATGAACGATCAGGACGACTGGGTGGCTCCCCCTAAGCCGCCACAGACCAAGGAAAAGGAACAGAGTCACGGTACCATTAATTGTCTAGCTTTGGATCGTGGTGGTGATATATCGGGGGTCACTTCAACAAGCGGGCTTTCTTTCAAGATGCCTGGCCGAGTGGGAGACTCCCCCATCATCGGCGCAGGACTCTACGTCGACAATAACGTAGGGGCAGCCGGCTCGACTGGAAACGGTGAAGCCAACATTAAAGTTGTGGGGGCTCACACCGTGGTTGAATTGATGCGCCACGGAGCTTCTCCCGAACAAGCTTGCCTTCAGGCCCTCAGTCGCGTGGTGGACCTCTACAGAGGCAAACCTCCTAATCTCAACTTCTACGCGCTTAACAAGAAAGGGCATTTTGCCGGAGCCGCAATCTATAAAGGCGGGAAATATTGCGTCCACCAGGGAAACGAACCGGTCCTGCGGGAAAGCGCCTGGCTGCTGGAGAAGAGCTAAAAGAGATCGTCATGGAAAAGCGCAAAGTCATTGCGAGAAAGACAAACGGAGAGATTCTGAAGGGTTATGTGGATACGGCCCCAGAGAGTGCGAAGGATGACAAGATCACGATGATTTCATTGACTGACGAGATCATCAAGATCCCGAAGAGAAATATGAAGGCATTGTTCTTCGTGAAGAAGTTCTCGGGCAACAAAGAGTATTCTGAAATCAAATTCTTCGAAAACCAGCCGAAGATTGACGGACTATGGGTTCGACTGACGTTTTACGATGACGAGATGATCGAAGGCATTGTTTCAAACACCATTGGGTTTTTGCTGGAAGAGGGCTTTTATTTGAAGCCACCCGATCCTAATAGCAACAATCGCCTCATGTATGTTCTCAAGGCGGCCCTGAAAGACTTTACGGTTTTGGGCGTTCAGTATTCGAAGGGAAACATCACCGACTACTACGAAAAACTACGCGATCTCAAGAATCCCGCTGATGACCCGCCTCGCAAGTGAAACACTACGCGAAGAACTTCGAAGCTCTAGACAAGAAGCACCTTTGGCATCCGTTCACCCAGATGAAAGAATGGGTAGAGTGTCCTCAGCTGGTCATCCAGCGCGGCAAAGGGTCCTATCTCTACGATACTCAAGGTCGAAAGTACCTGGACGGTGTCTCGTCACTCTGGGCTAATATTCACGGCCACTCCCACCCCGCCTTAGTCAAGGCAATCCGGTCGCAACTCAGGGAGCTCGACCATAGCACTTTCCTGGGCCTCTCCCATGTTCGCGCCATACAATTGGCTGAGAAATTACTCGATGTAGCCCCCCCTAACCTCACCCGGGTGTTTTATTCAGACAATGGTTCCACTGCCGTCGAAGTTGCCTTAAAAATGTCTTTTCAGTATTGGCGGCAAAAGGGCCCGGCTTCCAGCCGCAAGAAAAAGTTTGCCTCCTTCACCAACGCCTACCATGGAGACACCCTGGGTGCTGTGAGCCTGGGGGGCGTTGATCTTTTCCACCGAGTCTACAGACCCTTGCTCTTTAAGAGCTACAAAGCCTTTTACCCCTCCTGTTATCGCTGTCCGTTCGGAAAAGAACCAACAACCTGTGATGTTTTTTGCATTAGTGGGATTGAGAAACTTGTGCAGCAACATCATGAGGAGCTCTGCGCGGTGGTTGTTGAACCCTCCATCCAGGGAGCGGCTGGGATGCTGACTGCACCACGTGGCTTTATCAAACGAGTGGAGTCTTTGTGCCGCGAGTTTGACGTGCATCTTATATTGGACGAGGTGGCCACAGGCTTCGGCCGCACGGGAAAAATGTTTGCGTTGGAACACGAAAGTGTCCGCCCGGATTTTCTGGCGCTGGCAAAAGGGCTCACTGGAGGCACTCTCCCGTTGGCTGCCACGCTCACAACAGAAGACGTTTTCAGCGCCTTTTGTGGAGAGTATTCCGAGTTCAAAACTTTCTTTCACGGACACACTTATACAGCCAATCCTTTAGCGTGTGCCGCCGCCTTGGCAAATCTGGAAACCTTCCGTCTGGAAAAAACGCTCAAAAGATTAAGGAACAAAATCCGTTATCTGGAGAATCGCCTCAAGGCTTTCAAAAAGCTGCGCCACGTTGGTGACATTCGCCAAGCCGGTTTTATGGTTGGAATTGAGCTGGTGCGGAATCGCACCACCAATGAGCCATATCCGGTGAGAGAACGGGTTGGTCACCAAGTTATCCTTGAAGCACGGCGCCGCGGTGTAATCTTGCGCCCCTTGGGAGATGTGATCGTCCTCATGCCGCCACTCTCGATCGCTCGAGACGAACTGAAGGTATTGTTGGATGTCATCTATGAGAGTATTGAAATTGTCACGGGGCAATAGGAATCACTTGTCTCTCCGATCTTTAGCGTCGAGCGTTACTCGGTTTGCAGCTGCAAAATGAGCTCGATCACTGTTTCTGCCAACCGTGAACAGCAAGGGATTTCAAATGCTCAACATGGCAGTCTCGGCGCGCCTTGCTTCGGAGGTGTCGAAAGATTCAAATCCCCTTTGCTCTCCCTTCGAGTATCCTCCCGTGGGCAAGACGAGGAATCTGAACCCAGCTCCAGAGGTGAGAAGAATAGGAATCAAAGAAACACCAAAGACATTTCTAGCTCCGACTCTCTCACTCTTCCCTCCCAATCGAGCCTGAGTGCCAAGTTCCATGAGCGCCCGAACGATTGGCGATATGGTCATCGGAAGCATGATTGCAGTACTTGGTATGGCCCGCGCTGCCTAGAATCGAAGATTTTCCGCCTCAGTGCTCTAGTGCTCTGGGTGGAGGTTTGCTCTCCAGGACAGCCTCCGAAAAATTGAGAGAGACTCAAGCGGCCCAAGCCACTGCTCCACCTACAAATCTGCGATTGGAGGAAAGAAATGTAACGGGTGGACAACTCGCTTCTCGGCCACACAATAGAAAGGAAAAGACACGATGGGAATTCTTCTAGGAATGTTCAAACAGGGCAAGTTACCACCAAGACGTGCAACCAAGAGGATTTCGATGCAGATGCGCTTTGTGGTATCCGGCCGAGATGAGAATGGATCTGAATTCAAAACCATGGCGGAGACTTCAATTGTCACGGGACAAGGAGGCTGCCTGATTCTCGACAAAGATGTAAGCGAAGGCCAAAATCTGAAACTCTGTGGTGAGAATGGAAAAGCCTTCTTTGCCAACGTTCGCTGGTTTGGGTATGACCCGTTAAAAAACCGGCGTTATGCTGGATTCAAGGTACTCGGAGAAATGAACGATTGGGCGTTGAATGTGGTTTCTCATCTGGAACATCTCGATTTCAAGACAGTCGAACAGATGGCATCCAGAGCAGTAAGGGTTCGCTGACGTTCGTCATGGGGGGCCCGTTGCTTTGCTCACTCAGCCAAGCGTGGACTCCTCACCCTTCGCATCGCTAATCAAGCGCTAGTAGCCTCCCTAACTTCTCTCCTCCAGCAGCACCAGTCATCTTCAGACATCATGACACCATGATGCGCGGAGAGTCTTGTTCGGTTGGAACATCTGAACGGACACCGAGAGAGGTTGTCCTTTAAGAAGCGAGTCCGTTGGCCTCCTATAGGTAAAATGATATAGTTCATCCTCGTTTCACTCCTCCGTGGAGGTCGTTTGAAAACTTCCTTCCGTGTGCTCGCTTGCTGGTTCTGGCTAGCCGGATTCGGATTCGCTCAGGAAGCGCCTCAGGCATTTCTAGGCGGGAGGATCATTCCAATTGCCGGGCCGGAAATTCCGGAAGGCACGTTAGTTGTCCATAACGGCAGAATTACGGCTGTGGGCCCGATGCGATCGACTCCCATTCCGGACGGCACGGAGCGCCACGATGCCAGAGGCAAGATCCTGATTCCTGGCCTGGTCGATAGCCACAGCCATATTGGCAGCGTCGAAGGGGCAGATTCAACTGCTCCGATTCAGCCAGATGCTAGGGTTTTGGATTCCATCAACGTTCGTGATGCTGGCATTCAAAAGGCGCAGGCTGGGGGAATCACGACCGCAAATATCATGCCTGGTTCCGGGCATTTGCTCAGCGGACAGACTCTGTATCTCAAGCTTCGGGATGGAAATGTCATTGATGACCTGTTGATACGCAACAGGGAAGGTGTGATTGCCGGTGGCATGAAAATGGCAAATGGTACCAACTCCAGGCGGGCCGATCCGTTCCCTGGAACACGGGCTAAGTCCGCCGCACTGGTGAGAGAGCAATACATCAAAGCCCAGGAATATCGCGATAAGGTTCAGAGAGCCAATGGCGACCCAGAAAAACTTCCGCCTCGTGACCTCCGCATGGAAGCTCTCGTTGAAGTGTTGGAGGGGAAACGCGTGGTTCATCACCACACCCATCGCCATGACGATATTCTCACTGTGATTCGCCTTTCGAAGGAGTTTGGTTTTCGAGTGGTGCTTCACCACGTTAGTGATGGGTGGAAAGTAGCCAACGAAATTGCCGCGGCCAAAGTTCCATGTTCAATTATCGTGATTGATTCTCCTGGCGGAAAGCTTGAGGCTCTTGATCTGAGCGGAAAAACCGGAGCAATTCTAGACAAGGCCGGAGTGCTGGTGGGGTTTCATACTGATGATGGCATTACTGACTCGCGGTTGTTCCTTCGATCAGCGGCCTTGGCGGTGCGAAATGGCATGTCCCGGGAAAAGGCGCTCTACGGCTTGACTATGGCCAATGCCATCATGCTTGATCTGCAAGATCGAGTCGGATCACTAGAAGTGGGCAAGGATGCTGACTTTGTCGTTCTGTCTGGAGATCCACTGAGTGTATATACGAAGGTGCTCGAGACTTGGGTCGAGGGTAAAAAGGTCTTCGATCGGAGCGATCCCAAAGATTTGTTATACGCTGTAGGAGGATATGGGGCCAGCCGAGACCAAATGATGCACATGGATGATTACGACGAGGAGGCCCGCTAATGCCTTATGGGCGCTGTGCATTGGTGCTGGGGTCCGTCGTCCTTGTCCTGATGAGCTGGTGTAACACGAGGGTCGAAGCTCAGATCGGCGTGAAAGGCGAAACCGTCCATACGCTTGCAGGTCCAGCGATCAATAACGGCGTCGTCCTGATTCGGGACGGCAAAATTGAGCGTGTCGGACCAGCGTCGCAGATCACGATTCCGAAAGGATTCCGAATCTTGCAAGCCAAGGTGGTCTCTCCCGGCTTGATTGATGCCCACACGGTGGTGGGTCTGTCCGGTTACCTTAACCAAGCCCAGGATCAGGACCAAACGGAACGTTCGTCCTCAATGCAACCGGATCTGAGAGCCATTGACGCTTACAATCCGCAGGAACGACTGGTAGATTGGGTCCGTGGGTTTGGTATCACCACGCTTCACACCGGTCATGGCCCAGGGGTCCTGATGTCTGGTCAAACCATGATCGTAAAATCACGCGGCAAGACGGTTGATGATGCTATCGTCGTTCCAAACGCGATGGTTTCCGTCACTCTTGGTGAGTCCTCAAAAGAACCCACCAAGGGACCTGGATCGCGAGCCAAGCAGGTGGCCCTGTTGCGAGCTGAGCTCATCAAGGCGCAAGAGTATGCTAGTAAGAGGAAGACTGCGAGCGACGACAAGAAACCTGGCCGGGATCTCCGTCTGGATGAACTGGTGCGCGTCCTTAACCGAGAAATTCCACTTCTGGTGACGGCTCAACGATCCCAGGATATCATCTCGGCAATTAGGATAGCAAAGGAGTTCAACCTCAAGTTGGTCCTGGACGGAGCAGCTGAAGCATACCTGGTGATCGATCAGATTAAGGAAGCCAATGCGCCTGTCATCCTGCATCCGACCATGGCCCGGGCAGGGATGGGCGAAACTGAGAACCTGAGCCTGGAGACGGCATCCAGACTAAAGAAGGAGGGAATCTCGGTGGCCCTACAGAGCGGGTTTGAGAGTTATGTGCCAAAAACACGAGTTGTTCTGTACGAAGCCGCAGTCGCCGCTGCCAACGGATTGTCGTTTGAAGAAGCCCTTGGCACCGTGACGATCGAGGCTGCCCGTATACTGGGAATTGCTGACCGGGTAGGTTCGCTTGAAGTTGGCAAAGACGCCGACCTAGCCTTGTTCGACGGAGACCCCTTTGAATACACTTCACATGTCATCGGGGTTTTGATTCAGGGGGAGATCGTAAGTGAGGAAGTTCGCTAGAACCGGTTGGCCAGCTGCAGGCTATTCGAGCAATGAATCGCGATGGATAGTTCTGGACTGCGTACAGCGTGTGACAGGACCTTATCCGAACCATTCAGTCAAGGAGCCGGGATGAGACTCGCCTACGGAAACTCACTCTTATTGTTTTGCCTTTTTAGCGCGCGTCTGATTCAACCAATGCCTGTCTCTTCGGAGGCGAAGCGTCCGGCCATAGTCGGCATCGCGCACGTTGCTTTTGAAGTCAGCGACATGGCCAAAGCACGCGCGTTCTATGGGGATTTGCTCGGCTATGAAGAGCCCTTTCGACTTTTCCGGGAAAGCGGCACTGTCAGGCTCACCTATTTCAAAATCAATGACCGGCAATTCATTGAAATTTTGCCAGGCTTACCTCCGGGCCAGGACGAACGACTTTCACACTTTGCTCTTGAAACCACCGACATTGAAACGCTCCGCCTCTTTCTAACAGAGAAAGGCATCAAAACTCCTGACAAAGTCAATAAGGGCGGTGACGGAAACCTGAGCCTGACCTTGACGGATCCCGATGGCCACAATGTAGAATTCGTCCAATATTTGCCGGACTCACTGCATTCAAAAGCCAAGGGAGAGTATCTTCCCGCCCGCAGAATCTCAAGTAGGATGCTTCATGTCGGAATCACTGTCAGGGATGTGGCTGCGGCAGATCGTTTCTATAAGGACGTCTTGGGGTTGTCCGAAATCTGGCGAGGAGGCATGACGTCCTCCAGAACCGACTGGATCAACATGAGCGTCCCCGAAGGAACAGACTATATCGAATATATGCTCGTTAAGGAGAAAGTAGACCGCAAACTGCTTGGGATCTTGCATCATTTAGCTCTGCAGGTGCCGGACATTCAGAAAGCCTTGGAGGCCATCAGGCAATCCCCGTCAGGCTGGGAACCTGCAACGATTGAGCCCCCTCGAGTTGGAAGAAACAACCGTTGGCAACTTAATTTGTACGATCCTGACGGCACTCGTACGGAGTTGATGGAGCCGTTCACGATACGGTAGAGGTGCCTGAAACTGGTTGTGGCACAGTTCTGAAGATTGCGTGAGGGCTGCGCGATTGATATCCCGGCGGAACTAAAGATGGGAGCCGATCTCCGAACGGCGACTCCTCCAGACGAGTTTGCCGTGAGGCCAGCTCCCGCGCTTTTGTCTTTCTGACGGGAAAAAAGTCGGTTCATCTAGTCTGACCGGCTAAGAAGCACGTGGCCTCCGACCTGATTAGACATTTCAAACTGACTCGCTACAAAATCTTGTCATGCATTTCCTTTGGAGTCGTCTTCTGGGCAACGACTCTTGTTAGCGAAAAGGCTCCGCTGCAAGAATCTGGCCCGGAAAGGCATCTGCAGAATTTACGGCAGCTGACTTTCGGCGCCGAGAACGCGGAGGCATACTTTTCTTTTGACGGTACCAAATTAATCTTTCAATCCACTCGTGACGGCTACCCCTGTGACCAAATCTACACGATGGATCTGGACGGAACGAAGGTGCGAAGAATCAGCACGGGTAAAGGCAGAACAACCTGCAGCTACTTTTTACCCGACGGGAAACACTTTATCTACTCTTCGACTCATCTCGCCGGTAGCGGTTGTCCTCCTAAACCATCCTTCGCCAAAGGTTACGTTTGGGCCATCGACAAAGGCTTTGATCTTTTCTTATCAGATTTCGAGGGGAACTTGACCCAGCTCACTCGCACGCCCGGGTACGATGCCGAGGCCACGGTCTCTCCAGACGGAAAAAGGATTGTGTTTACCTCAGTCCGAGATGGGGATCTGGAACTCTATTCAATGAATACTGATGGAAGTGAAGTGAAGCGGCTCACTCACACCTTGGGCTATGACGGCGGAGCCTTTTTCTCTCCTGACAACAGAAAAATTGTCTATCGTGCTTCTCATCCCAGCGAGGAGCCGGACATCGCGCGGTATAAAGAACTGTTGGCTGCCGGTCTGATTGAACCTGGTCAACTCGAACTCTATATCATGAACGCCGATGGAAGTAACTCGGTGCAAATCACTCAAAACGGGGCAGCAAATTTTTGCCCCTTCTTTCACCCAAATGGCAAGCAGATTATTTTCGCATCCAATCTCGGTGACCCGAAGGGAAGAAACTTCGACCTTTACCTGATCAATGTGGATGGTACGGGCCTGCAACAGGTCACGAACAACGAAACCTTTGACGGCTTTCCCATGTTTTCACCAGACGGAAAGAGACTCGTCTTTGCTTCCAACCGCAACGGCAGGGTCAAAGGCGAGACCAATGTGTTCATTGCAGATTGGGTCGATGAATAAAACCTCACTCCACCAGCTACCCAGGAACTTCTTCTCTCGCCCGACGCGTATTGTGGCTCAGGAACTCCTGGGGTGCTTGCTCGTCCGGCATCTGAATGGCCATAGACTGTCGGGCGTCATTGTTGAAGCCGAGGCTTACATCGGCGAAGAGGATCTCGCCTGCCATGCTAAGGCGGGCAGAACATCTCGCACTCAGGTAATGTACGGGCCAGCCGGATTCAGTTATGTCTATTTCACCTACGGCATGCACTGGATGTTAAACGTGGTGACAGAAAGCGAGGAGTTTCCTGCAGCAGTTCTGATTCGCGCCATTCAGCCAGTTGAAGGCGTCGATGTGATGCAACGGTTGCGAGGGAGAAAGGAAATTCCGGATTTGTGCAGTGGACCAGCTAAGTTAACTCAGGCCTTGGACATCACCCGAGCACAGAATGGCCTGGATTTGTGCCAGCTGTCGTCACGGATCGCTATTGAACCCCATACCAAGTTCCCGAGCGGAACCGTTTCTGCAAGCCCGCGCATTGGGTTGGGGAATACTCCTGAGCCTTGGAAATCGAAGCCCTGGAGGTACGCGGTGAGGGACAATCCGTTCGTGTCGAAGTAGGCGTTCTACACCCTCCGTCAAACCCGGATGCTTACGCCAGCGCCTGCTTGCAGTAAGCGAGCGACTCCTTCACTCCTTCCATGGCGGGTTGCCCTTCCACTTCATGCTCGATATTTGCCGGGATTTTGTATTTTTCCTTCTTGAGCAACTGAAGTACCTCTTTGATAGGAGTATCGCCCTTCCCAAATCTTAAGACTGGAGAATCAGGACCGAGACCTTTCTTGCGATCCTTAATGTGCAGTGTGACAATCCGCTCGTGATGCTTGGTGATGTAGTCCACTGGATCGAACCCAGCGGCCACGAAATGACCGATGTCAAGGTTGATGCAAATGTAAGGCGAAGCTCCCTTCATGGCTGCAGCGAAATCCTTAGGGCCGTCATATTCGTCAGGTTTTCCACCCTGCGCATGATTGTGCATTCCGACCCGTACCTTGTGCTTTTGGGCAAACTGATCAACCCGGCTGGCCATGCTGGGGTTGGAGGAGGCAGTAATTACAGAAGTGCCCAATGCTTTTGCTATGAGGAATCCCTGATTGATTTCCGTATCTGTCATTTCTTTACGAAAGCTGTAGTTGTAAGCACTCAGCTGAATTCCCGCATCTTTGATTTTCTTTCCGGCTTGTTCAAAGAAGGAAAGCGGCGTCTCCAGCCTCCATTTGCGCAGGGCCTCTCCCTTGAGATCTTGTGGCTCCAAGTGTCCGCTCCAAAGCTCCACACTATTGATGCTAGCTTCGACAATGCTATCGATGGCTTGGTCAAAGGACCGGTCGCGAAAGCTGTAGCTCTGAATTCCAATCTGAACTCCGTTGACCAATGAGCTCGGAGCCGTCTTGCCCAAAAGGAAGCGTCCAGGGAAGGCAGCCGTGGTCGTCGAAAATGCGAGCGTCTTTCCAAACTCCCGCCGCGAGTAAAGTTTCATACTTGTCTCCTTAGCCGAATTAGGGATGCTACGGCAAAGCCTAACTCAGAAAGGTATCAACCCAGGGGGCAATTTGCAACTTCCGTTTAGGAAGGTCTATCGATATGCTGGAAGGGATGACAGGCACGAAGCTCCATTGACCCTTTCGAGGTTCTGTGCCGGGTCGTGACGGGAACGTGGAAAGGGGAATCACTTCATTTGCTTGCGTCATGGCGGAGTCATAACAACTCACACGAATGGTTTGACGGGTGTAATCTTACCGAGACCTTCGCTCGATATAAGTAATAACCAGGAGGTTCCATGTCATCGAGCAGAGAAGTTCCTTTGCGTCACCCCGTTCGGCAGATGTTTCGAACCCTGACTGAACGAGGACTAGAGCAATCTCATCTCTCTGATGACGAGATTCATCAATACCTCTCAAACTTACTGGTTGAGTTCATCTACATTGAGAATCTCTACAAGGTCCGGGATGAATCCGGTCGAAGACTGGAATGCCTCTTCGATATGCTCGCAAAGGCTGCTGACTCGCCTGATCTTGACAAGCGCGAGATTTACCAGCATGTGGGAGATTTTACTCTGTTCGTTTTGGGTCTTTTTCCTGAAAGCCTCAATCGCGGCAAGCGTTCTATCAGTCCCAACTATTACGCCGATCACGGCCGCCGTTCCTACCTCATTCGTTGGCAACTGGAGCACTACCGTTCCGCAGAGGTCGTTTTCCGTAAACTCTCAGAAGAATTCGAGCGGTGTGTCCTCGCCCTTAATTGGGTCGGAAATTACATCCGCGATCCCTTCTATCAATACATGTTCCGGGAATTTGAGATCACCTAAAGAGCCCTTCCGCTCAATACTTCTGATCCCTGCAACACGACCTGTTGGCAGCCTTCGGAAACGATCGGCCGACCTATTTTGCGTGGTAGTTCGGGTACGGAGGGCGTTTGGGATGGGGCATCGGATTCTTCTCCAATTCCTCCATCACTAACTGTACCGCTTTTTCCAACTGAGGGTCATGCCCCTGACGCACGGCCTTTGGATCCAACTCAATGTCGATGTCTGGGGAAACGCCGCGATTCTCGACATCGAACTGGCCGTTGGGATTCCAGACCGCGGCGTTCGGTGCTGTCACGGCACCACCGTCCATCAAATCAGGAAACCCGAAGATTCCGACTAATCCTCCCCAGGTCCGTTTGCCTACTAGTTTGCCCACACCGAAACGATGGAAGTACCAGGGCATCGCATCTCCACCGGATCCTGCAAATTCGTTGATGATCATCACCTTTGGACCAAAGATCGCTCCCTGAGGCTGTACCCAGTCGGCTCCGTTGCGAAAGGTGACCAGGCTCATCAGGGGCCGCTTGAGATACTCGATGATATCGGTTGCCAACTGGCCGCCGTGGTTGAAGCGTTCGTCAATTATGGCGGCCTCCTTACCTACTTGTGCAAAGAAATAGCGGTTGAAGTTTAAATAGCCCCCGAGGCTTGTATCAGGCATGTGGATGTAAGCAACACGGCCGTTCGTCATCTGGTCCACCTTGCGGCGATTATCTTCGATCCAGGCCAAATGACGCAGCCTTCTTTCGTCCCGCACCGGTACAACCGTTACTTCACGTGAATTGGTCCCATTGGGGTCCGGACCAATTCTCAAAACAACCGACTTGTCCGCCGTGCCTTCGAAGAAACTATAGACTTCGTCGGATGCGCTCAACTCCCTCCCGTTCACAGCAAGCAGATATTCTCCAGCCGTGGCGTTCACGCCTGGCTGCGTCAGAGGTGCCTTCAAGTCTGGGTTCCAGTTCTCACCGTTATAGACGCGAGCGAAACGATAGCGGCCGTTCTCGATCTTGTAATCCGCGCCGAGCAGTCCTGTTGGTATCCGTTTCACTTCAGGGAAATCACCGCCGCCGATGAACATATGCCCAACGCTCATCTCGCCGAGCATTTCGGTGAAGAGGTAGTTCAAATCCCGCCTCGAGGCGATGTTCTGAAGATAGGGTTCGTAACGCTTTTCAGCCGCTTTTAGATCGAGTCCGTGATAGCCGGGGTCATAAAAGAAATCACGCTCGATGCGCCAGACTTCGTGATAAATCTGCTTCCATTCTGCGCGGGGGTCCACCCGCACTTCAATCGACTCGGTTTTGAGAGCACCTTTATTCCCGGAAGCAGGCGGAGGGCTGGCTCCACCTTCCGAATCGGCCATTGGCTTAGGCGCTGCGATGAACCAGCGGTCACCTTGCTGGTACAACATCTTCTCACCGCTGAGGCAGATCTCGAAACTGCGCACACCGCTGATTACAACATCAGCCTTCCGTTTGGTGAGATCGAACCGGTGCACCGTCAAGCTCGGCCCAGCCTCTTCAGAGGGAGTGGGGGCGGGCGCGGGTGCTTCGATCGCGTAAAGAATGCCTGCTTTCCCAACCTGCAGCCCTTCGTAACGCCTGGGAGGTATCGGCAGAGCCAGAATCCGTTGACCTATGTTTTCGAAATCGATCTTGACCTCCACCTTCTCGGCTGGCTTGGGCTTGTCCTTATCTTTCTCGGCCTTCTCGGCCCCTTCTTTGCCGGAGTCTGCCTGAGACTCGCTCTCCTTCGTTTTCTCAGAAGGCTTCTCGTCATCGCTTTCCGGCGCCAAAGGAGAACTTTGATCCTTCGAGAGCACCGTCACATAAATGCTGCGCGTCAGGGGATGGCTGAAGCTATGAATATCGGGCTGCATGGTGGCGCCGGAATCGGTGCTGGCAGTGAAGTAGAGGTACTTGCCGTCTTTGTCAAAGAGCGGATGCTTGGCCTCGCTCATTCCATCAGTGACCGGAGCGCTCCTGGCGTTGGCCAGAGAATAAATGTAGATCGCCCTCATGTGGCTCTTGAGGGCCTTCGAATAAGCCAGCCACTTGCTATCCGGAGACCACGCAGGAGTCAGATCGCGGTCGGAAAGGTAATAGTCCTTGTCCACCAGGACCGGTTTACCACTGTCGAGATCGATGTACCAAACACCGAGCCGGTTGTCGAGATAGGCGATCTTCTTGCTGTCGGGAGACCAGGTAGGTGCAAAATAGAAGGCGGGGCTGTCGCCCAGATTAAATTTTTTGACCTCTCCGAGACCATTTTGCTGCCGCAGGTGGAGCTTGTACTCTCCCGACTCATCAGAGAAGCAGGCGATGGTCTTGCCATCAGGCGACCAAATGGGACTCCGCTCATTCACCTCCGTCGTGTTAGTGAGATTGCGCGGATCTCCCTTTTCGGCAGGTACCGTGACGATCTCACCACGGACCGCAAAGACCGCCCGGGCCCCGCTGGGAGAAATGTCCGGGTCATGAAGCTTTTTGGCAACATTCACGAAATGAGGCCGCAGTTCAACGATATCGCCCGCAAGCCGGATGTCGACCGGTTTCGTCTTGCCTGATTTGAGATCAAAGAGGTGCAGGGACCCGAACTGTTCGTAGATAATGGCGCCCGGCCCGGCTGAAGCGGACTTAAGATCGAGGCCGCGATTCTCGATGAGTTGCTTTACCTGCCTGGTGCGGGTGTCGTAGCAGAAGAGAGAGACCGGACCGTTCCGATCGGAGAGGAAATAAATCTGATCACCGATCCACATGGGATTGAAGTCATTGGAATTCTCACGGGGAATGGGAGTGATACTTGAATCGGAGAGATCGGCGATCCAGATCCTCTTGGTTTGACCGCCCCGGTAGCGCTTCCAGGCTTCCTGCCACTGGAACAAGGGAACGTAGGCGAGGTGTGAGCCATCCGGCGAATAGGAACCCTCAGCAGCGATTGGCAGAGGAATCTCGTCTGGAAATCCGCCCTCTGGCAGCAGGGTAAAAAGCTTCAGGCCGTCCATGGCGGTAGCACGAGGCGAGGCGAATAACACCCGCTTGCCATCGGGTGTCCAGCCGACGGCGAGATCTTCGCCGGGATGATAGGTGAGACGCTTTGGAGTGCCCCCTGAAGCCAAGACCACAAAGACATCAACATTTCCGTCATATTCGCCTGTGAACGCGATTTGTGAGCCGTCAGGCGACAAGACGGGATCGGTTTCGACACCTGTGCCGGTGGTCAAACGCTTAGCGTCGCCTCCTTCCCGAGGTACACTCCACAGGTCGCCAGCAAAGGAAAAAACTATCTGCGTATGGCTTAGCGCCGGCCTTTGGAATAGGTAGTTCTGTTGCGCCAAGGAAGCCGAGGACACCAACAAAATGATTGCGTTGAGCGGTAAGCATCGCATGGCCTGTCTCCTTAGTCGTCTTGCCTGTTTGGCACATCTAGTGTCGACCATTCTCTGTGTCTCTCAGGACTGATGGTTCGTCCGTTTGCTGTTGTCCGAAGATCATACATCGGGAGGCAAAGTCGATTCAAAGCCTTACGCCGAGCGTCCGCTCCCCCAGCCTTACTCCATCGCGGGAAGTCTGCTGGCAAGGGCAGTCGTAGAGTTTCCTTTGGAAAGTGTCTTGGCGCATAGAAAGAGAGTGGCGGTC
>Ga0075423_10002463_pt1 | contig 16808 bp, 12 predicted proteins | sample SoiMethybrSBSTD2_FD_80114 | JGI IMG/M metagenome (GOLD analysis project Ga0075423, IMG submission 80114) | Bulk soil microbial communities from a Populus tree surrounding site in Tennessee, USA - Soil MetaG P. TD hybrid SBSTD2 | ecosystem: Environmental > Terrestrial > Soil > Tree plantation...
ACTATATCGTTCTGAGAGCCGGCGAGAGCGGTCGGGTCGGCTCGCGATCCCAGTCCTCACGCCGGATGTCCGGTCCCGAAAAGAGCGAGAAGAGCGCGAACTGGTTCACGATCCGTCGCGGCAGATGCTCGTGCGCGGCGAGGGAGTCGAGACTCCAGATCACTCCCTCTTTTCCGAAGTCTCCGGGATGGCGGAGAGAGCCCGTCCGGCATGCGCCGGAGCGGGCTCTCGACTCTCGGACGGAAGCTAGACGTCCCCGGTGTCTTCCAAGTCCTCGTTCTCGTCGGCGCCCGCCCGGGATGGCGACCTCGGCCGGCCGATCTGAACGCCGCTGCCGGCCTCGGGCTGTTCCGAGACGGAACGGCGCCTCGTCTGGCTCGCGGCGCGCGACTCGCCGCCCTCGCGGCCGATCGCGGACATGTGTTCCCGGTTCTGGCTCACCGCGCGTCCGCCTTTCCGGCCCGCCTCGCGGGCCTCCTCCGACGAGAATTCGTGCGCGGTTCCCTTTTGATGAGCGGCACGACCGCCCATGCGGGCGACCTCGCGACGCCTTTCTTCGTCCATTCCGGCAAACCCTCGACCTTCGGATTTTGATTGCGCCAACGCTCCTCCTTTCGCTTCCCTTCGAAGGGACGCCCGTCAAACCCGCTGCCGACCGACCCCTCCCGTCGATCGCCCGTTCATTTCGGTCGGAGCTTCTACCCGGTACAGAGGTCCGTGTGCCCTCGTCTCCGTCTTCGACCTGGCCCGACAGCGATGTGGACTCCCGGTGGGGCACATCCGGACTCAGCAAAAGACGAGCCACGGTAGGTCCGGAAGTCACCGACGATTTCGGAATGCAGAGTCCGCAGGCAGCCTGAACAATTTCTGTACGATTCGGAACGGATGTTGCACGTTTTCGGGCGGGACAATGGCGTCCCGAATAGAGAGAGTGGAGGACTTGATGCCGGACGACAACAGACGCAATCGAAGCAACCGGGATGACGACAAAGAGAGCCGCCAGAGCTCCGGTCGCGAGGGCGGACGCGACTCTTCGAACGACCGGGAAAGAGATGAACAGGGCCGCTTCGAGAGCGAACGCGGATCTTCGAGCGGCAGCTCCCACGGAGGTTCCTCGAAGAAGAAGTAGTCGTTGAGTCGAGAAAACGCATCGGCGCGATGCGTCGTTGCGTCGAAGCTCCGGCGAGGCTTGCGTTTCGCCGGAGCTTCTCTTTGACCCTGTCGGGCGGAGAAGAACCAAGCCGCATCGACGGCCGTGGCACTCTTCTTGATCTGCTCCGTGCGGGATGACGCGCATCGAGAAGCTCCACGCGACCGGCATTCGGCGGCTCGGGTCGCCGAAAAAGGGCTTCCGGTACGTGAACGCCGACGGAAAGAGGCCGTCGGCGGCCGACCTCGATCGGATCCGGATGTTGGTGCTTCCTCCCGCCTGGCGGGATGTCGCGATCAACGCCTCGCCTTCCGCGGCGCTTCAGGCGATCGGCCGCGACGCCGCCGGTCGCTGGCAGTACCGCTACAGCGAGGAGCACGAGCGGCGCCGGGAGTCACGGAAGCGCGAGCGTCTCGTCGAGTTCGCGGAAAGCCTTCCGAAGATGCGAGCCGCCGTCGAGAGGGACCTGCGCCGCCCCGAGCTCGACCGCGAGAAGGTGCTGGCCTGCATTCTCCGTATTCTCGCGACATGCTTCCTGCGCCCGGGCAGCCAGGTCTACGCCGCGGAAAACGGAAGTTACGGGATCGCGACACTCCGGAATCGGCACGTGACGGTGTCCGGAGACCGGATCCGCTACGACTTTCCGGGCAAGTCCGGAAAGCGCCAGCACGTCGAGTTCCGGGACGGGCGCGTCGCGGCGATCATCCGCAAGCTGAAACGGATTCCGCGAAAACAGCTCTTCAAGTACCGGGACTCCGACGGAAGGATCGTCGACGTCAAGCGGCGACACATCAACCAGTACATCAAAGAGGTAATGGGGGAGCGCTTCACCGCGAAAGACTTCCGGAGCTGGGCCGGGACCCTCCTCTGCGCCTGCGCGCTGGCGCGGGCGGGCACGGACCCTTCGGACAGTCGGACGGCGCGCAAGAAGAAGGTAGTCGCGGCGATCCGCAACACCGCATCGATCCTCGGCAACACGCCCGCCGTCTGCCGCAAGTCCTACATCTACTCGTCGGTCCTCGACAGCTTCGAGCGGGGCCGGACGATCCGGCACAACTTCGAAACCGTGGAGCATCTCGTCGCGCGCCGCCGCGGTCTTCACGCCGCCGAAAAGGACGTCCTGCGTCTGTTGAAGCAGAAAGCGGCCTGAGCCCCGACGGAGCGCAGGTTCGCCGAGCCGGACGGGTATCGAGGCACGGCGCTTGCTGCTCCGTCGTCCATGCGAAGGCTCTGGGTATTGGCCGCGATTCCTCTCGGTTCGATCGCACTCGCGGCTCTCGTGGGAGCTCTGCGCCACGACTCGCTCGCGTCCACCCCGGGCGAGGTCGTCGAGACTTTCCTCGACAAGGTGGTGCGTGACCGGTACGAAAAGGCGACTCCGTTTCTCGCCGACCCCGGGGCGCGCGCCGGCGCGCCGTCGTTGAAACAGTGGAAGCAGGGGATCGAGAGCGGCCTCGGAAAAGTCCGGCGCGTTCACGGCGAGACCGAGTGGATCTCGGGAGAAAAGGCGGAAGCGACCGGCGTCCTGGTCGCCGACAAGCGCGAGAGGCGGCTTCGTTTCGCTCTCGAGCACGGCGGCGGCGGCTGGAGGATCGCGCGGCTGGACGATTTCTGGACGGCGTCGGATTCGCGGCTCGCCGACGAGCCGGGCTCGATTCGGATCCGGAAGAACTGGCGCACGCGGGCGCAATCCCGCGCGCGCGCTCTCCGCTGATCCGAGCCGTTCGCTCCGAGACCGGACTCCGGATGAACAGCCGACGTACACGCGAAATGAGGCACGGACGGCCGCTCGAAGGATGACTCTTCTGCGAGCGTCGTTCCGCGCCGCGGTTCTCCTCGGTATCGCCGCCGCCGTCGCTCACGCGGCGACTCTGCGCGGGACGGTGGAAGACGTCTCCGGAGCTCCGGTCGCGGGCGCGGCCGTCTCGGCTCGCGCCGGCGCGTCCGCCGCGGTCGCGACCACCGACGCCCGGGGACGATTCCAGGTGGCGATCGAAGGCCGCGGGCCGGCGCTGGTCGTCGTCGAAAAGGCCGGCTTCCGCCGGACCGAACGAGCTCTGTCCCCCGAGGATCTCGAGAGCACCGTGCGGATCTCGCTCGAGCCCGCGCCGGTCACCGAGGAGGTGCTGGTCACCGCCGGCCGCGGCCCCGCGAAGCTGGGCGACACGGCCGCGAGCGTGGTCGTCGTCTCCGCGGACGAGATCGAGTCGGCCGCCGCGCCGACGCTCGACGACGTGTTGCGGAGGGTGCCGGGCTTCGCGCTCTTCCGGAGGTCCGGAAGCCGCACCGCGAACCCGACCTCACAGGGCGTATCGCTCCGCGGCACGGGGCCGTCGGGCGCGAGCCGCGCGATCGTCCTCGCCGACGGAGTCCCTTTGAACGACCCGTTCGGCGGCTGGGTGTACTGGGGGCGCGTGCCGCGGGCGTCGCTCGACCGTGTCGAGGTTCTGCGCGGAGGCGCCTCCGACGTGTGGGGAAGCGGCGCGCTTTCCGGCGCCATCCAGCTCGTGCGCCGTGAGCCGGAGCTGCCGGCGACGCTCGCGGTCGACGCGTCGGGCGGCTCGCAGTCGACCGCGGAGGCCAGCCTCTTTTCCTCCGTCCGCTTCGGCGTTTTCCGCGCGTCGCTCTCGGCGGAGGCGCTGACCACCGACGGCTACGTCCCCGTCGAGCCGGCCTCGCGGGGAAACGTCGACGTAGAGGCAGACTCGCGGCGAATTGCCGGGGATCTCGCCCTCGAGCGACGCGACGACTCGGGACGGCTCTTCGTCCGCGGGTCCGCGTTCGGCGAGGAGCGAGTCAACGGGACAGCGCTCCAGGTCAACGACACGCGGATCACGCAGGTCACGATCGGCGCCGAGCGCCGCCTCACCGCCGGATCGCTCACCGCGAGGGCGTGGGGCAGCGATCAGTCCTATCACCAGACTTTCTCGGCGATCTCCGCGGATCGCGCGAGCGAGCGTTTGACCCGTGTGCAGACGGTTCCGTCGGACGCGTTCGGGCTCTCGGCGGAGTGGAGGCGCAGCCTCGCCTCACACCTGGTGAGCGCCGGATTCGAGGGCAGTCGCGTGCGGGGAGAGAGCCGAGAGGAGATCGTGAGTATCGGCTCGAGATCGTTCGTCACGGCGGGCGGGGAGAATCTTTCCGGCGCGGTTTTTCTCCAGGACGTCTTCGCCGCCGGAGAGCGCGTGACTCTGACCGGCGGGCTCCGCGTCGATTCCTGGCAGAACCGGGACGGCCGCCGGTCGACGCGGGCCGCCGCGGACGCCGATCCGATATCGACGGGATTCGCCGACCGGCGCGAAACGGCCTGGAGCCCGCGCCTCTCCCTTCTCTACCGGGCCTCGCCGTCGCTCGCCCTCTCCGCCTCCGCCTACCGGTCCTTTCGCGCGCCGACGCTGAACGAGCTGTACCGTTCCTTCCGCGTCGGGAACGTCGAAACGCTCGCGAACGAGCGCCTCGACGCCGAGCGTCTCTCGGGCGCCGAGGCCGGAGCGATGCTCTCTCCGGGGCGACTCTTCGCACACGCGGTTGCGTTCTGGATGGAGATCGACGATCCCGTCGCGAACGTGACGCTGGAGGCGACGCCGGCTCTCGTCACGCGGCGGCGCGAGAATCTCGGGCGCGTCCGGTCCCGCGGGGTGGAGCTCGATTTCGAGACCCGCCTCTCCCCCGCATGGAAGCTGGCGGCGGGATATCTCTTCGTCGACTCGACGGTGGTCTCCGCCCCGGCCGCCCCGGAGATCGTCGGGCTCCGGACGCCGCAGGTGGCGCGCCACCAGGGGACTCTCGAGCTCGCGTTCGACGACCCTCGGATCGCGACCGCCGCCGTCCAGGCCCGATGGCTCGGCCCGCAGTTCGAAGACGACCGGAACCGGCTCCCGCTCGATGCGGCGTTCACGGCCGACGTCTTCGTGTCGCGCGTCCTCACCGCCGGAGTCGACGCGTTCGTCGCGGCCGAGAACGTCTTCGACGAGCGGTTCGACGTCGGGCGGACACCGGTGAAGACGGTCGGCCCTCCCCGTACCCTTCGCGCCGGCCTCAAGCTGCGGTTGCCCCGATAGGGTCTTAGAACTTCGGTCTCAGCATCTTCTTCGTCTCGTGCCGGGCCTGAGCTTCCTCGATCGAGTGGGACGTTCGGAGCGACTGATCCAGCTTCGCCATCTCGACGAGCTGCCGGTAGTGCTGGTGCAGTACCTCGAGCTCGTCTTCGGAGAGCTCCTCCACGTCGATCAGCCGGTTGGACGCTCCCTCGACGGCCGCGACGAGCTCGTTCAGCTTCAGCTCGATGGCGCGCGTGTCCTTGTTCTGCGCGTGCTGGATGAGAAACACCATGAGGAATGTGACGATGGTCGTGCCCGTGTTGATCACGAGCTGCCAGCTGTCGGAATAGTGGAAGACCGGGCCGGTCACGAGCCAGATCAGGATGACAGCGAGCGCGATTCCGAACGCCTGGCGCCGGCCCGTCCACTGGGTCGCCTTGCGCGCGAACGTTTCCCATCCGCGGCGGAGGTCAATAGTCATCGAAAGCTCCATTCCATTCCGAGCCGCGCGGTCAATCCGGCGGCCGGAGAATAGTAGGGCACCCGATCGCCCGGGAAATCAGAGAGCTTGTGGACCCTCACGACGTGGCGAGGGCGGCGACACCGGCTCGATCGAAAAAAGGACGACGAGTGAAAACAGGGCTAAGGGTCGATCCGGATACCCGGGTCGAGCGAGGCTTGCCCCTCGCCCCGACCAAACGTGTAGTCGTAATAGATCCCCTTTTTGGGTGGCTCGAGCGCCGGGTTGATGCGACCGGAGCGGCAAATCAGGTCCGTGCAAGCGATGCTACAGACCGTCGCGTTCGAGCCGCAGACCTCGAAGGGAGGCCACTTCACGCCGGGGATCGGGTCCTGATTCTCGCGCAGCTTGAGGTCGATGTGCCGAATCGTCGATCCCTGCGGAAGTAACCACACGACCTGGTGGTTCTTCATCTTCGAGATGACGATTTCCGGGTTCGGGACCTCGTCTTCGTTCGCAGTCTTCGTCGTGACGACGACGAGCTGGTCTCTCGCCTTCGTGTCGCAGCAGCGCACCGAGCAGCAGCCCCAGGATCCGAGGGCGGTCACCGTGAGCAGAGACCCGAGAGCGATAAGCGACCCTCTGTTTCTCTGAACCATTTTCCTCCTCCTATTTCACCGATTCCTTGGGGACCCCTTTGAGGACGTCGCCGAATTCCGCCCGGCTTCTCAGGTTGGCGAGCTCCGGCTCGTTCCGGATGATCGCCGGGTTGAAGCCGGCCCGCCGCGCCCGGGACAGGTAGTCGAGCGCCTCGTCGGGCTTCCGGAGGCGGTTCGTCACGATCGCGGCGTTGAACAGGAGCTCGGGACCGACGGGCTCGGTACGGAGCGACTCGTTCAGGTGGTCCCGCGCCTCCGGCGGCCTCCCGGTCTTGGCGTAACAGAGCGCGAGGTAGGAGTGGACGAGGCTGTCCTCCGGGTTCGTGGCGAGCTCCGCCCGGGCGAGCGCGATGCCCTTCCCGTAGGCCTCCGCGGCGGCGGAGGTGCGCCCCGTGAGTCGCAACGCGTCCCCGAGGTTCGCCCAGTTCTGGTAGTGGGTGGGGAGAAGCCCGACCGCCTTCTCGAACGCGGCGGCGGAGTCGGGATATCGCCCAAGGTAGTACTCCGCGGTCCCGATGTTCGAGTAAGCGATGTCCGTCGGCTCGAGCGCGAGCGACTTCTCGAAAACCGGGAGCGCCCGGTCGAACTGGCCCAGGGCAAAGTAACAGGCCCCGAGGTTCGCGAAGGCGCGAGCGTTGTCGGGCGTGAGCTCCGTGACCTTTCGGAACATCTCCGCCGCCGCCGCCGGACGTCCGTGGTTGAAGTAGAAGCCGGCGAGCTTGCTGTATCCGCCGAAGTAGGCCGGCTGGAGCTGGATCGCCCGCTTGTACGTCGCCTCCGAGTCCGCGGCGTCGCCGGTGGCGTCGGACGCCCGCGCGAGACCGAGCATCGCGTCGAAATTGTTGGGTTGAACGGCGAGCGCCCGACGAAACGCCGCGACCGCGTCCGGGGGCTTTCCCGTACGGAGCGACAGCTCGCCCAGGGTCACGTTGACTTCCGGAGAGGCGGGATCGAGCTGCCGCGCGCGGTCGCAGGCGGAGTACGCGGGGCCGACCCACTTTCCGTCCCGGGTCAGGTTGAATCGCGCCAGGTACGCGCGACCGAGAGCCGCCTGCACCAGGGCGAAAGTCGGATTCTCCTGCGCCAGACCTTCGAGGAGGTGTGCCGCCGCATCGATCGAACCCGGACGGTCGTACCGCTGGAGGTGCCCGAGGGCCTGAACGTAACGCTCCTGCTCGCTCGCCTGCTCGAGGCCGGCCGGAGGAGGCGTTCGGGTCACCCGCCTCGGGAGCTTCAGCGCCTGCATGACGTTCTCGGCGAGTCGGTCCTGCAGGAGAAAGAGATCGGACGCGGTGCCGTCGAGCGTCCCGGCGGTCATCGGCGCGCCGCTCGCCACGTTCAGGACCGAGTAGGTGATCCGGATCCGATCGCCCTGCCGCTGGAAGGTTCCGCGCAGGAGAAGATTCGCTCCGAGCCGTCGGGCGATCGGCTGGATTTTGGAGTCCTTGTTGGCTGCCTCGGCGACCGCGCTCGGGGTCACGACCTGGAGTCCCGGCAATCCCACGAGTCGCGCGCTCACGGTCTCGACGAGGCCGTCCCCGATCAGCTGACCCTGAACGGCTCCGCTCAAATCGCGGAAGGGAAGCACGGCGAGCGAGTTGGCGGGAAGGGGCGATGGACGCGGGGTTTCCCGGCGCCCGCGGACGAGCGCCCATACGACTCCGAAGAGGAGCAGCGCGGACAATGCGACGAGCGCGGCTCGCGGTCGCGAAGGAACCACCGACGGCGGCGGGGCGGCGGCGAAGGCCGGCCGCGAGGGGGGCCGGCCGACCTCCGCGAGCGCCTCTTCGAACTCGATCCGCGCGTCTCCGACGTCGCGGAGCCTTCGGTTGGGATCCTTCTGAAGGCAGCGCTCGAGAAGGTCGCGGATCCGCGGCGGCGTCTCCGCCGGAAGCGCCTCCCAGTCCGGCTCGGACGTGATGATTGCCGCGAGCACGTCGGTCACGGTCTCACCCGTGAACGCGCGGCGCCCGCTCAGGAGCTCGTAGACGACACAGCCGAACGCCCAGATGTCGGTACGCTTGTCCACGGTTTTGCCCCGGGCCTGCTCGGGGCTCATGAACTCCGCCGTTCCCAGGATGACGCCGGGCTGCGTGCCTTCGAGGACCAGGGTCGGCGAAAGCGAGGCGTCCGGCTCGGAGCCCGTGCCTTTCGTATCGAAGGCTTTCGCGAGCCCGAGATCGAGGACCTTGACGCGGCCCTCCGGCGTCACTTTGATGTTCGCCGGCTTCAGGTCCCGGTGGATGATCCCGCGCTCGTGCGCCGCTTCGAGAGCCTCGGCGATCTGACGTCCGATCCACAGCGATTCGCCGAGCGGGAGCGCCTGGCGTGCGATCTTTTCCGAAAGCGTTTCGCCCGGCACGAGCTCCATCACGATGAACTGCGTGCCTTCGGCCTCCTCGAGCCCGTAGATGGCGGCGACGGAGGGATGGTTCAAGGCCGCGAGCATCCGCGCCTCGCGTTCGAATCGGGCGAGGCGCGACGCGTCCCGGGAGAACTCCTCGGGCAGTCCCTTGATCGCGACCTCGCGTCCGAGCCGGGTGTCCACCGCCCGGTAGACCTCTCCCATTCCACCCGCACCGAGGGGGTTCAGGATCGAGTAGACGCCGAGACGAGAGCCCGTCGCGAGGGGCATCGGGGTGCCCCGGATTCTACGTCCCGATCGGCGCATCCCCCGGCGCCCGCCCGTTCTATCGGTACGGGTTTGATTCGGACGCTGGGGGCGCCTACGATCCGGTCATCGCGAGAGTGGCGGAACCGGCAGACGCGCGGGACTTAGGATCCCGTGGGGAAACCCGTGAGGGTTCGAGTCCCTCCTCTCGCACCATCGGATTGAGTGACGCTTTCACGGCCGGCCGGCATGCGCGACCGCTCCGATATCTACGCCGCCACGTGAAGAAGGGACGCGAGGAAGCGGAAGTACTCTTCGGGACAGTGCTGGATCGCGACGCAGAAGCCGCTCGGAACGAATCGAGTCAGGCTGGCCGGTACCCAGTAGGAGCGGACGACCCGCGCGCCCAGTTGCACCTTGCGGCCGCCCGGAAGAGTCATCGACAACGACAGAGTCGTCCCGGGGCGGGGCATGTAAACGGAGCAAACGAACAGGCCCGTCGGCGACAGGTCGTGCGTGAACCCGGACCGGGTTCTTCCGGCTGCGCGAAACTCGACTGCGTATCGTCTCTGAATGCGCGAGAACCGACGTCTCTCCGGCATCGACAAATCCTCCGGAGTGACGGCTTGGAGTTCGCGATGATTTTACGGATCGGGTCCGAAATCGCGGGTGACCCGAGTCACCCGACTTTGGTCGAAAGGATCCGTCGTTTCGGGCATAGAGGTGAGCTTCTGCGCGTTTCCACAGCCACTCCATGATTCGAAGAACGCTGCTTCAGACGCTCATCCTGATGAGTGTGGCCGCCGGCACGGCCGCCGCCGCGGACTCGGCCGCGCTCGACCGGATTTTCGCGGGCAGGTCGGCCGGCGAAAAAGCCTCGTTCCTGGTCGTCCTCCGCCCGCAGGCCGACCTCTCGGGCGCCGCCCGTCTCACGGACCGCACCGAACGCCGCCGCTTCGTCTTCGAGGCGCTCCGGTCGACGGCGGACTCGTCTCAGCAGAATCTGCTGGAGCGTCTTCGGACGGCGGGAGTCCCTCACCAGGCGTTCTGGCTCGTGAACATGGTCGCCGTCCAGGGGGACCGTTCCCTCGCGGAGGAGCTGTCGGCGCGCAACGAAGTGTCCTTCCTCGCCGCCGATCGAGCGGTCCCGCTCTCGCGCCTTCCGGCGCCGGAGCCCGACCTCTCTCCGCTCGCCGCCTCGCTGATCGAGGCGAGCCTGGAGCAGGTCGGGGCGACCGCCGTCTGGAACCTCGGCTTCACGGGGCAGGGTATCGTCGTCGGGATCGCGGACACGGGGATCGCGTGGGAGCACCCGGCGCTGAAAAACCGCTACCGGGGCTTCGACGGCACGTCGGCGTCTCACGATTACAACTGGCACGACTCGGTTCACGACGCCTTGCCCGGAAATGTCTGCGGTTCGAATTCACCGTTCCCCTGCGACGACAACAGTCACGGCAGCCACGTGACGGGAACGGCGGTCGGGACCGACGGTGGCGACAACCGCATCGGCATGGCTCCGGGCGCGCGATGGATCGGCTGTCGCAACATGGACGCGAACTTCGGAACGCCGGCGCGCTACACCGAGTGCTTCCAGTTCTTCGTCGCGCCCGCGGATTCCAACGGTCAGAACCCCCGGCCGGATCTCGGCGCGGACGTCGTCAGCAACTCCTGGGGATGTCCGCCGAGCGAAGGATGCACGGACCCCGACGTCCTCCGCGCTGTGGTCGAGAACACGCGCGCAGCCGGGCTTTTCGTCTCCGTCGCGGCGGGCAACGAGGGGAGCGGCTGCTCGACGGTATCGACCGTGCCCAGCTTCTACGAAGCCTCCTTCTCGGTCGGCGCGGTCTCCGTCGCCGATGCCATTGCCTCGTTCAGCAGCCGCGGCCCCGTGACCGCGGACGGTTCGAACCGGATGAAGCCGGACATCGTCGCGCCGGGGGTTTCGATCCGCTCGTCGGTTCCGGGCGACGGGTACTCGCGCTTTTCGGGGACGTCGATGGCGACGCCCCACGTCGCGGGCGCGGTCGCGCTCCTCTGGTCGGCGGTACCCTCCCTTCGGGGTCACGTGCCGGAGACGGAGGCGCTCCTGCGCGCGACTGCCATGCATCTCACGGCCGATCAGGAATGCGGCGGAATCCCGGGATCGGCGATTCCCAACCCGGTGTTCGGATGGGGCCGGCTGGACGTCGCCGCGGCGGTCGCGAGCGCACTCTCTTCCGCGCAGCCCCCGTCTCCCGCGCCTCGCATTCCGGTCAGCCGCCGCCGTGGCGCAGCGCGCACTCTCCCGCCGCGCAACTGACTCCCCGGCGCCTCCGACCGAGCACCGGGGATAGCTGATAGCTTCTCCCCATGGTCCTCCTGGCCGCCCGCGACGAAACCGAGACCCGCGCGACGCTCGACATCGAAGTCCCGGCCGAGGACGTCGAGCGCGCGTACGGGGACGTCGCCCGGGTGTTTGCCAAGCGCGCGGCGCTTCCCGGTTTCCGGCGGGGACACGTCCCCGAGTCGCTCGTGCAGCAACGCTTCGCCGGAGAGATCCGCGAGGAGGTCCTGGAGCGCCTTCTTCCCGTGGCGCTCGCGTCGGCGATCGAGGAGAAGAAACTGGCGGTGCTGGGATCCCCGCGCGTCGAGAACCTCGAGTGGAACCCGCCGGGTCCCATTCGCTTTTCGGCGCACCTCGACCTGAAGCCGGTCGTCGACCCGGGCGAGTACCGCGGCGTCCCCGTCGAGGACGCCATCGTGGAGCCGTCGGACGACGAGGTCGTCCAGGTCCTCGACCGGATCCGCGAGTCCCACGCCGAATTCCACCCGATCGAGGGCAGGCGCGCGTCCGCGGGGGACTTCGCCGTGGCGGACGTCGCCGGCCGGTTCGTGGAGATCCTCGAGCCGGGTCAGACCCCGCGGACTTTCCGCGACGAGAAGTTGACGCTCGAGATCGGGCATCCGGACTCGATGGCCGAGATCAACGACGCGCTGACCGGCGCGATGCCGGGGGAGACCCGCGCATTCCGAAAGACGTTTCCGGACGACTTCGCGAACGACGAATTCCGCGGCAAGACCCTGGACTACGAGGTCACGCTCGTCGCGTTGAAGGAGAAGCGCCTGCCGCCGCTCGACGACGACTTCGCGAGGGCGGTCGCAGAGAAGGAGTCCGCGGACTCGCTCCGTGAGAAAGTCCGGGAAAACCTCCGCCAGGAGAAGGAGTCGGCCCGACGGCGCAAGTTCCGCCGGGACATCCTGGGGACGATCCTCTCGAGGACGAACGTTCCGGCGCCCGAGGTCCTCGTCGACTCCGAAGTCTCCGCGTCCCTTCGGGACTACGCACGGTACCTCACGGCAAACCGTGTCGACCCGAACGAGGTGGATTGGGAGAAGATCCGGGCGGACGCGCGACCCGGCGCGGAACGGCGGGTGCGTGAGTACCTCGTCCTCGACGCGGTCGCCCGCCGCGAAGGAATCGCGATCACGGACACCGAGGTCGACGCCGAGGTGAAGCGCGCCGCCGCGCGGCGCGGTGTCGAACCGTCCGAGCTTCGAGAGCGGCTCGCGAGCAACGACGGCCTGGATGCGTTGCGAGACGAGATGCGCCTCTCGCGCGCCCTCGACCTCTTGATCTCCTCGGCGCGGGTGCTACCCTCGATGACGCCGGTCGAGGGGGGCGGAGAGGTCGAAGGAGTGAAATGAGATCGACCGGCGGAGGGTTGACGGGGGTGCACTACGCCGAAGACGAAGGAGGCGGAATGGTTCTCGTACCGATGGTGATCGAGCAGACGAGCCGGGGAGAGCGGGCCTACGACATCTACTCGCGGCTGCTCAAGGACAACGTCATTTTCCTCGGCACGCCGATCGACGATCAGATCGCGAACCTGATCATCGCGCAGATGCTCTTCCTGGAGTCCGAGAACCCGGACAAGGACATCTCGTTCTACATCAACTCGCCGGGCGGAGTGACCTCCGCGGGATTCGCGATTTACGACACGATGCAGTACGTCAAGCCGGACGTGTCGACGATCTGCATCGGGCAGGCGTCGTCGTTCGCAGCGGTCCTCATGGCGGCGGGCGCGCCGGGAAAGCGCTACGCTCTCCCGAACTCCCGCTTTCTGATTCACCAGCCCTGGACGACCGGGCTTCAGGGCCAGACCGCGGACATCGAGATCCACGCGAAGGACATGCTGAAGATGCGCGACCAGATCAACCGGATCCTCGCGAACCACACCGGACAGTCGATCGACAAGATCGCGAAGGACACCGACCGCGATTACATCCTCGAGGCGGAGGACGCGAAAAAGTACGGCCTCGTCGATACGATCTACCACCGGAGAGACGACATCGCGCTCAAAGCCGCGGGCTGATCCAAAGCCCTGTCATCCCGAGCGAAGCGAGGGATCTGGCCGCCCGATCGCCACCAGATCCCTCGTCGCTGCGCTCCTCGGGATGACAGTTAAACTTCGGACTGATGGCTGACCTCTACCTCGGAAAGACGGTCTCCGACTCGAAGCGCCTCGACTACGACAGCCGCGATCTCGTCACCCACGGCGTGTGCGTCGGCATGACCGGCAGCGGCAAGACGGGGCTCTGCATCGACCTGCTCGAAGAAGCTCTCCTCGCCGAGATTCCGCTCTTCCTGATCGATCCGAAGGGCGACGTGACGAACCTCATGCTCGTTTTTCCGGATCTGGCGCCGGAGGACTTCGCCCGTTGGATCGATCCCGACGCCGCGCGGCGCGCCGGCCGGAGCCCCACCGAGGAGGGCGCCGCGCAGGCGAAGGTCTGGAAAGAGGGTCTCGCGAAGTGGAACGTCCCGGCCGAATCGCTTCGCGAGCTCCGTGACGGTACGACGTGGCGTGTTTTCAGCCCGGGGTCCCGCATCGCCCGGCCGGTGAACGTGCTCGGCTCTCTCGGGCCTCCCGGAGGTCTCGACTGGAGCCGCGACGAGGAAGCTCTTCGCGACGAGATTCGCGGCCTCGTCGTCGCCCTGCTCGGTCTGGCGGGGATCGAAGCCGATCCGGTCTCCGACGCCCGCCCGATCCTTCTGGCGCGCGTCGTTGAGGAATCGTGGAAGGCCGGCCGCGCGCTCGATCTCGCGGGACTCGTGGCGCTGGTCGAGAATCCGCCGTTCGCGCGCGTCGGTGCGGTGGAGCTCGACGCGTTCCTCTCCCGCGACAAACGGCGGCAGTTGTCGCTCGCGCTGAACAACCTTCTCGCGTCGCCGGACTTCGAGAGCTGGCGCGAAGGCGATCCGCTCGACATCGGGAAGCTCGTCCGGGGCGAGTCGAAACGGCCCGCGTGCAACCTCTTCTACCTCGCGCACCTCGATGACCGCGAGCGAATGTTCTTCGTCTCCCGCCTCCTCGACCGGCTGTGGAGCTGGACGCGGACTCAGCCGGGCACCACCGACCTCCGGGCGCTTTTCTACTTCGACGAGGTGATGGGGTTCCTGCCGCCGGTCGCGGAGCCGCCGTCCAAGCGCCCCCTCCTCTCCCTTCTGAAACAGGGAAGGGCCTTCGGAGTCGGTTCGCTTCTCGTGACGCAGAATCCGGTGGACCTCGACTACAAGGCGCTCACGAACGCGGGAACGTGGATGGTCGGACGCCTCCAGGCCGAGCGGGACAAGGAGAGGCTGCTCGACGGGCTCGAGTCCGCCGGAATCGGAATGTCGCGGGCGGAAGTGGACAAGACGATCTCGGGTCTCGAGAAGAGGAAGTTCCTGCTTCACGACGTCCACCGCTCCGGCGGACCGGTCGTCTTCGAGACGCGGTGGGCGCGGGCGTATCTGCGGGGTCCGCTCGCCCCGCGCGAGGTGCCCGACCTCGTCGCATTCGCCGGGGGGAAAGGCGCGCCGGCGCCCCGCGAATCGACCCGCGCGCCCGCGGATTCTCCGCGAACCGGCGCTCCGGTGCCTCCGTCGCTCGATCCGGTCTTTCGACACCGGTATGCCGCTCTGCGCGGGGGCGAGCTCTCGGGGGAGGTCGCCGCTCTGATGGAGGCGCGCGTCAACCGCCAGCGGCCGCCGGTCTCCGGGGTGCGTCGCACGCTCGTCCGTTTCGGTTCGGGCGCGGCGCCGATCCCGGTTCTCGACGATCCGGACGTGGTCGGCAAAGCGGTCGATGCGGCGCCCGGCGGCTCGTCGTACGGGCCGCTTCCGTCGTGGGCCACGAAGACCAACGCCGCCGGTTCTCTCGAGCGACTCGCGCGCGAGGCGGTCGCGGCCGACGGCTTCGATCTCGAAAGCATTCCGGTCCTGGGTCTCACCCGGAACCCGGAAGAATCGGCGGAGGCATTCGAGGCACGCGTCCGGTCGGGAGTGGAAGCCGAGCTCGCGAAGCGCACCGAAAAGATCCGCGCGCCTCTCTCGCGCAAGCTCGACTCGCTCCAGCGCCGGATCGACGAAGAGACGCGGGAGCTCGAGCGGGACCGGGCCGAGTCCGCGCGCTCGAAAACGTACAGCGCGATCGACGTCGGGGCGAGCATCCTCACGACTGTCCTCGGAGGGCGACGGAGCTCGATCGGTTCGGCGGGGCGGGCGGGCGCCCGGGCCTACGGACGGATTCAGCGCACCTCCGAGAACGTCAAGGAGTCGGAGAAAAAGATCGCCGACTGGAGCGCGGAGCGCGATTCGTTGACGGCGGAGCTCGAACGCGCCACGGCCGCCGAACGGGAGCGGCTCGCCGCCGAGGCCGGAAAACGCGAGCGGGTCCGGGTCCCGGTCAACCGCGCCGACGTCCGCCCGCTGGAATGGTATGTGCTGTGGAGTTAGGTGTGAACCGACCCTACGACTTTGGGCTTATGTTCTACGGTCCGAGGCGGCGGTTTGCCGACGAGGAATAGCGTGACCCGAGGCACGTTAATGTTCGCGGGGGTGTGCTAAATTGGAGTCAAAAGGACGAGGAGAGTTCGTTGACGCGTCCGCGAAAGCGCGCTTAGACTCTCGCCGCCCTTCGCGGAGGCAGAATGTCGAAGAAAGGCGGTAACGGCGACGTCCTGCGGTGCTCTTTCTGCAACAAGAGCCAGAGGGACGTCAAAAAGCTGATCGCCGGTCCCACGGTCTACATCTGCGACGAGTGCGTCGACATCTGTCTGGACATCATCGCGGAGGACCGGGTCCTCGAGACCCAGGCCCCCGAGACCAAGCTCCCGAAGCCGAAGGAGATCAAGGAGTTTCTCGACGGCTACGTCATCGGCCAGGAGCAGGCGAAGAAGAAACTCGCCGTCGCCGTCTACAACCACTACAAGAGGATCGACTACCTGGAGAAGAACCGGAAGCTCGACGTCGAGCTCCAGAAGTCGAACATCCTCCTGATCGGCCCGACCGGGACGGGCAAAACTCTCCTGGCGCAGACCCTGGCCAAGCTCCTCTCCGTGCCGTTCACGATCGTCGACGCGACGACGTTGACGGAGGCCGGATACGTCGGCGAAGACGTCGAGAACATCATCCTGAAGCTCTACCAGGCTGCCGGCAACGACAAGGACAAGACGGAGCGCGGAATCGTCTACATCGACGAGGTCGACAAGATCGCCCGGAAGGGCGAGAACCCGTCGATCACCCGGGACGTCTCGGGCGAGGGGGTCCAGCAGGCGCTGTTGAAGATCCTCGAAGGGACCGTCGCCAACGTGCCCCCCCAGGGGGGCCGCAAGCACCCGCACCAGGAGTTCATCCAGATCGACACGACCAACATCCTCTTCCTGTGCGGTGGGGCGTTCGTGGGCCTCGAGGACATCATCAGCCGACGGATGACCGAGAAGACGATGGGATTCGGCGCCAAGATCACGACCAAGAAGGAGAAGCGCTCGAGCGTTCTCCTCGAGAAAGTGCACCCCGAAGACCTCATCAAGTACGGGATGATCCCGGAGTTCGTCGGCCGCCTGCCGGTGGTCGCGACCCTGACGG
>Ga0075423_10002464_pt1 | contig 16807 bp, 18 predicted proteins | sample SoiMethybrSBSTD2_FD_80114 | JGI IMG/M metagenome (GOLD analysis project Ga0075423, IMG submission 80114) | Bulk soil microbial communities from a Populus tree surrounding site in Tennessee, USA - Soil MetaG P. TD hybrid SBSTD2 | ecosystem: Environmental > Terrestrial > Soil > Tree plantation...
CCTACCTGGAGGCCAAGCTGGAGACCGGGCGCACGCACCAGATCCGCGCTCATTTCGCCGCGATCGGACACCCGCTGGTGGGCGACTCGACCTACGGCGGCACCGAGAAGCACGGCTTGAGCAGGCAGTTCCTGCATGCCCACCGGCTCGCCTTCGTCCATCCCGCGAGCGGCGAGGCGGTCGAGTTCAGCTCCGAGCTGCCCGCCGACCTCACCGCCGCGCTCGAAGCCGCCCGCAGCGCCTGAGCGGCCGCACCCCACTACAATCCCTTCCTTCCAAAACGACCCCCGCCGTGCCACCCCGGATCCTGATCGGCGCTTGCAAGCCGAGTCCCCGGTTCGGGCGGTGGGGCTTCACCCCAAAAATCAAGGAGACGTTTCGACCATGCCAGAGGCAGGCCTCAAAGAGCTGCTGGAGGCCGGAGTCCATTTCGGCCATCAGACCCGGCGCTGGAACCCGAACATGCGCCGCTACATATTCGGCGAGCTTGACGGGATCCACATCATCGACCTCGTCCAGACCGAGGCGCTGCTGGAGAACGCGCGGCGGTTCGCCGGTGAGCTGGCGAGCGGCGGCGGCACGGTGCTCTTCGTCGGCACCAAGAAGCAGGCACGGGGACCGGTCCAGGAATGGGCCGAACGCTGCAAGATGCCCTACGTCAACCAGCGCTGGCTCGGCGGCCTGCTGACCAACTTCAACACGATCTCAGCGCGGATCTCCCGCCTGCACGAGCTGACCGGCTGGCAGGAGGACGGCAAGCTCGCCCTGCTGCCGACCAAGGAGCGGATGGGGATGGAGGCCGAGCTGGCCAAGCTCGAGTACAACCTGGGCGGCGTCCGCGACATGGACCGGCTGCCGGATGCGGTCTTCGTCACCGACCTGAAAACGGAGGAGATCGCGGTGCGCGAGGCGGCCCGCCTGCGGATCCCGATCATCGGCCTGGTCGACACCAACTGCGATCCCACCCCGATCGACTACGTCATCCCCGGCAACGACGACGCGATCCGCTCCTGCCGGCTGGTGATCGGCACGATCGGCGGCGCGATCGAGAAGGGCGCGGGCGCCTGGCGCGTGCAGGAGGAGCGGCGCCTGGCCGAGGAGATGGAACGGCGCAAAAAGGAAGAGGAAGAGCGGAAGAAGCGGGAGGAAGAGGAGAAGGCGCGGGTCGAAGCGGAAGAGGCCGCCAAGAAAGCCGCCGAAGAAGAGGCGGCCAAAAAAGCGGCTGAAGCGCCGCCTGCGCAGGCTCAGGTCCCTCAGGGACAGACCCCTCAGGCCGCGGGTCCTGTCGCGGGCGAGGGGGGGTCTGCGGGCGGGCAGGCCACGTCCTCGACCCCGCCCTCCCCCGCGCCACCCGCGGCAGGGGCGCCTGAGGAGAAAGCCCCGGCCGACGTGGAGAAAGCTCAAGCGACCGAGGAGGCTCAAACGCAGCCTCCGGCAGAGCCCGCTGCCACTGAGAAAGCGCCTGCTGCCAAAGAGGAGGGGGCGAAATGAGCATCTCTGCTGCCGATGTGAAGGCGCTTCGGGATCGGACCGGGGCGGCGATGATGGATTGCAAAGCTGCGCTGGCGGAGTCCGAGGGTGATGTGGATCGCGCCATCGAGATCTTGCGCGTGAAGGGTCAGGCGTCTGCCGCCAAGCGGGAGGGGCGGGGGACGAGCGAGGGGGTTGTCGCCTCCTACATCCACGCCAACGACAAGGTCGGGGCGATGGTCGAAGTGCAGTGCGAGACCGACTTCGTCGCCCGCAACGAGGACTTCAAGGCCTTCGCCTACGAGGTCGCCCTGCACGTGGCGGCGACCGCGCCCAAGTACGTCACCGCCGACGAGATCCCCGCCGAGGAGCGCGAGGCTGAGAAGCGGGTCTTCGAGGAGAAGGCGCGCGAGGACGGCAAACCGGACGACGTCGTCGAGAAGATCGTCGACGGGCAGCTGGCCAAGTGGGCGAAGGAAGTAGCTCTGCTCGACCAGGCGCACGTCAACGCCGAGAAGCACGAATCGAAGTCGATCGAGGAGCTGCGCCAGGAGCTCGCCGCGAAGACCGGCGAGAACATCCGCGTGGCGCGCTTCGCCTACTTCCGCGTCGGGGAGTGAGCCTGGTCGGCTCGTTCCCGCCGGGATAGGCTCTCGGCGCGAACGGATGGACACCGAGCCGAAATTCAGCCGCATCCTGCTCAAGCTCTCGGGAGAGGCCCTGATGGGGAAGCGCGAGCACGGCACCGACGCCGCCGAGGTCGAACGGATCGCCCGCCAGGTGGCGGCGGTGCGGGCGCGGGGGGTGGAGGTGGCGATCGTCGTCGGCGCCGGCAACATCTACCGCGGCCTGCAGGGGGCGGCGGCCGGCATGGACCGGGCGACCGGCGACTACATGGGGATGCTGGCGACGGTGCTCAACGCCCTCACCCTGCAGGACGCGTTGGAGAAGATCGGCGAGCACACGCGGGTGATGTCGGCGATCGACGTCAAGGAGGTCGCCGAGCCCTACATCCGCCGCCGGGCGATGCGCCACCTGGAGAAGGGCAGGGTCGTGATCTTCGCCGCCGGCACCGGCAACCCGTTCTTCACCACCGACACCGCGGCGGCGCTGCGGGCGCTGGAGATCCACGCGGAGACGATCCTGATGGCGAAGAACGGCGTCGAAGGGGTCTTCGACTCCGACCCGGCGACCAATCCCGAGGCGAAGTTCATCCCGGAGATCGGCCACCGCGAGGCGATCGAGCGGGGGCTCAAGGTGATGGACTCGACCGCGCTATCCCTCTGCATGGACAACGACCTGCCGATCTACGTCTTCAATATGGGCGACGAGAGCAACATAGGTAGGATCGTCGGCGGCGAAAGGGTCGGCACGCTGGTTTCCAGCGGCGCCGCCTGAGACGGAGAGAGGACCCAGTGGAGCTGATCGACGAGCTGCTCAAGGACGCCGAGGACCGGATGCGGAAATCGGTCGAGTCGAGCCGCGGCGAGCTGGCCACGGTCCGCACCGGGCGCGCTTCGCCGCACCTGCTCGACCGGATCGCGGTCGACTACTACGGCTCGCAGACGCCGCTCAAGCAGCTCGCCAACGTCGCAGCCTCCGACGCCCGACTGCTCACGGTGACCCCCTTCGACAAGGGGTCGATCGGCGAGATCGAGAAGGCGATCCAGGAGTCGGACGTCGGCCTGACGCCGAGCAACGACGGCAGCGTGATCCGCCTGCAGATCCCGGAGCTGACCGAGGAGCGCCGTCGCGAGATGGTCAAGGTCGTCCACGGCGTCGCCGAGGAGGGCCGCGTCGCGGTGCGCAACATCCGTCGCGACACGATGCACGACCTGCGCGAGCTGAAGAAAGAAGGCGAAGCGGGCGAGGACGACGAGCGCCGCGCCGAGACGGCCCTGCAGAAGCAGACCGACGAGGCGATCGCCGAGATCGACGAGATCTTGAAGGGGAAGGAAGAGGAGATCCTGGAGGTGTGAGCGCCTCCGCGCGGTACGTCGCGATCATCACCGACGGCAACGGGCGCTGGGCAGCGGAGCGCGGCCTGCCGGTCGTCGACGGGCACCGGGCCGGGGCCGACACGGTCAAGGCGCGGTTGCGCGACGCCGCCGAGCTCGGGGTCGAGGAGCTGACCGTCTTCTCCTTCTCGACCGAGAACTGGGAGCGGCCGCGCGACGAGGTCGACGGCTTGATGCGGATGTTCGCCGAGCGGATCGACGCCGAGACGCCGGAGCTCGACCAGGAAGGCGTGCGCCTGCGCTTCATCGGCCGGCGCGACGGCGTCGCCGAGGAGCTGGTCGAGCGGATGGAGTGGGCTGAGAAGACGACGGCGAAGAACAGGCGGATCTCGCTCTTCGTCGCCTTCAACTACGGCGGCCGGGCGGAGATCGTCGATGCGGCGCGAAGCTTCGAGGGCGGCTCCGAGGAGGAGTTCCGCCGCGGCCTCTATGCACCCGAGATGCATGACCCGGACCTGCTGATCCGGACCAGCGGCGAGCAGCGGGTCTCCAACTACCTTCTCTGGCAGTGCGCCTACTCGGAGCTGGTCTTCCGCGACGAGCTCTGGCCGGACTTCGGCCGCGAGGCCTTCGAGCAGTCGCTGGCCGAGTTCGAGGCCCGGCGGCGGCGCTTCGGGAGGAGGGCGTAGTGGTACGCGAGCTCTTCGACGACGAGATGTTCGCGGAGGAGCCGCCGCCTCCTGAGCGGCCGCCCCGCGAGCAGCGCCGCCGGCGCGGCTCGGCGCTCAGCGGCGAGACGGCGCGGCGAATCCTCGTCGCGATTCCCTGGATCGTCTTCGCGATCGCGATCGTCGTCCTCGGCGGCGGCGTCTTCGCTATCTCGATGCTCGCCATCGGCGTGCTCTGCCTGCGCGAGTACTTCCTGATGACCGCGCCGCTGCGACCGTTGCAGCCGGCCGCCTACCTCGCCCTCGCCGCGGTGATCGCCGCCGCCTATCTCGGCACCGCCTTCAACGTCCTCTTGGTGGCCACCGCTTCCTTCCCGCTGCTCTTCTTCTTCGGCGCCCGCCAGCGCCCGCGCGACGGCGTGGTCGTGGCGATGGGGGCGACGGTCCTCGGCGCAGTCTGGATCGGCCTGCCGCTGGTCCACGCCGTGCTGCTGCGCGACCTGCCCGAGCACGGGGCGGCGCTGCTGATCGATGTCCTCGTCGGCACCTTCGCCACCGACACCGGCGCCTATGCGACCGGCCGCATGTTCGGCTCTCACCGGGTCGCGCCCGACCTCTCGCCCAACAAGACGATCGAGGGCCTCGTCGGCGGGTTCCTCATCGGCACGATGGCCTTCTGGTTCGCCGGCCTCTACCAGGACTGGCTCTCCGGCGTCGACGCGCTGATCATCGGCGCCGCCGTCGCCGCGATCGGCCCGATCGGCGACCTCTTCGCCTCGCTGGTCAAGCGCGACCTCGGTCGCAAGGACACCGGCAGGCTCTTCGGCCCGCACGGCGGCCTGCTCGACCGTCTCGACGCGGTCTTCTTCACGATCGTCGCCGGCTACTACCTCGCCGTCCAACTGGTCTACTAGCGCCGCTTGGGCGGGCGGGTCAGGGCAGCTCGAAGATTTCTGCGGTTCGCAGGACGGGGAAGGTCGCTTCTACAACCTCGCCGTTGACGCGAATGACCCCGGAGCGGTTGAGTTCTTGGAGCGCGTCGAGGATCGCGATGCGGTCGGCGCCGCTTGGACGGTCCTCCATTTGCAGGATCAGCTCGTCTTGTGTCAGGTGATTTGGGTCCTGCGTGATGATCTCCGCCAGCAGCGCGTTTTCGAGCTGCAAGGCCCACTCGGCGGGCAGGAGGGAGGGAATCTTGTCGGTCATGCTTCCGTCTTCCGGGGTCAGCTTCGGTTTGCACCAGCGGCAATGCTCAAGCGGTGGGGGAGATCGAAGTCGCTCGAAGGCTCGCCCAACTCGTCAGCCGATACGAGCTCCACCACGCCGGCCTTCTGCAGGACTTCCAAGTGGTATTGGGCTTCCCACATCGTCAGATAGCCGTCGAGCACGTCGACCAGTCCGATGGCCGACAGCGGCACCCCGATCCATCGCAACGCTTCGAGCATCGCCACTTGGACTGGATCAAGATCGACTTCCTCCAAGGCATCCCAAAGGTCGTCGCTTTCACGCCTGTTGGCCCTCGAGGGCATCGCGCGAGAACGTACGGACAACCGTTCTCCTGGTCATTTCCTTCAGCGCGATCATTCCCTAATCCGGTGAGCTTGAGGTCCTGACCGGGTGAGCTCGAGGCGCGCTCTTGGACTCAACGACATGGCTAGGGGCGGGGTTGCCATCGCCAGATCGTTTCTTTCTCGAACAATGAATCGCCCGCCGTGCCCGGCATGGAGCCGGGTTGCGCACGGTCCCGCCGAGCCACCTAGGGCGGCCGCCGGACCTTGAAGGCATCTCAAGGTCCGGCGCGCCATTTTAGTTGGTGGCTTGAAATCAGCCGACCTTGAGGATGGAGACGGCCGGCGCCGTTGGCCGCGTAGCAGCGATCTTCACGTGAATCACCCCCTCCCAGGACATTGCTCAGAAATTCCTGTTCGAATCTATCTGACGAAATGTTCTGAGATGCAAGGGATTCGCTCTGGGTATGCGCATAGACTCCGCGCCGCTTGCTCTAATCGGCAAACGTCAGAGAAATCGGATGGGAAGAGTCTGGATAGGGATCAGGGAGCGGGTCGAGCATCTACGGCGGCTGTCCGTGGTCTTCGCCGTGCCGATCCGCCTCAAGATCGTCACCGAGCTCTACCAGCGGGAAATGAGCCCGACCCAGTTCTACGAGGAGTTCGGCGGCGGTTCGCCTTCCCGTATCTGCAAGCACTTCGAGCGGCTGAGGGGAGCCGGCTGGCTGACTCTGATGTGGACGGAGGAGCCCGGGGGCGCGCGTCGTGGCGGGAGGGAATCGATCTACCGAGCCACAGAGCTTGCCTTCTGCGACCGTGAGACGTGGATCGAACTGCCTTATTCGCTCCGTATCGTGTTCAGCTGGAACTGCTTCAAGGAGATCGCCGAACACCTACGCGGGGCGATGGAAGCGCTCACGTTCCAGGCCCGGCCGGATCGTCGCCTGACCGGCATCAGGCTGCTGCTGGATTGGGAGGGCTGGATGCGCATCGCCAAGGCCGTGAGCGAGGAGTTCGCAGCGCAGTTCGAGGAGCAGGAGAATGCCAGGCGTCGGGCTGAGCGAACGGGCGAGAAGCTATTGCGGTTTGGTTCCCTGCTGCTGGCATTTGAGCTGCCGATCAAGGACGGCATCCGGGTCGGACCCAAGCTGGCCACGGAAGACAAACGGATGATCAAGTTTCCCGTGCGTGTCTCGAAGGTCTTTGAGGATGAGGTCTGTCTTCAGATCGTCGATGAAGCGAACCGGGGGGACATCAGCATCCCCGTGTTCCACAAGAAGCACGGCGAGAGGTTCGGCCTAAATAAGAGCGCGATCCGCCGCCGCTTCAAGAAGCTCGTGAAATACGGCTGGCTGAAGGTGGTCGACCACAAGACCGGCGGAAGTCGCAGAGGCGGGACCGAGCACTTCTATCGCGCTACCGGCCCGGCGGTCTATGACGAAGACGAGCAGGGTCCGTGGGCCGGGGTGCCGGAGGCTCTTTCCGGTGGCGATGACTGGCGGACCTTCATGCAGCTAACCGATTGGGTCAAAGCGGCAGTGGCGGCCGGGACCATGATCGCCCAGGACGACACCTGTCTGGCTTGGACGATCCTCAACCTCGATCAGAAGGGCTGGGAAAGGGTTGTGACGTCCCTTCGGCGCCTTCATGCCTTCGTGCTCAGGGAGTACGAACTGGCCGAGGCACGCTTGGAAAAGTGCGGAGAGGAACCGATGGCGATAGTGGTCGGTCTTGGGGCGTTTGAAACGCCGAAGCCGGTCAAAGAGCCGTAAGCGCGACCATGCGACGTTAAACGCGGTTTCGGTGGTCCCTATGCTGCGTGGGCGATGAAGAAGGTCGTGATACTCGGGGCGACCGGCTCGATCGGCGTGCAGGCGCTGGAGATCGTCGCCGCGTCCGAGGAGCTGCAGGTCGTCGGCCTTGCCGCGAACACCAACTGGGAGCGATTGCTCGGTCAGGCACGGCAGCACGGCGTCCCCACGGTGGCGCTGGCGGGCGACGGCGCGGCCGAGAAGGCAGTCTCGGCCTGGGACGGCCAGGTGCTCGCCGGCGAGGCCGGCATCCGCGAGCTGATCGCCGGCTCCGAGGCCGACCTCGTCCTCAACGGCACGGTCGGGGCCGCCGGCCTAGGCCCGACCGTCGTCGCCCTCAGCGAGGGAATCGACGTCGCGCTCGCCAACAAGGAGAGCCTCGTCGTCGGCGGCGAGCTGACCACGGCGCTGGCCGAGGCGACGGGAGCGAGGCTGCTGCCCGTCGACTCCGAGCACTCGGCCCTCTTCCAGCTCATCGGCGCCGAGCGGCCGGGCACGGTGGAGCGGCTGGTCCTGACCGCCTCGGGCGGGCCCTTCCGCGGTCGCGGCGACCTCTCCGGGGTCAGCGTCGAGGAGGCGCTGGCACACCCCACCTGGCGGATGGGCGGGCGGATCACGATCGACTCGGCGACGCTGATGAACAAGGGCTTCGAGGCGATCGAGGCGCATCACCTCTTCGGCGTGCCCTACGAGCGGATCGCGGTCGTCATCCATCCCCAGTCGATCGTCCACTCGCTGGTCGACCTCAACGACGGCGCCGCGCTCGCGCACCTCGGCTACCCCGACATGAAGGTGCCGATCTCCTACGCGCTGCACTTTCCCGAGCGCGCCGACGTCGACGTGCCGCGACTCGACCTCGCCGCGGTGGGCGAGCTCAGCTTCGAAGAGCCGGACCTCGAGACGTTCGCCTGCCTGCGCCTGGCGCTGGAGGCGGGCAGGACGGGGGGGACCGCCCCGTGCGTGCTCAACGCGGCCGACGAGGTCGCGGTCGCCGCCTTCCTCGAGGGCCGGATCGCCTTCACCGCGATCGCCGCCGCGATCGAGCGGGTCTTGGAGGAGATGCCGCCAGAGCCGGTCACCCACTTCGACGACCTGTTCGCCATCGACGAGGAGGCCAGGCGCCGCGCCGAGGCCCAGGTCGGGGGGTTGGCGAAGGTATGAGCTGGCTCTTCGTCTTCTTCGGCTTCTCGGCGCTGATCATCCTACACGAGGCAGGCCACTTCTTGGCAGCCAAGGCGACCGGGATGCGGGTCGAGCGGTTCTTTCTCTTCTTCGGGCCGAAGCTGCTCTCCGTCAAGCGGGGCGAGACCGAGTACGGCATAGCCACGATCCCGGCGGGCGGCTACGTGAAGATCAGCGGCATGCACCCGGAAGACAAGTTGCCGCCGGGGGAGGATCACCGCGGCTATTACGAACAGCCCGTCTGGAAGCGAATCGTCGTGATCGGCGCCGGTCCGGCGGTCAACATTGTGCTCGCATTTCTTATCCTCTTCGCGGTCTCGCTCTTCGATGCTCAGCGCGCCACCCAGAGGGTTGGCGAAATCGTCCCCAAGAGTCCCGCCGCGGGGCAGCTGGAGCACGGTGACCGGATCGTCTCCGTCGACGGGAAGGCCTACCCACATGCCGCCCCCGAAGAACGGCTCGAAGACTTCGCCAAGCAGGTTTCCTCTCACAAATGCGCCGGCAAGGAGGTCGACGGCTGCACGGCCACCACGCCGGTCACCTTGCGGGTGAGGCGCAATGGCTCCGTCAAGACGATCGTGGTGCGACCGGAATACGACTCGTCGGTCGGCCGCACCCGAATCGGGTTCTCCTACGAAGAAGCCCCCGCCAACCTGGGCATCGGCGGCGCGCTCGATCGCTCCGCGAGCTTCATGTGGCTGGTCACCCACAAGACCCTGACGGTGTTCGCCAATCTGCTCGACGCGGAACAGCGCAAGGAAGTCTCGGGGGTCGTCGGCGTCAGTGACGTCGCCCACCAGACGATCGACCAGTTCGGGGCCACCGAGGCACTGATTCTGCTCGCGGTCGTCAGCCTCTCACTCGGCCTGATCAATCTCTTTCCATTCCTGCCGCTCGACGGCGGCCACATCTTCTGGAGCCTGGTCGAGAAAGTGCGTGGCAAGCCAGTCGCGTTCTCGGTCATGGAGCGCGCCGGTGCGATCGGCTTCGTGCTGGTGATCATGCTCTTCTTCATCGGCCTCAGCAACGACATCGGCCGGCTCACCGGCGAAGGGTTCAACGTCCGGTAACAAGGTCCGAGGCGACGCCCGGATACCCTTCGCATATGGCCTCCAAGCGGCAGATCTTCGTCGGCGACGTGCCGATCGGCGGCGGCGCGCCTGTCGCGGTGCAGACGATGACCAAGACCGAGACCGCCAACCTGGCGGCGACGATGGAGCAGATCCGCAAGGTCGCCGACGCGGGGGCGGACCTTGTTCGCTGCGCGGTGCCGCGCGACGAGGACGTCGAGGCGCTGCGGACGATCGTCAAGGAGTCGCCGATCCCGGTGATCGCGGACATCCACTTCAACCACACCCTGGCGCTGAAGGCGATCGACGCCGGGGCCCACTGCATCCGGCTCAACCCGGGCAACATCGGCGGTCGCGAGAAAGTCGCGGAGGTGGCGGAGCGGGCGACCGCCGCGGGGGTGCCGATGCGGATCGGGGTCAACTCGGGCTCCCTGCCCAAGCACCTGCACGCGCTGGAGCGGGAGGCGCCTGTGGAGGCACTGGTCGCCGCCGCGGTCGAGTTCGTCGAGCTGATGGAGAGCCTCGATTTCGAGAGCTTCAAGGTCTCGATCAAGTCGACGAACGTTCCCAACACGATCGCCGCCAACCGGCTGCTGGCGGAGAAGATCCCCTACCCGCTGCACCTGGGGATCACCGAGGCGGGGACCAAATGGTCCGGCTCGCTGAAGTCCTCGGTCGGGCTGGGCACGCTGCTCGCCGACGGGATCGGAGACACGATCCGGATCAGCCTCTCGACCTTCCACGCCGAGGAGGAGGTCAAGGTCGCCTGGGAGATCCTCAAGGCGCTGCAGCTGCGCGAGCGGGGACCCGTCCTGATCGCCTGCCCGACCTGCGGCCGCCTGCAGTTCGACATGGACTCGGTCGTCGCCGAGATCGAGCGGCGCCTGGAGAGCTACGCTGAGCCGATCGAGGTCGCCGTGCTTGGTTGCGCGGTCAACGGCATCGGCGAGGCCAGCCACGCCGACTTCGGCATCGCCGGAGCCAAGAACGAGGGCCTGATCTACGCCCACGGCAAGCCGCTGCGCAAGGTTCCACAAGCGAAGCTGGTAGACACGCTGTTCGAGGAGATCGACAAGTCTCTCGACCATGGCAAGGTCGAGTTCGACGAGCGGGAGTCACAAGAGGGCGCCGCCTGGCTGGCCAAGATCGAGCAGGAGAACGAGGGCGAGCTCACCCCCGAGAAGATCGCCCAGATGGAGCACGAAGCCGCCGAAAAGGGCGAGTCCGACCGCGTCCTCCTGGACGAGGAGGCTTCGCCCACCAGCGGGCGTCGTTTCAGCAGAGCCTGAGCCAATCGCCGACAGGTAAACGTCCTGTCGACCGCCGTCCGCCTTACTAGTGGATAGGTTTCACGCGTGACGCGATTGAGCCAGGTGTTCCTGCCGACGCTGAAGGAGGCGCCTTCCGATGCGGAGGCGATCTCGCACAAGCTGATGGTCAGGGCTGGGCTGATTCGGCAGCTTGGAGCCGGGCTGTGGACCTATCTGCCCGCCGGATGGCGGGTACATCGCAACGTGGAACGGATCATTCGGGAGGAGATGGAGGGGATCGGCTGCCAGGAGATGCTGATGCCCGTCTTGCAGCCCGCGGAGAACTGGCGGACGACGGGGCGGTACGGGATCGAGGAGCTGTTCAAGCTCGAGGATCGCAAGGGGGCGGAGATGGTGCTGGCGATGACGCATGAGGAGTGCGTCACCTACCACGTCGCCCGCGAGGTCCGCTCGTACCGCGACCTGCCGATCATGGTGTTCCAGATCCAGACCAAGGAGCGCGACGAGCCGCGACCGCGGGCCGGCGTCCTGCGCACGCGCGAGTTCACGATGAAGGACGCCTACTCCTTCGATCGCGACGAGGAGGGCCTGGCGCGCTCCTATGAGCTGCAGAGCGATGCCTACGCGCGGATCTTCGACCGTTGCGGGCTGCGCTGGCACCGGGTCGAGTCCGACGTCGGCATGATGGGCGGCTCCGGCGCCCACGAGTACATGGCGCCCTGCGCGGCGGGCGAGAACGAGGTCGCGCTGGCGCCGGGCTACGCGGCCAACGTAGAGATCGCCTCCGCGCAGGCGCAGCCGGTCGAGCTGCCGGCGCCGCTGGATGCCCCCGAGGAGGTCGATACGCCCGGCCTGACCAAGGTTGAGGATGTGGCGAACCACCTCGGGCTCCCGCACGGCGCCTTCGTCAAGACCCTGCCGATCGTCGTCGAGGGTCGGGGGATGGTCCTCGTTCTGCTCCGCGGCGACCACCGGCTCAACGAGATCAAGCTGCGCAACGGGATGAAGACCGACTTCCGTCAGGCGAGCGGCGAGGAGATCGAGGCGGAGCTCGGCCCCGCCGGCTATCTCGGCCCCGTTGGGAGCGGCCTGCCGATCATCAAGGACGCCGCGCTCAACGGCAATTCCTACGTCTCCGGCGCCAACAAGCCGAACGCCCACCTCCGTGGCATCGACCCCTCGCGGGACTTCGAGTCCTACGAGATGGACGTGCGCACGATCGAGGCCGGCGACACCGCCCCCGGCGGCGGCACGATCGAGATCGAGCCGGCGATCGAGGTCGGCAACATCTTCAAGCTCGGCACCCGTTACTCGGAGCCGCTCGGCGCCACCTACCTCGACGAGAGCGGCACCGAGCGACCTATCGTGATGGGGAGCTACGGGATCGGGCCGGCGCGGATCGTCGCCGGCGCGATCGAGCAGGGGGCCGACGAGCGCGGGATCGTCTGGCCTTCCGGCCTCACTCCCTGGCAGGTCCAGCTGGTTTCCCTGGCCAAGGCCGGCGAAGCTGAGCGCGAGTCGGCCGACGGCCTCTACGAGGCGCTGCGGGCAGGCGGGGTCGAGGTCCTCTACGACGATCGCGACGCCGGACCGGGGGAGAAGCTGACCGACGCCGAGCTGCTCGGCTGCCCGCTGCGCGTCGTCGTCGGCAAGCGAGGCCTCGCCAAAGGGGTGGTCGAGGCCAGCGAGCGCGCCGACGGCAAAGAGCACGAGCTGCCCCTCGAGGAGGCCGGCGAGCGAACGCTGGCCCTGCTCCAGGGCGAGGATGCCTGACGCAGCCCCCTTCGGGCGCGGGCGCATCCGCCGCCTCTTCGGGCTCGACCGCAGCGGACCGCCGCCCCGACAGACCCGCGAGGGGCAGCCGCTCAACCCGTGGACGCTGCCCAACCTGATCGGCTGCCTGCGACTGGCGGCATTGCCCGTCTTCCTCTACCTGGCCTTCGAGTCCGACGACGGTCGCACCGCCGCCTCGGCGACGCTCTTCTGGCTGATCGCCGCCGGCGACTACCTCGACGGCCTCCTCGCCCGCCTCACCGGCCAGTACAGCCGCCTCGGGGCGATGCTCGACCCGCTGATCGACCGCCTCACGATCCTCTCCGGCGCCGCCGTCTGCTGGCATTTCGAGCTGCTGCCGCGCTGGACGCTGGCGCTGCTCGTCGCGCGCGAGCTGGCGATGCTGCTGCTCGCCCAGTACGGCCTGCGGCACGGGGTCGAGATCGCGGTCAACTGGCCGGGCCGGATCTCCGTCTTCCCGATCATGGGCGGCATCTTCTTCGCCCTCGTCTTCGCCGGCTGGGTGCCGGCGGCGCTGCTGATCGTCGGCGTCGCCCTGGCGATCGTGGCGACGGTGCTCTACGCCCGCACGGGGTTGCGCGAAGTCCGCGAGCGCAAGGCGCAACTCGCCTCTCAATCTCGATAAACCTTCAACCTGCAGTTGAACCTTTGGCCAGGCGACCTATAATCAGGCTCCTGCGGCCAACGGAGGCAGAGCCTCCCGATCAAGGAGCGCGATGGAGGACACCTTTCCCGATCTCGGTTCGCTCAGCGACGAAGAGCTGAAGGACCTGATCGACAAGCTCACCACCGAGGAGAACGAGATCTCCTACAAACGTCGAGTCCTGCACGGCAAGATCGACATCCTGCGTGCCGAGCTCGTCAACCGGCTGCGCCACAAGCGCGAAAGCGGCGATTCGCTGATCTCCGGCGACGACGTCGCGCAGCTGACTGACATCCTCGCCGGCAAGGCTCAGCAGAGCCCGCCGCCGGAGGACGACGCCGCCTAGGCGGGAGCGACTCGATGGCTGTCCACTGCCCGGAGTGCGGCTTCGTCAACCCCGAGGGGGCGAACTACTGCCAGAAGTGCGGCGCCTACTTGGGCGGCCCGAAAGACGGCGGCGACGAACCGACGACGATGACCTACACCGTCGACGACACCGGCGAGATGCAGCCGATCGACATCGATGAGGTGCTCGAGGAGAGCGGCGCCGCGCTGGTGATCCGCGCCGGCGGCGGCCGCGCCGGCGAGAGCTTCACGGTCACCGAGGACAGGATCAGCATCGGCCGCAGCCCCGACGCGGGCGTCTTCCTCGACGACGTCACCGTCTCCCGCAACCACGCCCTGCTGGTCCGCCGCAAAGACGGCTTCTACATCGACGACCTCGGCTCGCTCAACGGCACCTACGTCAACCGGCGCCGGATCGAGTCGCACAAGCTCGCCGACGGCGACGAGATCCAGGTCGGCAAGTACAAGCTGAGCTACCTGGAGAAGTAGGGAGGGGCGATGGCCGTATCGGAGCAACAGACCCGCCCGCGCGACTCGCGGCCACGCAAGGCGCTGACGATCGGCGCCGTCTGCAAGATCCTGCAGAACGAGTTCGACGACATTTCGATCTCGAAGATCCGCTACCTCGAGGACCAGAAGCTGCTGACGCCGCGCCGCACCCAGGGCGGCTACCGCCTCTACAGCCAGTCCGACGTCGAGCGCCTGCGCACGATCCTGCGCCTGCAGCGCGACGAGTTCCTGCCGCTGCGGGTGATCCGCCAGGAGCTGGCCGCCGGCGGTGAGATCGACCTCGCCGGCGGCAGCGGGGGCGAGCGGCGACCGAGCGGCGGCGCGGTGCGGCGGGCGATCCTGGTCAACACCTCCAGCGCGTATCTGACGCTGGAGGAGGTGATCGAGGAGACCGGTGCCCGCGGCGAGCTGATTGCCGAGCTGGAGAACTTCGGCATCGTCCAGCCCGACAAGCGCGACGGCAAGACCGTCTACGACGAGACCGACCGCGAGATCGTCCGCGCCGCCAACGAGCTTTCCCGGGTCGGAGTCGGGGCGCGCAACCTGCGCGTCTTCCGCTCCTCCGCCGACCGCGAGGCAAACCTGCTGGAAGCGCTGCTGGGGCCGTCGCTGCGCTCGCGCAACCCGGAGCGGCGCAAGGAGGCGCTGGAGAGCCTGGAGAGCCTGGCGGCGACCGTCAGTCATCTCAAGCACTTGCTGCTGGTCAGGGACCTACGCCGGCTCGCGGGCGACTGAGCGGGGCGCCGCTCATGCCCCGCGTAACCCGCCGAAGGACGATCGCGGCGCCGGTGGACGAGGTCTGGGAGCTGATCTCCGACCCCTACAGCCTGCCCCGCTGGTGGCCGCGCACCAGCCGGGTGGAGAGCGTCGACCGCAAGCCGGGGGGCAAGCGCAGCCAGTGGACCAAGGTGCTGACGACGGCGGAGGGCAGGGGGGTGCGGGCGGACTACCGTTGCGTCAGCTCCGCCGAGCGCGAGCGCTACGTCTGGGAGCAGCAGCTAGCCGGCAGCCCCTTCGAACGCCACCTGCGCCGCTCGGTCGTCGAGATCGGCCTGCGTGAGGCGGGCGGCGGCACCGAGGTCAGCCTCAGCTCCGAGCAGAGACTGCGCGGCATGTCGCGCCTGGGCTCGCCGATGATGCGCGGCGGCCAGGGCAAGATCCTCGACCAGGCGCTCGACGGGCTCGAACAAGCGCTGACCTGATGGGAGGGCCGAGACGAGACTCGAAGTGGTGGGGTTGGGGGGATCCGACGATCGAGCCGGAGCTGGACAGCGAGGCGCTGGCAACGCTGCGCGAGCGGGTTGGCGAGTTGGAGCCGTGGCCGCTCGCGGTTGAGCTTGAGCGCTTCGAGCTGCCCGAGGCGCAGGCGCTGCCGCCGGCGCTGGTCGAGGCCGTCGGCGAGGCGCACGTCTTCGCCGCCAGCGAGGACCGTGTCCGTCATGCGACCGGTTGCGGCTACGCCGACCTGGCCCGCCTGCGCGGCGGCAGGCTCGAGGCCGCGCCGGACGCGGTGCTGCTGCCTGCCGATTCCGGCGAGGTTCGGCGCGTGCTGGAGATCTGCGCCGCGGAGGGAATCGCCGTCGTCCCCTTCGGCGGGGGCACCAGCGTGGTCGGCGGCGTGGAGCCCTTGCGCGGACCGCATTCCCGTCTCGTCAGCCTCGACCTGGCCCGCCTGCGTGAGGTCGAGGTCGACCGGCGCTCGCTGACGGCGCGACTGGGCGCCGGCCTGCGCGGCCCCGAGGCCGAAGCCGCCCTCAACGCCCAGGGCGTCGTCCTCGGTCACTTCCCGCAATCGTTCGAGTACGCGACGGTCGGCGGTTTCGCCGCCACCCGTTCCGCCGGGCAGGCGTCAAGCGGTTACGGCCGCTTCGACGACTTGGTCAGCTCGGTCCGCTTGATCGCGCCCGCGGGCGACCTGCGAACGCTGGCAACGCCCCACACCGCCGCCGGCCCCTCGCTGCGCGAGCTCGTCGTCGGCTCGGAGGGGGTTTTCGGGGTGATTCCCGAGGTGACCGTCCGCGTCCGCCCGCGACCCCGGCAGCGCCGCTACGAGGCCTGGATCGCGGAGAGCTTCGAGGCCGGCGCCGAGATCGTGCGGGCCCTGGCGCAGGGCCCCGGCCTGCCCGAGGTGATCCGCGTCTCCGACGAGGAGGAGACCGAGATCTCGCTGGCGCTCTCCGGGCCGCGAGGCCTCGGCGGCGCCCTCTTCGGCCGTTACCTGGGCCTGCGCGGCAAGCGCCGAGGCTGCCTCCTCGTCCTCGGCCTGGAGGGAGAGGAGGAGTCGGTCGCCCGCCGCCGTGCGCTCGCGGTCCGTGCCCTGCGTCGGGGCGGCGCCGCGTACCTCGGCCAGAGGGCCGGGCGCTCGTGGGAGCACGGCCGCTTCCAGGGGCCTTACCTGCGCGACGCGCTGATGGGGATGGGGGCGATGGTGGAGACGCTCGAGACCTCCCACACCTGGTCGCGGCTGGGTGAGCTGCACACGGCCGTGGGCAATGCGATCCGCGACTCCCTCGCCGCTCAGGGGACCCCGGGCCTCGCTTTCTGCCACCTCTCGCACGCCTACGCCGACGGCGCCTC